>Ga0208410_1001378_pt1 | contig 12644 bp, 9 predicted proteins | sample ETN02SmetaG_3_FD_185787 | JGI IMG/M metagenome (GOLD analysis project Ga0208410, IMG submission 185787) | Marine microbial and viral communities from oxygen minimum zone, Eastern Pacific Ocean - ETNP2014F10-02SV257 (SPAdes) (version 2) | ecosystem: Environmental > Aquatic > Marine > Oceanic ... | reverse complement strand
GGAGTGGACAGCAAGTAAATGAATATAGAAGTTCTACTAATTGAAAACCTTGAAGATGTTAATGCTGAGTCGATTAACAATTATGAAGTTAATAAAAATCTATTTGAGGCAGAAAAGTTTGAAGCAAAAACAGGACAAATGTTTTTTTTGGCCGCTTCAGATAATTCTGATTGGTCAACACTTATAGTTGGCACAAGCGGTTGTGAATCTGAATATGATTTCGTAAATCTTGGAGCGAAGATAGGTAAAAAAATTGGTAAAGATAGTGATATTAAATTAGTCCAAAAAGCAAAAGATTTAGATCTTTATTCGATTGAGTTTGGTCTAGCAATCTCCACTTACTCCTTTGAACAATTTAAATCCGAAAAAAGTTCTGTAATAAATTTTAATGTAGTTAACAGTGAGTATTCTGAGGAAATTCAAGATAAAATCCGCTCAGTATTCTGGGTAAGAGATATGGTTAATTACCCAGCATTGACAAAGTCACCTGAGTTTTTTCAAGAAAAAGTCGAAGATTTTGTTAATGATTTAGACATTAATTTAACTATTTTTGATGAAAAATGGATTTTAGAAAATAATATGGGAGGAGTTGCTGGCGTTGCGCAGGGCTCTGAAAGATCCCCTAAATTTCTTATAGGTGAATACAATCCAAAAGCTAAAAAACAAATTGCACTTATTGGCAAGGGTGTCTTGTTTGACTCAGGAGGTCTTTCACTAAAGTCTCCATCAGGTATGGAGACAATGAAATCTGATATGGCAGGAGCAGCAACTGCTTGGGGGATTATTGCACTAGTTGCAAAACAGGGGATTGATATTGGATTAAAAGTTTACACCCCAATTGTAGAGAATATGCCTAGCGGTTCCGCAATAAGACCGGGGGATGTGTTAAGGATGAGAAATGGAAAGACAATTGAGGTTATGAATACTGATGCAGAAGGCCGTTTAATTATGGCAGATGCTTTAGCCTATGCTAGTGAAAGTTCTCCAGATTTAATTTGTGATGTGGCAACTCTTACCGGAGCAGCATATGTCGCTTTAGGAGTTGAAATTGGAGCTGTTTTTTCGAATAATAATTCAATACTAGATAATTTTTTGAATTCAAATATAAAAGGTTTTGAAAACTATCATTCCCTTCCACTTGAACAGAGCTATAAGTCGCTTATAAAGTCTAGTATTGCTGATATGAAAAATTCTGGTGGAAGGTTTGGTGGGGCAATAACTGCAGCACTTTTACTGGAGGAGTTTGTTGATGGTATTGATTGGATACATTTAGATATAGCTGGACCTGGTAGGTCTAGAAGCAGTTCATCAATATATCCAGAAGGCGGTACAGGATTTGGTGTTTTAGGCTATTTTAATTTCCTATTGGAACAATCTAAGAATTAAGAATCTTCTAGAGAATTTTTAATTATAAAAATTAAAGTATCACCAGTAGACATAGTTGCTCCTTGGGCAACATTAGTTCCAATAACTTTTCCTTCACAACCTTGAACATCAGATGATTCATAATTTTTTTTCAAAAATAAAATTACATTGTTCTCACGCATGAAAGTTTTTATGAGATCTTCTGCTTCTTCTGTCGTATATTCACATGGAGGTATATTTGGAATTGGTGCAGAAAATTTTTGGCCGGACACTTCTAGGTCTATAACTGTACCTTCTGGAACTTCTTCATCTAATTCTATGCTTTGAGTTAAAACTAGCCCTGGTGCTTCTTCTGAGTCAACTAAGTTAATATTTGGAAGCAAATAGTTAGAAAATGCTATTTCTTCAGCTATCAATACATTAAGGCCAGTTAGTTCAGGAATTTTTACAGTTGGAATTTCATAATACTTATCAATATCGCTTGGGTCAGCAGGCCAGTCATTTACAGGAAGTTCTTCAACAACTTTAGTCATAAACTCTTTCCACATTGGGGCAGGAACTCTACCACCAGAAACATTTTTTATCAACTCACCATTAATCTCTACATCAGTCAGAGGCAACTGTTCTTCAGCAAACCCAATCCAAACTGAAGATGTATATTGAGGAATGAAACCTATAAACCATGCTTCTCTAAATCCCTGGTGAGTACCAGTTTTGCCTGCAATAGGTCTATCATCTAGAACTGCTCTTGTGCCAGTTCCATATTGAGCTGCAACTTCTAAAGTTTTTCTTACTGCTGCAGCTGCACCAGGATCAGGAATAGAAATTCTTTGTGAAACTATGTTTTGATACAGGACTTCACCATTTGCATCTTCTATTCTTTCAATAAGATAGGGAGGTGCTAGTACACCATTTGTAGCAAAGGAAGAGTAAGCAGAGGCAATTTCTATAGGAGTCACTGCTCCAGCGCCTAAGGTTAGTGAAATTACTGGATCAATGTCAGAATCTATTCCAATACGATTTGCTGTCGATGCAAGTCTTTCACCACCTATCTCTGAAGCCATTTGTGCAAATACAGTATTGATAGATCTTCTAGTAGCCTCTTCAAGAGAGATCATTCCATCTGTGTCAAGAAGCCTAATTGACCTGTTGTACTCACTTTTATCATTACAAGGTTTAAAAATATACTGGGTTTCACCTTCAATATCTATTTGAGTCGTATTAGCTTGCTGTTCAATCAATTCAGGATCTTTTATAACAGTTGTACCTTCTGGAAACTCAACCCCCTCTGTGTCCTCTTGGTAAATAATTGGATTCCCTTCTTCGTCAAATTGATTTAGTGCTTTACCAATCTCCAAGAGCTTTTCAGACTCTTCCTCTAACTCTTCTAAATTTGAAGTAAGTGGGAATTGTTTCATAAAGTCAATATTTTTTATATCTTCTATGTGGTAGCCAACACATTGAAGTTCGATAGACCTGTCTTGAGCATCTATTTTGTTTAAATAACGATCGGCTGTTATTGAAGTTCCGTAATTTCTAACTACCCATTTAGTTCCAACTCCATCAGGAGCACAAGGATATCCACAATCAATTTCTACTGGGCTTCTTGAATCTCTATGACTATAAAGCTTTGATCCCGACTCTAAAGCTGCAAGCAAAGTAATAGGTTTAAATGCTGAACCTGGATTTCTTTTACCTTGAGTTGCTAAGTTATATTGCTCTTCTTCAAAAGGTATTCCTGAAGCCATAACCTCAATACCCCCTGTGTAATTATTGATTAAAGTTATAACGCCTGTTGGCTTTGGCTCATCACTTTCTTCGTCAATATTTTCTGAAGGAACCCATTTGTTTAAAATTTGATTAGCGTGTTGCTGGTATTCAAGATTTAAAGTTACATATACACTCAAACCACCACCTCCGGTACAAGAGGTATCATCCGAAGGACAGCCAAAAATTTTCTTTTTTCTTTCTTCTTTTGTATTTCCAAGGACTGCGAATTGAGGATCATTAAGTAATTGTCTTTTCACTTCTGCGACCACATGTTCTGCCTGGGAGTCTACTTGAACAGAGTCAACAATGTTTAGAGGCGCAAGCTTGGCTGATCTTGCTTGTATATCTACTATAAATCCTTCTTTAAGCATGACGTTTAATACATCATTTCGTCTCTCAATAACTCTTTCAGGATATTTTCTTGGATTGTAATAAGCGGGGCTTCTAATTATCACTACTAAAGTTGCAGCTTCATCAAGAGTTATGTCTCTTATATCTTTATTGAAGTACTCATACGCAGCTGACTGAATGCCATATGCTCCAGACCCCCAATAAATTGAATTTATATAGTATTCAAGAATTTGATCTTTTGTATATCTTCTTTCTAGTTCTGCTGCAACAACAGCTTCAGCAACTTTTCTTCTTACTGAAATTTCATCTCCAACAAATGACTGCTTAGCAACTTGAGAGGTAATTGTTGAACCTCCTCGAGTTACCCCTCTTAGGTTGTCTAAAACTGCACTTAAAATTGCAACAAAATCAACCCCTTCGTGTAGGTAATAATTACTATCCTCCGCAGCAAGTAGAGTGTTTATAACAAATGTTGGAACTTCTGATAGTGGTATTGGATCTCTGTTTAACCCATCATGAAGCTCATCCAGTATTTGGTCGTCAGAGGTTATGATTGTTGATGGCTCAGACAATGAGACAAAATTTAGAACCATACCCTCTGCTCTTGGCAGAAATTTTTCCTCTAGAGAAGTGACAACTTCCATACTTGATTTAATAGGCAAAAATACAAAAAAACCAACCCAGCCCGCCAACAATATGCTTGAAATGAGAATTATAAAACCTGCAACATATCTTGAACCGTATCTAGTCTTCGATTCTAAATTATGTATTTGTGCCATATCAAAATGATACCCCTATTAAACATAAACAATTACTTTGTAGAGCTAAATTTCTAGCCTTATAAATGTTAATACTGTACAATTGTACCGATGGATTATTCACCAGGCTTAAGAGGAGTTGTTGCTGGAGAAACAGCAATCTCCACAGTTGGAAAAGAAGGTACTTCACTTAGATACAGAGGCTATGACGCAACTGAACTCACATCTAACAATACGTATGAAGAAGTTGCATCACTTATTCTGACAGATACTTTAGATGATAAAAATTTTAGAAAAAGTTTTTCAAAATATTATTTAGAGACCATTAAAGATGTAAAGTTAAACGAGTTACTTCTAGAAATCAAAGAAAAGCTTCATCCAATGGATGTTGTAAGAACAATCGTATCTTACAAAGGTGAATTAACTACATTGAGAAAACAAAGTCTAGACAATGAAGATAAAACAGAATTGTCTGCAAGAATTAGTGCAATTGTATGTTACATTATTGCCTCTTACCATAATGAAAGTACAGATGAATTAGATAATCAGTATTTAGTTGCTAGTTCACTTCTTCCCAATGGAGCATCAAAAGAAAAATTAGAAGCACTAGATGATATGTTAATTTTGTACGCAGAGCATGGTTTTAATGCTTCTACATTTGCTACTAGAGTTACTGCTTCAACAAGAGCTGATCTAACAGGTGCTATTGTATCTGGTATTGCAACATTAAAAGGAGAATTACACGGTGGTGCTAATGAAAGAGCAGTTGAGCTCATAAACTCTTTTGAAACAATTCAAGATGCTGAAAAAGGCATAAAAAATCTTTTACAGCAAAAAACTAAAATTATGGGTTTTGGACACGGCGTGTATAAAGTACAGGATCCTAGAAGCCCAATCGTAAAAAATTGGGTTGAAAAACTTACGAATAATGAATTATCTAAAACACGATTTGAAATAGCACAAAAAATAGATGAAATTATGGATGAAGAAAAAAATCTATTTCCAAATGTAGATTTTTATGGAGGCCTTCTTTTAGCTGAGCTTGGATTTGAAGTAGATTTATTTACTCCGATATTTGTTGCTGGTCGCTCAGTCGGCTGGGCATCGCATTATTTTGAACAACGAGAGCAAGACATTTTAATTAGACCGGCAGCCAAGTATATTGGACCATTAGAAAGATAATTTTTGAATTCTAACAATTTAGATTTTGTAATTTCTGAATATATTTCTAAAGACTTAGAACAAGATGATAACAATTTTTTCTCTTCAAAGTTAGCTATTTTAGATACTATCGGTTGCATAATTGAAGCTAGTAGTCATCAAGAAGTAGTCGAATTTGCATCAAAAAATAATTTCAGCCTGCAATCTAAAAATCCATTTAAAAATTTAACTATTGACCAAAGCTATGAGAATATTTCTTGGTATCTAACTGTCTTAACTAGATGGTTTGATTATAACGATACCTTTCTAGCAAAAGAGTGGGCACATCCCTCTGATAATTTTGGATCTATTTACAGTTATTTTTACAAAAATCAAAATTATAAATTTTATGATTTCGCAGAGTCCCTTACTAAAGCATATGAAATACAGGGTTCTTTATGTTTAGGAACCTCGTTAAATCAGTTGGGTTATGACCATGTGTTTTATGTAAAACTTGCCTCAGGTTCTGTTTTTTCTCACTTAGTAAATAATGGCGATAAGGAAACTACTAGAAGGACAATCAACAACATACTTCTAGATGGCCCTAGCCTAAGAGCATATAGGCATTTTCCTAATGTTGGCAAGAGAAAAAGCTGGGCAGCTGCTGATGCTTCAAAGCGAGGTATTGAGCTTGCCGTTATAAGTAGCTATAAAGATGAAATCTATGAATCTGTCCAAAATGAAGATAAATGGGGATTTGAGTCAAGTTTTTTGGATAATTCAAAATTAGAATTTGGTAAAGAACTTAACAATTGGGTTATCCAAAATATATTGTTTAAAGTTCTTTTTCCTGCTGAGTTCCATGGACAATCAGCTGTTGAAGCGGCAATTAAACTTAGTGAAGAATTTAATAAAAATATAAATAAGGTTGAAAAGATAAATATTTACACTCATGAACCTGCAATAAGAATAATATCCAATAAAGAAATTTTAAAAAACGCATCTGACAGAGATCATAGTCTTGAGTACATGGTTGCTGCTGCACTTTTACATGGAGATTTAAAATACGAAATGTATGAAGAAAGTTTTGAAGGGTTTGAACAAATTAATAATTTAAGAAAACGAATATTTGTTACGGAAGAACCACAATTTACTAAAGATTATTATGAATTTTCAAAGAGACATATATCCAACTCAATAGAAATTGTATATAGCGATAACTCAATTTCAGAAAAAGTAACTATAGAAAACCCTATAGGCCATCCATCAAGAAGGGAAGAAGCGATTCCTTTATTAAAAGACAAATTCTTAAGAAACGTCAAATCTGTTTTTGAAGCAGAAAGAGCATTAAAGGTTTGGGATAAAGTTATAAACTTAGAAAAAGACGATGATTTAAATACGTTTTTTAATATTCTTAATAAAGATGAGTGAAATTTATTTACTAGTTGGTGGAGAAGCAACCAGGCTTCAACCTCTTTCTTCTGGAATACCTAAGGCATTGTTGACTATAAGGGGAGAAAGAATAATTGATAAAATTATTAAACAATTTCCTAGTTCAGATAAATTTAATTTTAATTTAATTTGCTCGATCAAACATGAGGATTTTTGGAGAGATTACAAAAATACATACAATAATGATGTGAATTTGCATTTTGAAACTTCCAAGATGGATACAGCAGGATATATAGTTGAAAATTTACACTCAATGCCCGATTCTTTTTATTGTATGAACGGAGATCTATTATTAAACATAGATTTGCCAAATTTTATCAAGGCTGCTTTGAATTGCTCAAATTCTTTAATCGGATCATATGAGGTCGATGACCCAACCAGGTTTGGAGTATTAAAAATAAATTCTGAAAACAAAGTAGAGCAATTTATAGAGAAACCAAAAGACATGAGTTATGGAAATAAAATAAGTTTGGGGCTATATCACTTATATAAAAAAGATATTTCAAAAGTGTATCAAAACCTTGAAATCCCATGTTCTTTCGAAAGGCAGGTTTTTCCAGAATTATCTAAAGTTGGATTATTAAATACATATACAGTAAATGGAGATATGTTAGATGTTGGAACATTACAATCATACATTTCTGCACACATTTTTAAAGGTGAAGAAAATTGGATTTCTCCAAATAATGTACAAATAAGTGATAGCTCCAAAATAAAAAATAGTGTTATTTTGGATAACTGCATAATTGAGGACAATGTTACGATTACAGATTCAATAATAAGTAGTCATTCAATTATTACAAATGGATCTAATATTAATAAAGAAATTATAAGGACAAATTAAAAATGAAAATTTTAATAACAGGAGGCGCCGGTTTTATCGGGTCCCACCTTGTTGAAGAACTTTTAAGTGATGAGAATGAAATTTTAATTTTTGACAATTGCCTAACTGGTAAAAAAGAGAATTTAAATTTTACTGGTAATTTTAAATTTAATGTTGATGACTTTGGTTCTGAAAACTCATTAAAGGAAATAGAAATATTTGATCCAGATATATGTTTCCATTTAGCTGCTCAATCTTCAGTAGTTGTATCTGTCGAGAATCCTTCACTTGATTTTGAACACAATATTTTACAGCCCATAAAGTTAATTCAAGTACTTTTAAAATCTAATTGTAAAAAATTAGTATTTACTTCATCTGGTGGAACAATTTTTGGCGAACCTACAGTTATACCTACAGCTGAGGAAGATTATGCAGACGAACCAGAATCGCCATATGGAGTTGCTAAAAAAAGACTAAATGAGTTAATAAAAATTATGACTAAAAATTCAAATTTAAAATATTCAATCCTAAATTTGTCTAATGTATACGGCCCAAGACAGGACCCACATGGAGAGGCAGGAGTTGTTTCAATATTTGCTAATAAATATTTAAATAATGAAGAACCAATTGTTTATGGAGATGGTGAACAAACTAGGGATTATATATATGTAAAGGATGTTGTTAGTGCATTAGTAAAAGCATCAAAAATTGATCAAAATCATTTTTTAAATATTGGCACAGGCATAGAAACATCAGTAAATGAATTAGTAAATTCTATGAAAATGCAGTTTAATTCAGAAATAAAACCCCTTTATGAACCTGCAAGGGAAGGTGAATTAAAGCGGAGTGTACTAAATAATTCAAAAGCAAAACGAGAATTAAATTGGGAACCAGAGTATAGCTTAGATGATGGTATGAAAGAAGTTTTTAACTGGTTAAAGCCTTAAAGAAAAAAATCTTCATTATCATCTCTTATTAATTCTTTTGCATTTAATTTAGAATTCTCATAATGAAAACCTCTGATAATTGCTATTGGTATATCGATAGTTTTCTTCATAACTAATTCCGCAGCACTCGCTAGCTCATCAATAACTGCAATTTCTGTCGCATTAAGTTCATTATCAAAACTGTCTAGTTTGCCAATATAGCTATCAATAGGACTTATTCCTGATGAGCCTATTGCAAAATTAACTTGACCCTTTCTCCATGCTCTACCAAATGTATCAGAAATGATGACCGCTATTGGCAAGTTTGTTAATGATTCAAATCTTTTTCGAAATTTATTTGCTGATTTATTAGGATCCTCTGGGAGGAGTAAAGCTATATTTTTTTCGACATTTGACTTATCAATTCCAGCATTTGCACAAATAAATCCATGATTTGTCTTTGCTATAACTAAATCCCCTCTTTTTCTTATAATTTTTTTAGATTCACTTTTTAATAGTTCTTCAAAATTAAAGTTTGAAAGGTCTCTCTCCATTCCTTCACTTTTTGAAACAATTTTTTGTGTAACAACAAAAATATCATTTTTTTCAATACCTATTTCACTTTTTCTCAACACATCATATGTAATTTCAGCCAATTTATCACCAGATTTAATTTCTGGAATTCCTTGAACAGGTATTATTCTTATTTCATTCATTTTGCAATATTCTATTAGCTAGATTTTTGGAGTCATTTAGATTTTTAAAAATAATTTTTTCTTCATATACGTTGGAAGAACCATCAGAATCTCCATGGTGCACAAAAAATTTATCAACTCGCTTTTTATAATATTTTTTTAACCCCTGAATATTTGGTGAGTATCCCATATCAATAAAGTTTTTAACAGAAGGACCTTTAAGAGCCTTTTGGCCGATAAATGGACTAATTGCAATAACATTATTATGTTCTTTTATAGATTCATTAATTTTACTCAATGAAAGAATTGGACCAATAGATAAAATTGGATTAGAGGGTCCAATAATCAAGGCGTCGCTTTGATTGATAATATTTATAATATGTTTTGAGACCTTTGCTTTTCTAGAGCCTTCATAGACAACACTCTTTAACCTTGGTTTTGCTTTTTTTTCAACAAAATAATTTTGAAAATTTAATTTATCTCCCTTTTTTGTAATAAGTTTTGTACTTACTTTGTCGTCAGACATCGGAAGGATTTTACAACTAATGTTAAATTTGTTTTTTATTTTGTCTGTAATCTCAGTCAGGTTAATACCTTCGTTTATCAATTGGTTTCTATACAGATTTAGTGCTAAATCTTTGTCACCTATCATAAAATTTAGATTATAAAATTTTTTTAATTCATTATGTACAGTAAATCTATCATTAGAAATACCCCAACCGTGTTCTCCTTCTACATTTGCTAATCCATAAATTACAGAATCAATGTCAGGAGAAAGAGATACTCCATGTATATATTCATCATCACCAGTGTTAACTATTATTGATAAGTCAATATTTTTAACTTTGCTTAGTCCTTTTGCAAACTTAGCACCACCAACACCTCCGCTCAAATAAACAATTTTTTTCATTTTTAAGAACCTTAAATCACTGACCTTTCAACTAACATTTTAGTAATGATAGACAAAGATATTCTAGAAGGATTATCTGAACTTGATGAAGCAGATTTAAAGAGAATTAAATTATTGGTGGACAATAAGTTAAATATTCAATCTGATGTAAAAGTTTCATATAGGACAAAATCAATAAAGTGTGGGAAAGAGTCATGCAATTCATGTCCACATGGTCCATATTGGTATGCAGAATGGACCGAGGGCGGAAAAAGAAAAACAAAATATTTAGGTAAAAATTTAACCGATGCTTAATAAAAACAAAACAGATCTATTTATTAAAGTTGCACTAGGCTCCCTACTAATTATTTTTTTACGAGTAGAACTAGTTTTTTCAGACTTGCTCCCAACTGGCGGAGATATGGGAGCACACATTGTGCCGACTAAGTTTTTTGTAAATGAACTATTTAATAATTTTAAGTTAAGTGGGTGGTCGCAGGACTGGTTTGCTGGTTATCCGCTTTATTACTTTTATTTTCCACTTCCTCCAATAATTACTAGTCTATTGAATTTTGTATTTCCATTTGCAATTTCTTTCAAAACTATGGTCCTAATTTCACAAATTTTATTAGTTGTTTCTATTGAAATGCTTATAAGAGAAAATTCAAAAGAATTTTCTTTTTATGGATTTGGTGTTGGATTGCTCTATTTGCTTACTGAATCTTTCACAATTTTTGGTGGAAATTTAGCTTCATCGCTTGCTGGACAGTATTCCTTTACTTACTCCATCGCTTTTGCAAATTTATCAATATTTTATCTGATGAAGTCAAACCATAGATACTCCACAGAAATTGCTTCTTTGTTAATTGGCTTATCCGTTCTTTCCCATTTAATTCCTTTTATGATTTATTTGCCAATATTTGTTTTTTATTTCCTAAAAACTGACGCAAAAATTCATAAAAAGATTTCAGCCTTTCTGTTTTTCTTGTTTATTTCAATGAGATTTTCTATTTCATTATTTTTAAATTTAGAATTTACTACAAATATGACCTATACTCCTTACACCCAGATTTCAGACCTAGTAAAATCTGATATACTCCCATTTGCTGTAGGTGCAATAATTTATCTTATTTCAATCAATAGCAAAAATTCTTTAAAAGTAGTTACTGGATTTGAAGTGTACTTATTTACTGTTTCAATATATTTATTTTTTTATGGTCCAGAAAGTGCACTTTGGAATGGAAGGATAGTTCCATTTTTCAACTTAAGTATCATAATTCTGTTTTTTAATTTATTACAATATGATATTAAAAATTTAACAAAAAAAATTCAGGGTAAATTTCCTTTGACAATTTTTATCTTGTTTATCAACTCTTACTTTATGTATCTGTACTATTCCAAATGGGGCAACACATATTCAACAACAACTATAAGCGTGATTTTAATTGTTTTGTTTATGTTTTTTATTTCAATAAATTCTCAGAAATTATTAATTTACACAACTCTTGTTTCTCTTACTTTTGGAACTTTAAGCTACTTACCTCACTGGTTGAATTGGAATTTTAGTGGTTATGAGAGCAAAAATAACTGGTCAGATATTGTCACTCTTTATGAAGGTTTAAACACATTGGAACCGGGCAGAATAATGTGGGAGCCAAATTCTGATTTAAATAAATATGGTACCCCTATGGTGTTGATGACAATCCCCATGTTCACAGATCACCAAAGTGTCGAAGGTTTATATTTTGATTCAAGCATAACAACACCATTTCATTTTTTAACAGTTTCAGGAGTTGCTGAAAGGCCTTCTAATCCAGTTGGGGGGTTGACGTATATCAATGGTGAGTTCGATAAAGGTTTTAGATTAATGGAAGAGATGGGTGTAGATTATTTCATTGCATATACATCTTCAATTAAAGATAAAGCTGATAAGAATGAAAATTTTAATTTTTTATTCTCAAATGAAGTTTTCAATGTTTATTCAATAAATACTAAGAAGGTTGAGCTAGTCGAAGATAACTTATATTTATTTGAAAGTCCGGATTTTTATGACCGTCTTAGGAATGCAGTTTTGAGGGAGGGAAGTGAACAAAGTTTTTTTGAAGCTTCTTTTGAGAGCTTTAAAGATGAATCAAATTTCAAAATAATTGAAAACTATGATAAGAACTTAGCTGATTCGAGTGACAACAATACCGAGCTTTTAATAAGTGATTTAAATATTCAAAATGACTTTATATCTTTTAAAACAAATAAACCTAATCAACTTCATTTAATTAAAGTATCATATTTTCCAAATTGGAAAATTAAAAATGGCCATGGTCCTTTCAGGATTTCTCCATCATTTATGGCAGTTATCCCCAACGATGAGCTTGTTGAAATTAATTTCGAGTTGAGTAATGTTGAAAAAGCTATAAATTTCTTTTCGATTTTGACTCTTTTTGGTGCTTTACTTATTACTTATAAATATAAAAAGAG
>Ga0208410_1001377_pt1 | contig 12649 bp, 10 predicted proteins | sample ETN02SmetaG_3_FD_185787 | JGI IMG/M metagenome (GOLD analysis project Ga0208410, IMG submission 185787) | Marine microbial and viral communities from oxygen minimum zone, Eastern Pacific Ocean - ETNP2014F10-02SV257 (SPAdes) (version 2) | ecosystem: Environmental > Aquatic > Marine > Oceanic ... | reverse complement strand
TTTCTCCAATTTTTACATATCTTTTATTAGTTTATATAAGCGGTATTAGAATCCTAGAAGCAAGAGGTAGTAAAAAATGGGGTCACTTAGATAGTTATCAAGAATATAAAAAAAACACTCCTACTCTACTTGTAAAATGAAAAATATTTTACTAATCATTTTATTTATTTGGGGTATACCTAGCACTTATTTTAGAAGCAAATTTAGAAAGATTGTATATAAAACTAATGATTGGAAAATCAATATAAAACCCCTATTTAAAAAAGAGATTATTGCACTAATCGGTAATATAGAACCCTATAATAAGGAATATATAAAAATTAGAAAATATTATAGGATATATTTATTTATATATCTAATAATTTTTCTCTTATATTTTTCAATAGATTAAATCCATAATCAGAAGTGTAACACTAATGATTCTTTTAATTTAATTTAACAATATAAAAAAAAGATTAATGCCACACTTCCTTAAATATTGGTTTAGGTATTCTAGTTAGATGACCATGAGAAGCAGAGCATCCCAGGTGCAGATTTTTCAGAATTTGGGCAGGATTCAGTTTGATAATTTGAACAATTCAAACAATCTGACATTTTAGAAAATGATTCTTTAATATTATGATCATTACAAACATTGTCTATTTCAACTGAAACATCATGTTTTACACATTTTAAAGATTCCACCAAGTTTTCACAAGTTAAACATGTATTTACTGATTTTATCATAATTTATTTTTTATAAATATAAGCTGATATAAGTTTAGAATGAATTTAAATTAGCTGATAACCAGTAATTTAGAAGTATTTTAAATAAGGAGTTAATTATTTAATGTAAAATAATTACTACAAGTAGAATCAAATTCTAACAAATCTTTTTTGTTAAAATCAACATATACTTTTTTATTTGCTGATATAGGGTTATCATGAAAAAAATGCCAGATCTGATCATCTACTTTAGCCTTTATTTTATATTCTTTTCCTACAAAAAGAGATTTCTCAACAGTAACTTCAAATTTTGAATTTGACGAAATTTTCATGTTCTCTGGTCTTAAATAATATGTCTTATTATTTTGCTTAATTTGGTTTAAATCACCTAAAATTTTTGCACAGTAACAATTTATTGGATTACAATACATCTCAACAGGTTTATCATATTGTTGTAAAATACCAGCTTTAAATATTAAAATTTTATCAGAAATATTAAAAGTGTCTTTTATGTCATGAGTCACAAGAATTGTAGTAGTTTTAGTTTCTTTAATAATTCTATGAATCTCATCCTGAATTAAAGATTTAATATTAGCATCTAAATTGCTAAAAGGCTCATCTAAAAGAAGAAGATCAGGCTCTCTAACTAAAGCTCTAGCTAAACAGACTCTTTGTTGCTCTCCTCCTGATAATTCATGTGGATATCTTGACTTTAAATCCTTTAGTCCTGCTAATTCAATAAAATAATCAATTTTATTATAAAACTTTTTATCTAGATTAAGAGTTATATTTTGAATAACATTTAGATGTGGAAAAAGAGGATAGTCTTGAAAGACAAACCCTATTTTTCTTATGTGAGGTTCAATAAAAGTATTATTATCATTTAATACTTTACCATTCAAATTAATAATTCCAGAATTAATTTCTTCTAAGCCAGCTAAACATTTCAAAAATGTTGTTTTCCCTGATCCACTCTCTCCTATAAATGAAATAATTTCACCCTTTTTTACAGAAAAATTTAACCTCCTAATTAATGGAAGTTTTTTATCATAATACTTTTCTAGATTTTTAACCTTTAGAAACATCAATTTGTTTATTTATAATGTTTTTCAAAAATATCAACAAAATTGAACCAATCATAACAATTGCCAAAGAATATACTGCAGATTTTGGTATCATCTCCTCAATAGCATATTGATATGTTTGAACCGCAAGAGTATCAAAATTAAATGGTCTTAATATTAAGGTTATGGGAAGCTCTTTCATTATATCGATAAAACATAATAAGAAAGCTATTATTATAGCTGATTTATTAATTGGAAGATGAATTTTCTTAAATAGTTTAAATGGTGTTAATCCAAGATTTGTTCCTGTATCATCGTAAGTACTTGGATGTTTTTCAAAACTTGATTTTAATGGTGAAATTCCAACTGCCATATGTCTAATTGAGTAGGCATAGACTAATAAAAAAAAGGAACCAATAAATACATTAGAATTAATAAGATTAGGAAATGATGTCACCAAAATTATTAATGATAAACCTATAACTGCTCCTGGAAGTGCATAGGTTAATGAAATAATATCACTAAAAAAGATTACTATTCTACTTTTTGAAATTTTTCTAAAAAACTGAAATAACACACCGACTATTATAATTATTAAAGCTGAAGCTATAGATACTGATAATGTATTAAATATCAAATCAATTAATTTATTGAAGTTGATTCCAGAAAACTCACCTATAACATTATTAATAATAAAAAGAATAGGGATTAAAAATCCAAAAATAATTGGTGTTAAACATATTAGATGAACTATTATTAGTCTTGATCTAGTAAGTGAAAAATTACTCTCCTGATTTGTATTAACAGAATAATTAAATTGATACTTTGAACTAGTAAACCTTTCTAAAAAGAAGAAAATTACAACTATAATAAATAATGAAACTGCCAATAAAGAAGCTGTATCTACATCTTGCATTGAATTCCATGATCTAAATATACCGCTAGTAAAAGTATTAACTCCAAAATATCTAACAGCTCCATATTCATTTAGGACTTCCATTATTACCAAAAATAAACCCGAGAAAATAGCAACTCTAGAAATAGGAAGTACTATCCTAAAAAAAGTTTTCATCTGGGACATCCCTAGATTTCTGCACAAATTAATATAATTTGAACCAACTAAAGAAAAAGATATTCTACATGCAGTATAAATATATGGATATAGAGCTAACCCCATAATTATAGCTAAAACTTCAATTTGTAAATAATCTTGATTTAGAATATTTGAAATTTCTGGCACATATTTTCTTGTAAAACTTTGAATAGGTCCTGTATAACTCAATAGATCGCTATATGTAAAAGCCATTATGTATGTTGGGATTGCTAAGGGAAGATAGAGTAGAATATCATACAATTTTCTACCCTTAAATCTAGAGGTACTAATAAACCAAGCTGGGAATATTCCAAAAATAAGAGAAAAAAAAGATGTTAGTAAAACAAGATAAATTGTATTTAAAGAGTAGTCAATCAATAGATTATCCCACAAATAATAGAAATTATCAAGATCTACTTTAAAAACACTAAGAAACAAGGCAAATAAAGGAACTACTATCAGCAAAGAAATAAAAACAGTAGAGATGTTTGCACCTCTATTGTTTATAATATTATTTGATCTTATTTCCAACCTGTTTTGTCAAATATACGAATTGCTTCTGCTCTTTTTTCTCCCAGCATATTTAAATCTAAAGGATCTTTTTTAAATTCGCCCCATGCTTGAACAATTTTATCAGGCTTAATATTTGGATTTACTGAAAATTCAAATGTATTGCCCACATATGTCTTCTGAGCTTCATCACTAGTTAAATATCTAATTAATTCAATCGCATTTTCCTTATTTGGAGAATTTTTTGCAATTGCAATTCCTGAAACATTAACATGAGCGCCCCTTTCATTTTCTCCTTGATTAGGAAAAAATACTGAGACAGCATTTCCAGCTTTAAGCTCTTCTTCCTTCTCTGAAGCTAATAAAAGACCTATATAATATGAATTTACAATCGCAATGTCCCCTTGGCCAGCTGCAATAGCTTTAACCTGATCTCTATCATTTCCTTTAGGATTCCTAGCAAAATTAGCTACTACACCTTTTGACCATTCAGTAGTATTCTCAGAACCTAAATTAGCTACTATTGATGACATCAAAGCTTGGTTGTATGAATTTGAAGATGATCTAACTAAAAGTCTTCCTCTCCATTTTTTATTTGCTAAATCTTCATAAGTACTAAGATCTTCTTTCTTAACTCTATCATTACTATAGACCACAACCCTTGATCTATATGTAACAGGAACCCAGTAACCATTTTTATCTAAAAGCTCTGGACTAATATTTTTAGTTATTGATTCATCTTCAAATTTTTGAAGTAGACCCATATCAGATGCCTGCCATAATTTTCCGACATCAACTGTAATAAACAAATCAGCAGGACTATTTTCACCTTCATTTTTCATTCTTTGAATTAACTCATCTGCATTTGCTTTAATTACATTTACTTTAATACCAGTTTTTTCTTCAAACTTCTGATATTGTAATTCATCAACATCATAGTGTCTTTGACTATATATATTAATTTCCTTAGAACTTTCATTTTGAGAACAACCAGTCAAAATAAGAATAGCCAGTAGTGATAAATATTTTTTCATTGTATTAAATTTTAGTTCCACGAAAGTAGAGCAAAACTTGTTAAAAAAAAAATTATTTTTATTTAGACTAAATCTAAATAATATATATATTAGCAAAAAATTTAAAACCAATTTATAAATCTAATCATGAAAACTAACAACTTAATTTTTAAAAACTATCTTTTTCTTTTAGCTGGATTAGTAATAATATCTTGTTCAAAAGATGAGGAAGTAGTATATATCACTGAAACTGTTACAGAAACTGTTACAGTGCCAGGTCCAACAGTAACTGTTGAAGTTCCTGGCCCTACAGTAACTGTTATATCTTCTATAGAAGTACCATATTCTTATGAGTTTGCTAGAAATGGAAAATCAACAGTTTCATTTGGAGGTCAAACAACAAGGTTAAAAATGGCAGATGAATTATATTCAGCACTTAATACTAACACATTTACTAAAGCTCAACTTTTAGAAATGTTTAATGATGGAACTGGATTTAGTGAGTCAGCATTAAATACATCAGGTAAGAAGATGGGTAATAAAACTGCAGGCTCTCAATATGCATCTGCAACTGTTAAGCCATTATTTGATGCAATGCTTACAGATTTTGCTGATAATGTAATCCCTAATTGGGCTTCTGATGCTAGCAATGGTCAAGCAGGAATGCTAACTGATGCAACTAGATCAATTCATGTTAACGAAAAAGGTCATGAAATAGACCAGACATTTATCAAGGGTATAATTGGTGCAATGTGTGTCGATCAAATTGTCAATAATTATATTACACCTTATCAACTTGATTCTGGTACTAGAAAAACAGAAAATGATAATGGTACTGTAGCTTCAGGTAAAGACTATACTAATATGGAACATAAATGGGATGAAGCATTTGGCTATCTATATGGTCAAGAGGCTGACCCAACTAGATTAGATCTAGGTATTTCTCCAACAGGAAATGGAACAACTCTTAATAAGTACTTTAAAAAGATTAATGCTAGCAATCAAGTTGGTATTGGGATTACTGTATTTAATGCATACCGAAGAGGTAGAGCAGGAATTGTTGCTAGAAACTATGAGTATAGAGATGAACAAGCAAAAATTCTAAAAATTGAATTATCGAAAGTTATTGCTTATAAAGCTGTTGATTATCTTAATTCATATATGACAAAGATTGCTGCTGGAAACACAGCTGATGCATTCCATGCACTTTCTGAAGGATATGGATTTGTTATGAGTCTTCAGTTTACAAATGACGGAAATGATAATCCATATTTTAATAATGCAACTGTAAATGGATGGTTAACTCAAATGGATAATTTCTGGACTGTTTCAAACTCAGATTTAGAATCTATAGTTAGTCAAGTTAAAACTGCATTTGGAATATAGAAGAAACCTTAAATGAATTTTAATTAGTTACATATAGAAAACGGTGGTTAATTTAACCATCGTTTTTTATTTTTTAAAATAATGAAAAAAATAAATTATATAACCATAAGTTTAATCTGTATAGGATTTATTTTCTCTTGTAGTAAGGATTCAAGTGATGATAATATTATTTCTCAGGTTCAAAATAATCAGACTACTACAACTACTACAACTACAGATACCTCATCAACTAGCAGTTCAAGTAGTTCTAGCTCATCTTCAAGCTCAACTGGTTCAAATACAACTCAAGTTTCTTCTTTTGATAGAGGTACTATACTGGAAAATTATGCTAACAATATTATTACACCTAAGTATAATGATTTTAAAAATATTATAGATGAACTCAAAACTGCTGGAGATAATTTTGCTGAAACTCCAAATGTTGCAAATTATGATCTATTACATGATAAGTGGGTTGAATCATATAAAAAGTGGCAATATGTTGAAATGTTTAATATCGGAAAGGCAGAAGAGATTATGTTTTATAATAAAATAAATACCTATCCAGCTAATACAATAAGAATTAATAATAATATTGATGAAAACAAAACTGATTTAAGTAATCCTAATGACTGGCCAGCTCAAGGTTTTCCTGGAATAGACTACATGATACATGGAATTGAATCTACAAAACAAGCTATAATTGATAAGTATCTTAGTGAAGATAAATATGGAATCTATTTAAAAACATTAGTTAATGAAATATCAACTACTACAAATACTGTTGTCGTTGATTGGGATACATATAAAGCTTCATTCATTACCTCTATAGAAAACACTGCTACTTCAGCCTTTAATATGCTGACCAATGATTTTGTTTTTTATTTTGAAAAAGGATTAAGAACAAATAAAATTGGTATTCCAGCTGGAAGATTTTCTACCTCACCTTTACCAGATAGAGTTGAGGCATACTACTCTTCAAAAAATTCTTTTGAAGACATCTCTAAGTTATTAGCTTTAGAAAGTAGAAAGGCAGCAGAAGATCTATTTCTAGGAAGAGCTCCAAATGGAGATCTAGGTGCCAGCTATAAATCTTATCTTGATTATCTTGAAACAGATCTAGGAGGAATATTAGTTACAAAACTCGATGCTGCTAAAACATCATTAAATGATTTAGAAGATAACTTTATAACTCAAATAAATACTGATAATAACAAAATGCTCCTTGCATTTGATGCACTTCAAACAATTGTTGTAAATTTAAAAACAGACATGTTATCTAATTTCAATATAGCAGTTGACTATACAGATGCAGATGGAGATTAATTAAATATTTTTTTGATTTGAATTTTATTCAATCATACTTAAGTAAAAAACAAGATTCATCAAGCTTAGCTCTATTCAGGCTAGGCTTTGGTTTTTTAATGACCATAAGTATAGTTAGATTTTGGCAGAAAGGCTGGATAGAAAAATTATATTTAGAACCTTCTTTTCATTTTTCATTCTATGGGTTTGAATGGGTTAAACCTTTAGGTGATTATACATACTTAATCTTTTTAGTTTGTGCAATTTCAGCTTTTCTAGTTGCAATTGGATATAAATATTATATGTCAATCATATTATTCTTCTTATCCTTTACATATATAGAATTAATGGATAAGACAACATATTTAAACCACTACTATTTTATCAGTATTCTAAGTTTTCTGATGATTTTTCTTCCTTGTAATGCAAGATTTTCAATTGATAATCTTTTAACAAAGAAAAAATATACGTTTGTTCCGCGGTGGAATATAGATAGCATAAAATTTCTACTTGTTATTGTTTATTTCTATGCTGGATTAGCAAAAATAAATAGTGATTGGTTATTAAATGCTCAACCTCTAAAAATTTGGCTTACTTCAAATTATGATTTACCTATAATCGGAAATACTCTAATGCAACAGGAATGGTTTCATTATATGATGAGCTGGTCTGGAATGTTTTATGACTTGTTTATTCCTTTCCTCTTAATTTATAATAGGACTAGAATCTATGCATTTTTACTAGTAATTTTCTTTCACTTATTTACAGCTGTATTATTTCCAATTGGCATGTTCCCATATATAATGATTGTTGCAAGTATAATATTTTTTGAAGCTGAAACTCATAAAAAAATTATTAAAAAGCTTGGTGTTATTTTTAATTTATCAGCTATTAAAAAAGTAATTAAGGAGAACAAATATTTTACCTACAAAAATGAAAAAATTGCATTATTCATAGTTACCATCTTTTTCATTTTTCAAATCACTTTTCCATTTAGATATGTTTTTTATCCTGGAGAATTATTTTGGAATGAACAAGGGTATAGATTTTCATGGAGAGTTATGCTAATAGAGAAGAAAGGGTACACAAATTTTAAAATAGTTGATGGTGAATCTAAAGAATCATTTTATGTTATGAATGATAAATTTTTAACAGAATTTCAAGAAAGGCAAATGAGCTTTCAACCAGATTTTATTTTAGAATATGCCCATTATTTAGGTAAATATTATACTAAGAAAGGGATTGATAAAGTAGAAGTCTATGCTGATAGTTATGTAACTTTAAATGGCAGGATGAATAAAAGGTTTATTAGTCCAGGTGTTGATTTAATGAAAGAAAAAAGAGGTTTTAACAATAAAGAATGGATTTTACCACTAAATGAAAAAATTAAAGGGTTTTAGTTTAATATTATTATTTGTTTCTACAAGTGCTTTTTCTCAAATAAAAGTTTCTGGTTATATATATGATGATCTAACTGAGATTGTTATAGCAAATGTTGCAGTATATAACCCTGAAACTAATGAAATTAATTATTCAGATAGAAATGGATATTATGAATTATATATAAGTAGTTATGATACTGAAGTAACTTTTTTTCTTGAAGGTTATAATTTGTTAAGTAAAATATTTGATCCAGATAATAGATTATCAAATAATATAAAATTATCATCTAATATTGAAATATTAAATGAGGTAATAGTTAGGGCAAATACAAAAAAGATTTTTCAAATTAAAAGAATGCAAGACTTTGAAGACACAAAGGTTTATGCTGGCAAGAAAAATGAAGTTATTCTTCTTGAATTATCTATGGCAAATCTAGCTTCTAATAATGCTCGCCAGATATACAATCAAATACCAGGACTCAATATATACCAAAATGATGATGCAGGTTTACAATTGAATATTGGAGGTAGAGGATTAAATCCTAATAGAACTGCAAATTTTAATACTAGACAAAATGATTATGATATAAGTGCAGATGCTCTAGGCTATCCTGAGAGCTATTATACGCCTCCTCCTGAAGGTCTAGAAGAAATACAAATATTAAGAGGAGCAGCATCACTCCAATATGGAACTCAATTTGGAGGATTAATTAATTTTAAAATAAAATCTCCAAAAGAAAATGACAATTTTGAACTTATAACAAGAAATACTCTTGGCTCAAATAATTTAATTACAAACTTTACAAGTATAAGTTCAAGTTCTAATAAATCTAGTTATTATGGTTATGTAAATATTAAAAAGGGTGATGGATTTAGACCAAATTCTAACTTCGAATCAATAAACACATTTCAAAGTTTTAATTTTTCTATCAATGATGATATAAAAATATCTTCAGAGATAACTTATCTTAAATACTTGGCGCAACAGGCTGGAGGTCTATCAGATAGAATGTTTTTAGACAATCCTTATCAAAGTAACAGAGAGAGAAACTGGTTTGAAGTAGAATGGTTTTTATATAACTTAAAATATTTACATAAAATTTCAGATAAGACAAATTTTAGTTTTAATTTCTTTGGTTTAAATGCACAAAGAAATGCATTAGGTTTTAGAACAAACAGAGTTGATCAAATAGATCTTGGAGAAGAAAGAGATTTAATTAAAGGTGATTTTGCAAACTTTGGAATTGAGTCGAGGTATTTAACTAATTATAATTTATTTACATTAAAGTCCTACCTCCTATTAGGTTTTAAATATTACAATTCATTTTCATCAAGCACACAAGGACCTGGAAGCTCATTAGATACAGCAGATTTTTCATTTGATTATAATAACTATCCTAACTATACTAATCAATCTAGTTATAATTATCCAAATAATAATATTTCATTTTTTGGAGAAAACATTGTTTATATAAATGATAAATTATCTTTAACACCAGGATTTAGATTTGAAAACATCAAAACTAGTCTAGATGGATATTATAGAAAGATAAATCTTGATGCTGCTGGAAACACAATCTATAATGAAGCTTTTAATGAAAAAGATGTAAAGAAGAGAAGTTTTCTCTTATTGGGATTAGGATTAACTTATAAAGGTAATAACGGCATTGATTTATATACTAACTTAAGTCAAAATTATAGATCTGTAACATTTGCTGATATTAGCATAATTAACCCTGCATATGCAATAAACCCAGAAATTGATGATGAGAAAGGTTATACTTTTGATTTTGGGCTTAGAGGTAATTATAAAAGAAAAATTTCATTTGATTCTAGCTTATTTGCTCTTATATATAAAGACAGGATTGGATTTATTCAAAAAGTTTTTCCAGATGGAAATGTAAAAAGTGAAAGAGGAAATGTGGGAAATGCACAAATTCTAGGAATAGAGTCATTAATTGAATTTGATTTAAATGAAATATTTATAAAAAATAATGATTTTGACTTTAGTTACTTTTTAAACTATTCATTTATAGAATCAAAATATCTTAAATCTGAAGAAGTTGGAATTACTGATAACTATGTCGAGTTTGTGCCAAAACATAATCTTAAAACAGGATTAAAATTTGGGTATAAAAATCTTGCATTAAATATCCAATACTCGTATATATCAAAACAATTTACTGATTCATCAAATTCAATTAAAGGAAACTTAAGTGGTGTAATTGGTCAAATACCTTCTTATGAGATTGCGGATATTTCATTATCATATAATTTTAAAAGTATTAGTTTTGAAACAGGAATAAATAATTTATTAGATGAAAAATATTTTACAAGGAGAGCAACCGGATACCCTGGTCCAGGAATTATTCCATCGCCTCCAAGAAATAGCTACTTAACTATTGAAATTAGATTTTAATGAGTGATTTATCAAAAAATGAAATTATTGTATTCGATGGCATTTGTATTCTATGTAATAGGTTGATAAAATGGGTATTAGATAGAGATAAAAAAAATTTATTCTATGTGTCAAACCTTCAAAGTAATTTCATAAAAGAAAATCATCCAAATTTAGGGGAAATTGATTCTGTTGCTGTAATCTTAAAAAATGGAAATGTTCTTCGTAAAAGTAAAGCAATTAAACACATTCTTAAAGTATTGAATAGATTGATTTTATTAAGAATAATTTTAACAATATTACCTTTATTTTTGTCAAATATCTTTTATGATTTTTTTGCTAAAACCAGATACAAGATATTTGGAAAATATGATTCTTGTAAAATCCCAAATTCAAAATACATATCAAGATTCTTAGACTAACTAAGATTATTGAACTTATATCGATATTTTTTCATCTATTTAGAATGGTTATATATAATCAAAGGGAACTTTGAGCTATATTTTTAGAACCTATAGCGTTATTATTACTTTCAGCTTGAAGCTAAATTTGCATCATATTTTCTAAGGTTTGGTAGGTTTAATAAGTATTAATTACAAAATTGCTCCCATTGATATTCGGGAAAGGTTTCACTTCGATAATTCTGAAAAAATCTTGTTTAATAGACAACTAAAAAAGAAGATTGGAGTTGAAGGGCTAATGATTATTTCAACATGCAATAGAACTGAAATTTATTTTGAATTTGAAAACCATATTGGTCATGAAAAAAAGTTCTTACACAGTATAGTAAAAGAATTATCTGAATTTAGAGACTTTAAAGACAGTCTTTCACCTTATTTAATAAAAAAAACAGGTTCATATGAAGTTGCAAAACATCTATTTAGGCTTGTCTCAGGTCTTAAATCAATGATTATAGGAGAATTTCAAATAGTAGAACAGCTTAAAGAAGCATATTATTTTGCTGAAAAGAAAAAAATGCTGGGGCCTATCCTATCTCGAATGATTCAAAAGTCATTGGAAACTGGAAAATATATTAGGACAAATACTGAAATTGGAAAAGGAGCCGTTTCGGTTAGCTATGCTGCTGTTGAAGAAATTACCAAACAATTTGATTTGAGCAACTCTTCTTTTTTATGTGTTGGACTGGGTAAAACTTCAAAATTATCAATAAGACATCTCCACCAAAAGAAAATAACAGATATAAAAATTGCAAATAGAACAGATAAAAAGTCTATTGAATTTTCTAAGGAGCTTAATCTAGAAGCTATAAAGTTTAAAGACTTTAAAAAAGAAATGATAGAAACTGATGTAGTGATATTTTCTACATCATCTAAAAAACCCTTAATAAGTGAGGAAGAATTAATCAAGATAATTGATAAAAGGGAAAAAGAGCTACTTATCCTTGATTTATCAGTTCCAAGAAATATTCCAAGTAACGCCAATAAAATTAAAGGGGTTAATATTATGACTATTGATAATCTTAAAGACACTGTTAATGAAAACTATAAAAGAAGGAGAAAAGAAATAGTTAAAGCAGAAAAACAGATTGAAGAATTTCTTGATGAATTTGATGACTGGACAAACACTAGACAATTAAGACCATCAATTTTATCATTAAAAAATCAAATCAAAGAATTAATTATTGATGAAACATTAAATAATATAAATACTTCAGAGTCTGAAGACTATAATAAACAACTTATCAAAGCATATGATAAGTTTTCAGATAACCTTATTAGAAAAATAAAAAAAGCTAGTAATAATGGTAAAGATGAGAAGGCAATTGGTATAATAAATCAAATTTTTCTAAATGA
>Ga0208410_1001374_pt1 | contig 12674 bp, 13 predicted proteins | sample ETN02SmetaG_3_FD_185787 | JGI IMG/M metagenome (GOLD analysis project Ga0208410, IMG submission 185787) | Marine microbial and viral communities from oxygen minimum zone, Eastern Pacific Ocean - ETNP2014F10-02SV257 (SPAdes) (version 2) | ecosystem: Environmental > Aquatic > Marine > Oceanic ... | reverse complement strand
TTAATTTGTGTGCAGTTCTACTCATTATGCCATTGCCTGTCCTGCGGTAAATCCGTACCAGATTGTTCCGCCATCTGAAGTTGCAAATACGAAGAAATCGTCGTCTCCGTTCCCTGTTGAAATTGTTGGTGCTGTTGCTGCTGCCCAATCTACTGAATTAGGCCATGTAACTGTTTTAGCACTAGCAGCCTGTATCAAGTGAAGTACAAAAGAGAAGCCTGTTCCACTTGCAGGAGGATTAGAGAATGTAAATGTAGTATTCTCTGTTAGTGTATGTTTGAAATAATTTCCTGTCTCACAGTTAATAGTTGTTGCATTAGAAGAACTTGTAGGAGCTACATACGTATCATTATACGAGACTGCTCTAAATTCTTGGTGTACTACAACATCTTGGTTAGTATCAATACTTATCGCGGGTGTAGTTCCTAAATTGGATCCTACTCCTAATACTAAATCATCTGCTGAATCATCTAACCCTACATGGAAATATGTTGCATTTCCATTAAAAAGTAATCTTGTATCTTCCGCACCGGTATCTCCAATCGTTAATGTTGGAAGAGTGCCCGACAATAATAAATGATCAGCTGTTAACCTATCTGCGGCAGGGATTTCCTTTATATTATTGTTTGTTGAATCTACAACAAGTGCGTATCTATCTGCCATTATTCTACTCCTACGCTCACCGTTCCGGACCTAGTTGTTACTACTATGGTACCGGATGTTAATTCAATTGTAACATTACTACCCGATCTTGCGGGTATTTTTAATGTTGCTGCTTCTGCTGGTTGTTCTCCTATAAAAGGCATATTATTCTCCTTATCCTAATAACATTATTGCGCATGGATGATACCCATAAGTAGTGACAGTAGTGGGAGCAGCATAATCAGAACGATAGGCAGGCCAAATCTTATCATTTGCCGCAGCTTCAACTAACGCAAAACATACAATACTAGAGTATTGTTCCGCGCTTTCAGTATGACTCTGCCATGCCATTGATACAGCAGTACTATTCCCCCCATTTACGCTGTGTACTATATAACAATTAGGCCAGTTACTATTTGCATGATAGTTATTATTAAAAAATGCAAGATACCTTCCGGCAATAGGACAAGTAAATTGTCCTGTAGTATTATTCCAATGACTACCAATATTAAGAAATATTTTATTAAACGATACAGCTTGTACATTACTGCTAGTGCCTCCACTGGTATTATAAATAACAGTACCCGTAGCTAAGGAGCCCCCACTAACCGCACTTATAGAAGAGCCATAGAACATAGGCTGAGAAGGCATAACAATACGTTCACTACTATCAATAGTTATAGCTGTGCCGTCTGCACTACTTGTAATTCCAGCAACGGAAGCCGCCACAGCAGCCCACGTTAACTTGCCCGTATTTCCAGACTGGTAAGTTAACGCATGTCCATTCGTACCAGAGTTACTAATTTGTAGTCTAGCTTCGTCTACTGCATCATCTGCGATTTTTGCTTGTGTTACCGCATCGTCTGAGAGTTCTGAAACTGTAATCGAGTTTGCTGCTAAATCTTCTGCTACAATTACATCCACTCCTATTTTAGCGGAAGTTATTGCATTGTCTGCTATCATTGCAGTAGTTATAGTACCATCGTCTATATTTGGACTAACTTTCGGCCCTTCGAAGCATATAATGTAGTCAATTACGTCATTACTTGTAAGTGCGCTAGCAAATACTATTGTTGAGCCACTTACTGTATATGCGGCTATAGGTGCCTGTGTTACACCGTTTAAAGAGACCATCAAAGATTGTGCGCTTACTGGTGTATATGCGACACTATCCTTTGTCAAATTATAGGTAGCAGTAGCCGAAGTAGTAATCGCATCTAGCAATACATTATGATTTCCGTCTGCTGGTTGTTTTCCTAAAAATGGCATTTAATTCTCCTAACTTGGTACTGTTATCCATACTTCGCCATGGCCAGTGTGCGCTCCATGATCAGTTGCGTTTGTTACTTCGGCAAGCCAACTTCCTCCGCCTGTAACAGCAGTCCCGTGCCCTGAATCATCCGCTTTATTATATGTAGCATGACCGCCATCCCAGCCACCGCCTCCGCCTGCAGAACCCCCAGAGGTGCCTGTGTATCCACCACCTCCGAATCCTCCAACCCAACCAGTATCATCTTGATGGAAATGACCACCATGAGGCATGGAGGAAAGGGCGCCTCCTCCACCTAAGGGATGATGTAGATTCTTTCCAATACCGCCACCCCCACCAGGAGTAAACCAGCCACCGCCACCACCGCCAGGCCATTGAGAGAGATAGGTATCATAGGTATAGAGATACAGAGATCCTATTCCTCCGATACCTCCTCTATGAACAAATTTGTCTCCTCCGGACAGAGTATGAGCTTCAGCACCCGCAGTTGTCGTATCAGGCGCTCTGGCGTGTCTAGTTGTTAGTTCTGAATTAGTTGAGTTAGCACTTATTCCTGAACCTCCCCCTGCTACAATTAATGGTTGCACTATACCATGTCTCACAACAGCTACAGCGGAGGCTCCGTGACCCCCGCAATGATTATTTCCGTCACCTTTACCTCTTGCTCCACAAATAATTCTTAACCACTCACCAGCATTTAAACTAAAGTCTGCTTGAATATCTCTTCCTTTTCCGTCATAATTGACGGCTCTGCCTGCCCCTTTACAACGTATGGTATAAGTTGCACTCTTTGGAACTCTCCAAAATTGTATACCACACCATACATTAAAAAGATTTTTATTACTTATCCAAGTAGATACATTTGCAGATGTGGGCATAATAGCTGTACCACCGTATGATATAACACTATTACTAGGTTTGTAGGTGGCTATTGCATCAGTATGTAAGTTTCCATAATATCTTTGCGCATGTTGTAAATCAAAACCTTGATAATATCCACTATTAATATAGGCTCCGTTGAACTTTAACGTTCCCGAACATGTGTATATATCGTTATTGACTGCAATATATGGTGTCTTTACAGTTCCAGTTAAAGTAACATTACCTGAAGTTGTGATAGCACTAGTAGCGCCTATACCTGCATCAGCCCAAGTCAATCCACCAGTATTTCCAGACTGCTTACTTAAAAACTGACCATTAGTGCCAGCGTTACTAATTTGCATTTTTGCTTCACTTACAGCTTGGTCTCCTAGTTCTGCAATAGTAACGGCATTGGCAGCAATATCTTCTGCAAGAATTACATCAGTACCTATACCATGAGTATTTAGCTTCGTCAAAGCCATTAGGTGATCTCCATCAATCCTAGTGTAGCATCAAGTGCGGAAGCAGTACCTGCTTTCACTCGTAACACGTCTGTTGCTTCAAGAACATACTTTTGTCCAGCTAGTACTTCCAAGGTTGTTCTTGCTGGTATACTCACAGTATCAAGAACTTGGAAGTCTGCGTTTGATGCGGAAGTATCTTGCATTTGCACTGTAACATTTACAGCATTTGCTGTCTTATTACAAAGTGCTAAACCAAGAATTACCGTAGTTGTTGCAGACGGAACAGTATATAAATCAACATAAGCCGCGTGATTTACACTTGCTGCGAATGCATTTTTAAATGTATTTGCCATAATTTATTATCCTAGTGCTATTGCCAAAGCTGTTGCTGTTGACGATACATCTGCTGTTGTTAGAAAGGATGCCGTAGTGGCTGTAAAGGTTAACTTATCAGTATTAACTGTTACTACATCATCTGCTGCTGCACCGTTTGTTAAAACTACTGAAGTACCATTAGTAGCTGTATAGTCGACGCCATTATCCAGTAATACTCCATTTAAAAATACTAGTATTTCTCCAACTGTGTACTCTAATCCTGTAAAAGTAGTCTGATTACTAGTACTCACAAATTCCGTAACAGAAGCTTTATTTATTGCTCCTGTAAGTGAGGTAACTGATGCTGCTACTGGTGATGTTGACATTTAGTTCTCCTACTAAGCCCGGTTAAACTTCTTTCCAAGATGTTGATTCTTCATCCCACGCATATGTTTTGCCGTCTGAAGGCATTTGTGAAGGGGGATCATATAAACAAGTATTTTCGTCTAGTTTCCAACTTTCGTACGGCTTTGGAGGAATAAAAGCATCTCTTGATTCATCATATGTGTAACCAATTCCAGCGTAATTTTTTCTAAACGCTGTCCCACCTTTCGTATGTACTCCTGCGCGTGTATTGTAAGATGTTCTTTTACATAATAATCCAGTATGCTGCGCGTACCATTCTTCCGTACTTTTTCCTTCAATACTCTCCGACTCTTCAACCCCAGTTATCACTTGGGTGACTAAATTCATTTTATCTATTAATGCATAATGTGCCATAATTAAGCCCAACTAACATTGCCGGTACCGGCAGTTATCTGTGTAATTTTATAAGAACTCACTGTAGAAGTAGAACTTGTTAATCCACCACTTACAGTGATTGTTCGTGCTGCAGGATATTTAAGGATTACGATTCCAGAGCCACCAGCACCACCAGCACCAGCGTCAGCCCCTGTCCAGCTTCCACCGCCACCACCACCGCCAGTGTTTACAGTTCCCGCGCTTCCAGCAGCCCCAGCCGCACTTGCTCCAGCACCGCCGCCATGTGTTGCGGCACCCGCAGTAAAAGACTGATAAGTACCACCACCACCGCCACCGCCTCTACCAACTGATGAGCCAGTAACTGAAGAATTTAATCCCGCACCGCCATTTCCAGATGCGGAACCTGTCGCTCCAGCTCCTGCGGCACCGCCACCACCACCGCCTCTGTATGGGGAGGACGTAATACTTGCTCCTCCTGCGTATCCTTGACCCGCAGTTCCCGCAGCCCCGTCATTTCCTACGCCTCCTGAATAATATGCACCTCCACCTCCTGACCCTCCAGAGTTGGGCGCAGAAGCGTAGTATCCTGTACCACCACCACCCCCTAGCGAAGTTATGCTAGAAAAGCTTGAATTGCTGCCATTAGATCCTTCGCAAGTTGCGCTGATACCAGAAGCCTTAGCACCTGCGGCACCCCCAGCTCCTATAGTAACAGCGTAAGATGTACCCGCAGTTATATTTAAAGCAGACTCAAGACTACCTCCACCACCTGTGGTATCAGTAGAAGAACGGTAGCCTCCTGCACCTGCACCAGACACAGCATTTCCATTATTATGTCCGCCTCCACCTCCTCCACCGCCTGCAATTACATGGTAAGTAAGGCTGAATTCAGTATCATATTTAACTATATCCCAAGAGGAACCATTGTAAGCTTTTAAGACATTGCCAGCAGTATCGTACCAGAGCTCGCCCTCTGCAGGGCTTCCTGGAGCAGAAGATGCACTAGTATAGAAATTTGTTTTAGTGGCTGTAACTGCATCATCCGCTATAAGTGCTGAGGTGATAGCATCGTCTGCTATAGCCGCAGTTACAACTGCATCATCCGCTATAAGTGCTGAGGTGATAGCATCGTCTGCAATTTTAGCAGTAGTTACCGCGTCGTCTGCAATTACATCTGATGTTATTTTAGTATGTGCCATTAACCGGCCTCCACTGCCGCTAGTCTAGTTTCTAGCTCTTTAATCGCATTAATTAGTATTGGAACTATGCGCTCGTACTTAATACCATATCCAGTATCATCTTCGTTTAAGTTTACAACTAACATATTATCTTTACTTGATGAGAAACTATCTGCTTTTTCAATTTCCAAAACTTCTTGTGCTATGAGTCCGATATTTACTTTGCTCTTTTTCTTTGAGCCATCACGAGTGACTTTGGTAATATCTTCTTCATCTTCTCCAAGGTACCAAGAACGCTTATCCCACTTATAAGTAACTGGGCGCATTTTCTTTACCCATGACAAACCATGTGTAAAATTGGTAATCTCTGCTTTATCTCTTTCATCAGAAGATGAAATAGAAGTATCTGCACAATAAAAATTAGTAATAGAATTATCACCAAGACAGATGATATTACTACCCGATGTTATGTTTCCTGAGGGTGCAGACGCTCTTCCAGAGCTTGCTCCAATACATATATTTAGGTTTCCACCAATAATTCCGTAACCTGCTGTAAAACCTATTAAAGTATTTGAGTGCCCAGTGGTAGTAGCATAGCCCGCATAACCTCCACTAAATTGGTTGTTATATCCAGACGTGACGGAATATCCTGCTTGGACTCCAAATGCAGAGTTATAATTGCCTGTAGATCCAGCTCCGCAGTACAGAGCAGAATATCCACAAGCAGTATTAAGATACCCTGTCGTGTTTCCATACATTGCGTAATTGCCGAGAGCCACATTTGAGTGCCCAGTATTAGTTTCATACAAAGTCTGCTGGCCTACTGCCACATTATGATTAGCAGTGGTTAAATCATACAAAGATTGATATCCAATGCCTGTTGTATAATTTGATTCGGTTGCAGTATAGCCTGCATACATGCCTATAAAATTATTAGCGGCTCCTATGGTTAAATTTTCACCCGCACCCATGCCAAAAAGAGAGTTGTATCCTCCAGTAGTTATGTCATACCCAGCACCATAACCTACTGCCGTGTTGTAACTTGCAGATGTTTGTGCTGGTAAAGCTTTCATTCCTACAGCTGTATTATACAAACCGCCTTCATTTTCTTTTAATGTGTCAGTTCCAACACCAACATTCCACTGCCCAGATAAACTACCATCTACTAATGAATTTAATCCAATAGCCAGATTATTACTGCCTGGCGTTTTAAGCGTACCTGTAGCCAATTTTGCTACTGTAATACTGCCATCTGCTGGAGTACTGGTTACTGACGCCCATGTTAATTTACCAGTATTTCCTGATTGATATGTTAAAGCATGACCATTAGTACCAGAGTTACTAATTTGTAATCTAGCTTCGTCTACTGCATCATCTGCTATAGCTGCTTGTACTACTGCGTCATCCGCTATAAGTGCACTTGTTATAGCATCATCCGCTATCTTAGCTGTAGTTACTGCATCATCTTGTATTTCAGAAACTGTAATTGAGTTTGCGGCAAGGTCTGCAGCAACAATAACATCTACACCGATTTTTGCGGATGTAATCGCATTGTCGGCAATTTTAGCAGTTGTAACTGCATCGTCAGCTATTTTTGCAGTTGTAACTGAACTATCATCAGGAATTCCTACTGCAAATGTGTTTGCTGCATATCGTACTACTTCAATACTCGAACCATTTGTAACATTAGTATCAAATGTTAAAGTAGTGCCACTAACAGCATAAGTGGACTTCTCCTGATATACGCCATTTATATAGACTTGAGTATTATCTTCACTAAGAGGATCTGCTCCTAGTGTATAAGCTGCTGTACTTCCATTACCTGTAAATTCATCTACATGTATACCTAACGGTACTTGTCCGGCTACTAATAAATTTGTAGGTCTATAAGGGAAAACAAATAGGAAGTTTGCGCTTTCTACATAAACAAGTGGCTGTGAGATTGCAGGTTCTGTAGTTGTTAAAGCTCCTGCACTACTTTCACTAAGATAATACCATTGTCCAACTGTAAGACCGTGAGAGGTTAACTCAAATCGTCCTGATTGTGCAACTGTAAAAGTATTACTATCGGCTACTGCAGTAACTACTCCTAGTGCTAAAGTAGAGTTAGAATTTGCGCGTGCTTTTGTCCAAGCACTACCAGTATGTCTAATACAATCTTTAACAGCAAAACCGTGGCTAGACTGAGTAACATCAGTAGTTGCGCCACTTGCTGAACCACCACCACCAATTTCAACTATATTGTTAGCATTATCTCTAACATATAGTTTCTTGTCGGCTGTATTGATTGCAATTTCGCCTTCCGCAATATCAGAGGTTGTCGGTGCACCCGCAGTAAATTTGCGTTTAGGCTTAATTATCATTGCCATTTACTGTCCCCTATTATGAGTAAGTTCCGCCGTCTAAAGTTGTTGACCAAGAAATCGTATCAGATGATGATGTATATAAAAGTATTCCATCATTTGAGCCGCCGCCGTCTAAGGCTGAGAGTGTATTTGCTGAGTTTGCTACAAGTACTGAACCTTTTGGGGCTGCTGAAAGTCCTGTTCCACCATCTGCAACCGCTAAGTCTGTAATACCTGTAATTGATCCACCTGTAATACTTACGCTGGAATCTTCAATGTGTGCTACAAGTGTTGCTATAGCGTAACCAGTGCCACTAGTATTTACTGTTGTCGAAGGCTCTGATTGTAGATCTTTAAATAGTCTCCATTTTTTATCAGTAGCATCCCTAAATAATCCTGTGTACTCATCCTGAGACCCGGAATCATCATATAGGCCATAAAATCCAATATCAATAGCATCAGAAGAATTATTACTGGTTGCCAATGATAGCATAGAATCAGCAACATTTATAGTAGTTGAAGATACAGTGGTAGTAGTACCTGAAACTGTTAAATTTCCGGAAATTGTTACATTAGTGGGAAATCCAATATTAATTTTATTATTTGATACTGTTGTTTCAATTTCATTTGCAGTACCTTCGAACGTAAGTGTATCTCCTGCTAAAGCAACTTGGTCAGCTGATCCACTATCTGCAGCAATTGTAAGAGTTCCACCCTGGGCTACCCAACTAAGATCTCCTGATCCATTAGTAGATAGTAGATATCCATTAGTAGGCGCTGCTGGTAGTGTATAAGTAATATCTCCTGCTAAAGCAGCAGCAGAACGTATTGTAGTAGAACTACTACCATTCGCGGTAGTTTCATAAAGTTTTACTCCGCCTTGATTTTTAATCTTTAATTCATTGATATAAGAGTTAGAATCCGTAAGTACCGCACTACTAGCTGTCAGATCCCCAGGGGTATGGTCAAGCATATCCATGAAATGAGAACCACCAATAATTTCTGGAGTATTTCCCCCACCACTGACGTTTCCTATAGCAAGACGCTTTCCATAAGTTCCATTACTACCATAGGCATAAAATAATTCACCCTGTGCAACCGAAGTAGGTTTGCCAGTGCCTGTGGTTCTTTTAATTTGAATTGTTTGAGCCATTTATAACTCCGAATTATCCCTAATAGGATCCTGCGTCTACTGTATCAGAGTCGCCTGCAGCTGCACCCACTATTATGGGAACCCACTGAAAAGTGCCTGTACTTGTTTCTCTATAGACTTTGAATTGTTCATCATCGGTATCATACCATGTGTCCCCTTCCTGTATATTGGAACCAGTTGGGGCCGATGCACCGCGAAAATCTTGATCTGCTAATTGTTGCAAAGCAGTTTGCAAATTACTAGATGTAATAGTATTATAAGGAGTTACAGCAATATTTGCTGCATCCTGAAATTGTGCTGGAAGTGCTAGGTTGTTAACAGTAACAAGAGTAGTAGTGGTATCATCTAATGTTACTCCAATACTATTATTATTTGTCACAGAAACTGTTGTTACTTCTTCGACTATTTCTACTTTTGTACCTAATGAATCTGGCATTACCTAGTTACCTCTGGATTTATTGTCACGCTCCCTTGTATAAGTCTTTTTACAGTAGCGTCCCCAGAAGTGTGAATTTCTAAATCATATACATACCTACCTGCAGCAATACCTGCAGTGGTGGATGCTTGCATTTCCATTTTCATTGTTCCATTTGTGGCATTAACTACAGATACGGTAAAACTTGCCGTAGCACTAGAAGCAGCATGGGTTGTACGCAGCTGGGCCCTGCCTGAGTAGCCAGTAAGATTTTTAGCCGATCCTCCCTCTGTAATTGTCAAGTCAATGGCAAAGTCGGAGCCTTGGTCGATCACTAAGTCATATGTTGCTGCGGTCATGTATATTTCTCCATGTTGAAATTATATCTCAAAGGACATAAATAGTCAAGTTTTATTTTTAAGGTGGTATTATGTAAAAGGAGGGCCGCTGTACCACTGTACTAGAGAATAACGCATCCCACTTCTTATTGGTTCCACTTGATGCAACAAAAAAGACGGAAAAACTAAAATAGTACCTCTCTTCATACCTCTTTCAGTAATATCTATTTCATTATTTCCCCAACAATCTTTTAGTCTAAATTCACCTCCTGAATAATCATTAGTATTGGATAACTGTACAGTTATCGATAGTTTTCTATATATATCGCTTTTAATACTGCAATCTCTATGCCACTTATAAAAATCGCCTTCACCGTAGGTGGTAAACTGGGTTTGTTCTCTATTATTTATATTAAAATTCCAATTATTTAATTCATTGGTTGTATGTGCGTAATAAAATAAAAGTCTATCTACCCATGAATCTCTAGGAAACCACCCAACTACATTATCCCGAATAGTAGTATCTACAGTCTTATCGCCGTATACGGTTGCTTTTTCTTGCTCTAGTAGTTGTCCCTCAACTATTATTCTATCGCAAGTTTCCTCATCTAATTCTCCCGACCATATTCCGATCGGACTTTGCTCAACTTGTCTCACTTAGTTATTTCCTATGATAATTTTCCTAATCTGACGCGTCGAGTTGTGCCATCATAGACATCTATTCGGTTATTTGTTCCATCCATATGGATACTGTTGTTGTTGGCAGTGCTGGAAATTTTTAAGTGAGTTGTATCTATTGAGCCTGCGGTTATGTGACTTGCTCCAATAGTTCCTGATACAACCATGTCTCCATCAATAAATGCTGTTGCAGACCCCCAAGAACTACTACCATAGACATAACTTTTTGCGTCAGAGCCATCATACAGCCTCACAATAGCAACATCATGTGTTTGTGGGTCTCTACCTGTCACAGCGTTCCATTCAGTAGTCGTAGGAGCGGCCATAGATACTCCATTCGCTTTAGTAATTAAAGCAAATGTCGCACCTGAAGACCCTGGAGATCCTGGAGATCCTGGAGATCCTGGAGGTCCGCTACCTCCTGGAGGTCCGCTACCTCCTGGAGGTCCGCTAGCTCCAGGAGGCCCTGTAACACTAAATTGTCCTGCGAACGAGAAGTTTGTTCCATCAAACTTCATATAATTTGTATTATCACCTATATGGACACGTCCTGAACCATCCATAAAGAAACCTTTTGTAGAGTCTCCATACGCAGTTTTGCTATGACTATAGAATTTTGCCGCAGTATCACTTGCGGAAGTACCCAACTTCATTATACTTCCTACATTTAATTGATTCGTCGTAGTTGTATTTGCTTCTAGTTTAGATGCTGATAAAGTACCGTCAACAATAACGCTGCCGTCGAATCTTTTAACAACTTTGCTACTCCAATTGGAGTGCTGCACACTATTTACAGTAGAGGAATTACGATGAGGACCGCTGTATATTCTCGAGGCGGTCTCAAGAACCCCGTTAGTAATTGTTAAAATGTCATTAGGTCTTATAAAGTTATCGGAACTATTTGCCATGAAGTGAATCGCTGCTTCCTGTGCATATTGGTCGGTTTCACTCTCATTGGCCGCCCAAGGAGAACCATCTGAGACCCACGCATTATATGTATATACATCAATCTGATCTGATCCACTAGCGCCAATATCGATTGTGACTTCTTCGCTTTCTCGGGTAATTCTTTGCCGACCTAAAGTAATAGTACCTTTTTGCATTACTTTATTACTATCATTTCTATTAATAATAGAGTAGTCAATTTCTGCAGTTTCATCACTCTCTGTTGGGTCAAGAATATCTGCAGCATTATTTATTGTAATAACTCCGGTTGCTGATATTACTACTTGTCCATATGTAGAAACCCCGTTAGATAGTGATAAAGTGCCTGATGCCGCAAGACCACCTCTAGTCGCAGTTATTAATATACCATAATAAGGGTCTCCATTCCCATCTACCGTTCCTGTTGTTGCATATGTTAAATCAGTACCGTCAAATACAACTATAAATTTACAGGTAAAATCATTTTCAATAGTATCACCAGTATTAATGAATAAATGGTTGTCATTGGTTGGTGTTGCAACAAAAGTAGGTTCCGGAGGTATGGCTGCAACCAGTTGTGGAGCACTCCAATTCCAAGTGCCTCCAGATTCGGTTATATTAACAGCAGCGTCCGAAGATGAAACAGTTACAAAAACTCTTTGAAGTTGTGTATTTGAAGTAGTACCAAAGCCTGCACCGTCACTACTTGTCCACCATCCAGTAGCTACATTATTTGGTTGAATAACTTGACCATTAGTAATAGCTCCAGAGCCTCCGGAAGGTATACTAAGATCTCCCATTGTCGCATCCGCTAGACTACATTGTATTGTAGGGATATCAAATACTGTTAATGCATTGGTACCTACAGTTTCACTATAAGGGAAGACTTTGAATAGTTCTGCAGTATGAGTTTTAGTATCTTTTAACTCATTATAAATTGCGGTACCCGTTACTCCTGTTCCTGGATTATTTCCATTTGCAGGGAACCACGCTGAACTTACTCCATTTCTTACATGTTTAATCCAAAAATACCTAGTTGTATCTGCAGTAATAGTAGGGAAAGCAACAAGAACACTATCTTCCTTGCCTGCTATTGTGACTTTTTCGGTGCCTCCTGTTCCGGCAGTATAATCACTGTTATCATTCATATGGATTTCTGTAGTCCATACAACTGGTTTTTTTGCTTTTCCAGGTTTTCCAAAGTTTAGGGAATTAGTCCATGATACTTCTACAGCATTATCTACATTAGTGCTTGCTGTTAAGGCGGTAGGAGCAACAGGTTTTGGGCCCTCTGGATCTGGACCCGGTCCCGGACCCCCATCATCCCCG
>Ga0208410_1001372_pt1 | contig 12681 bp, 12 predicted proteins | sample ETN02SmetaG_3_FD_185787 | JGI IMG/M metagenome (GOLD analysis project Ga0208410, IMG submission 185787) | Marine microbial and viral communities from oxygen minimum zone, Eastern Pacific Ocean - ETNP2014F10-02SV257 (SPAdes) (version 2) | ecosystem: Environmental > Aquatic > Marine > Oceanic ... | reverse complement strand
GAATTAAAGAAATAGCAGATACTTTTACAGCACATAATCTTGAAATGATTGCTGCAGAAGATGTAAAGAAAAGAAAATGGATGAAGCTTTTTGCTTTAACAGCAATTGGACCATTATCTGCAATTTTTGATCTTCATCATACAGATTTATATATAAATAATAAAGCAAACGAAGTATCTCGAGGTTTAGGTAAGGAAATAATTTTAGAAACAAGAGAAGTTGCACTTGCTGATGGTGTAAATGTTTCTGAAGATGAATGTCTATTCATGTTCAATAAAATTGTAGATTCTATGCAAACTAACAAATCTTCAATGGCTTTTGATGTTCAATATAAAAGAAAAACTGAAATTGATTTTATTAGTGGTGCTGTTTCAAAAATAGGTAAAAAACATGGTGTTAAGACACCATTAAACGACCTTATGTATAAAATGATTAAAGTGAAAGAAGGTATGTACAGCTAAATGCTCAGTACAAATAAATTAAATAAAATCAAAAGTAACTTCCCTGTTTTAGTTGGAGATAATGTTGTTTCAAAAAAAATCTGTAATTTATTAATTAAAGAAATAAGCAACTCAAAATCATTTGATGATATGATTATGGGAGGTAGAAGCAGGATTAATAAAGGTTCTAAAAATTTTAATTTATATATTAAAAATTCAGTTAACTCTGCAAAACTTTTTAAGCTTTTTAATAGCAAGTCTTTTTATAAAAAAATTGAAAATCTTTTTACAAAAAATTTTAAGGATGGATCGTGGGTAAATTTACATAAACCAAAATCATTTAATCCTAAAAAGTTCACTATTAAAAAAAAATTAAATTCTAGTGAATTAAAAAAAATGTTGGGTAACAATTATACTAATCCTAAAGTAAATTTAGATATAGACTTTTCAGTATCAAAGGGAGGGTATAGATTGAGACCTCATCGAGATGATATAACTAGATTATATAATTTCTTAATTTATTTAACAGACATTCCAAAAAAGAATGGTGGGTCTCTCACAATTTATAGAAAAAAAGCAAAAAAAAATTTAAGAAAAAGCTTTAGAAGATTTCCAAAAATAACCGAACTTGAAATAGTGAAGTCTTTTACGCCAAAAAAAGGAACTGTTGTTTTTTTTCAGTCTACTCCAAATTCCTATCATGGCGTGAAGCGGTTTATAGAAAGAAATTGTCCAAAACGTTTTTTCATTTATGGAAGTTATGCCTTAAATAAACCGGTTATATGGAATTACAAAGGGATTTCATATTATCCGCACATAATTAGCACCAAAAAAAGAATGTTAACCTCTTTTCATGATGCGAACTATTTAACCACAGCACCAAAACATTGAAATATTGTTAATGATAAAATAAATTTTAATGATGACAAATAGTCTTCAAAAAAAATTATATGAGAATGGGTACTTGATTGTTAAAAATGTACTTAACTTTAGAAGAGACTTAAAACCAATTCTAAATGATATGGAATTTGTTATGGATTGTCTCATCCAAAAATATGCAAAAAAAAGAGATATAAAAAAAGTTCTTAATTTCGATTTTAAAAAAAAATATTCTTATATATCAAAGCTTAATATTTATGATTTGGATCAGTATTTTAATACCCGATTGCCAAGAGACCACGTAAAAAAAGATAGTGATTATTTTGCTACTCAATCATTATGGAATTTAATTACTAATAAAAAAATTTTGGATGTTGTAGAAAAAATTTTAGGTAAAGAAATAATGTCTAACCCTGTTCAAAATACTAGAATTAAACAACCTGAAAAAAAATTACCTGAGGGATCAATTCATGATGGTTTAAGCGGCAGAACACCATGGCATCAAGATGCTGCTGTTTTAAATTCAAGAGGACAAAAATTAACTGACATGGTTACTGTATGGATCCCTTTTACTAAAACAACTAAGAAAAATGGATGCATGATTACAGTAAAAAAAATAAATAAAATGGGATTATTAAATCATGTATCAGGATACAGAGGGCAAGTAGAGTTAAAAAATAGTAAATTACTTGATGACATGGAGCATATTTATTTAGAAGCAAATGTTGGAGATGTAATATTATTGCATAAACATTCTATACATTGCTCTTTACCAAACAGATCAAATGATTTTAGGATAAGTGCTGATCTTAGATATAATGTTGCTGGACAACCATCAGGTAGAGAACCACTTCCAAATTTTTATGTAAGAAGTAAAAATAAAAAAAATCTCAAAGTTCAAAACTTTAAACAATGGTTATCTCTATGGGAAAAGGCAAAAGAAAAATGTATACCAAGAAAATATGCCTTTAAATATCCACTTCCAACGTATAAAAATAATAAAAGAGACTTATCTAATTTAGTTTAATATTTATAAATAATTAATGACTAAAATTTTAATTACTGAATTTATCAACCAAAATAGTTTAGAAAATTTAAATAAAAAATTTGATGTTAACTACGATGAAAAATTATGTGAAGATGAAAAAGAAATAATAAAAATAATTAGAGACTATGATGGTCTAATTGTAAGAAATAAAACTCAAGTAAATTCAGATATTTTAAAAAATGCATTTAAATTAAAATTTATTGGAAGGTTGGGTGTTGGTTTGGACAATATTGATACAGAATATTGCAAAAATAAAAACATTCATGTTCAGCCAGCTACAGGAATGAATGCAGACTCTGTTGCAGAATATGTTGTTTCTTCATCAATGTCTCTTATAAAAAAAATCCCAATGTTTCATAATGGAACTATCAAGGGTGAATGGCCAAGAACAACAATTAAGTCAACAGAAATAAAACAAAAGAATTTAGGAATAATTGGATTTGGCACAATTGGAAAAAAAGTTGCTGAATATTCTTCAAAAAATGGTTTAAAGATTTTAGCCTACGATCCTTATATTAAGGAATTAAATGATAAAGAAATTGATGCTAAATTATCAAGTTTAAATGAGATATATGAAAAATCAGATATCATTTCAATACACCTACCTTTAACAGATGAAACCAAAAATATGATAAATAAATCGTCATTTTCTCAAATGAAAAATAAACCGATTATAATAAATACTTCTAGAGGAAGCGTCATAAATGAAAGTGATTTAATTGAAGCTTACAATAAAAATAATATTTCTGGCTTTGCTCTAGACGTGTTTGAAAAAGAACCAATAAAGAGTGAATTTTATAACAAAATAAAACCAGGTATGAATTGTATATTAACACCTCATATTTCTGGTGTAACAACTGAGTCAAACATTAGAGTAAGTGACTTTATAGTTAAAAAAATTACTGATTTTTTTAATTAATTATTTCTTCTAGATTTATTAATCGACCTTGTTTTATTGACTGCTCTGCAGCCTCTCCCACAGCAACAGCAATTAAACCATCTTCTAATGAAACCTCTGGATCTGAATTATTTTCAATAGCTTTCAAAAAAGCTAAGTGTTCGTAGTAAGTAGATCCATGATGGTGGCCGGCCTCAAGAATTTTTTTATCTACTTCAATATTTTCGATATGTGTTTTACCATCTCTCATTCCAATTCTTATATTTGATGAGGTTTTACCTGAGTCATCGGAGGGCACTGAAGTTTCAATTTTTCCTTTATTTCCTGTGGCTACAAGCTCTTCTTGCATGTCAGAATTTTCTGCAAACATACAAAGCTCAAGCAAACTTCTTGCTCCATTTTCAAAATTTACAATCACATAGGCATTATCAATGATGTCTGGCTTTTTTCCATTATACACTTCATCTAAATGGTTAACGTCTTGACCACCACTTGCGTAAACACTAAGTGGCTTACTTTGGATGATCAATCTCATTAAATCAAAGAAATGGCAGCATTTTTCAACAAGTGTACCACCAGTATTTTCTTCAAAACGATTCCAATCATTTACTTTTTTTAAAAAAGGAAATCTATGTTCCCTTATAGTTAAAGTCTTTAAATCACCAATTTTGTTATTATGAATTTCATTAATAAACTTTGAAACTGGCGGCATATATCTATACTCCATCGCAGTCCAAAATACTGAAGGATAATCTTTTGTAAGTTTTTTTATTTCTAAACAATCTTTTGTATTAGTGCATAATGGTTTTTCTACTAATATGTGTTTTTTAGTTTTGATTACATCTTTCAAGATTTCTATATGAGTAAAGTTAGGAGATGAAATTAAGTATACATCAACAATATTTTTTTCAATCATTTCTAAATGATTTTTAAAACAAAAAACTTTTGTTTTTAGAATTTCTTTACACTGATTTAATGAATCTTCATGAGGATCAGCAAGTGCAACTACTTCAGCATTATCAATTAATGATATATTTAAAATATGTTCTCGAGCCATTGTCCCTGCTCCAATAATTCCATATTTTATTTTTTTCATATTCTGTTTGTATCAGTTTAATTTAAAAACTTAATCAATACTTAGCCCGCTTGGCACTTTATCTGGTTTACCTAGCGGTCTCTGATTTCCACTTCTGCCAGTTAAAGATTCGAGAAAAGAAACAAGTTCATCAATTTCTTTATCATTCAATTCTATAGGCTGTATGTCAATGCTTGATAGAATTCTGTCTTGTTCTCTTTTGTCTGAAAAAGTTACAAAATCAATTTCTTCTAACCAAGTTGCCTTAGGTAAATTTGCATATTCAGGTTTCCAATTCTTATTCATTTTTATTGGATTTAAATGATGCTTAATTATTGATTTTAAAGTTGGATAAGCACCATTATGACCGTAGGGAGCTGTTAAAGAAACGTTTCTTAATGCTGGCGTTTTAAATTTATACATATCGTTTATATTATCCGTTTCGACCATTCGTCCAACGTCACGTGCATAAGGATCAAAGGGTCGTGTCCTTCCAGGACCAAATTGGGGAATTCCTATTGAATGAAATTTTTGATCTGACAACAAAGATCCTGAATGACAAGAACTACAGTTTGCTTTTCCATAAAATAAATTCATCCCATTTATTTGCTTTAAAGTTAAAGCTTGTTTATCTCCATTTAAATATTCATCAAAGGGAGAGTCGAAAGATGTCCATTCATGAATTTCAAATGCAGCAATTGAATTAACAATATGTGTAATGTTGATATCTAAAGAACTGTTAACATCATCAAAAGCATTTTTAAATAACTCAACATACTCCGGAATTCCTCTAATCCTGTGAGTAATTACAGGCCATACTCTATCAATTCTCATACTATCTTTTCCAACTTTTGAGACTAAGCCTATAATTTCATTTTCACCTGGATTTCCTGCCATCTCAAACTGTCTAGTCATCGGAAACAAAGCTTGAACTGCAACTATATTATCAAGTCCTTTAGGAAGAGCTTCTTGAGCAGGTGTATTAAAACCGTTACCAAATATATTTGATTTGGTTACTCTTCCGTCATGCAACAAGGTAGTTATGTCTTTAAATCCTAAATTCCATAAAGCTAAAGCATTTCTTGGAATTCGTTTTTTTATTTTATCATCGCCTTCACCTGCAGTTCTCTCTAATCCTATACCTTGACCTCCTTCACCAATGCCTAAAGAAAGTCCATCTGAACCTCCTAGATCATGACTATGGCAGGTTGCGCAAGCAATGTTTCGATTTGCAGATAAAATTTTATCATGAAATAAAAGTCTTCCAATTTTAACTTTTTCTATATCAACTTGATGGAAATCTTCGCTCTTTAATGGTTTTGGTAAATCAGTTGCGTAAGTTTTATTTACTGAAATTAAAAATGGAATTATAAATATTATTATTTTTAAATGATTAAATATCTTTTTATACTTTTGTTTCTTCCATCCATAGTTTTTGCAGAAATAGAAAATGCTCGAGATTTGATGGAACAAGGAAAATTTAAAGAAGCTATGGAAGAACTTATGCCAGCAGCTAGATCTGGTAATGCTGATGCTGAAGAGCTTATTGGAATTATGTACGCTATGGGTCTTGGTGTTGAAAGAGATGATGTTAGAGCTTTTGAATGGTATCTCAGATCTTCTATGAAAGGTCATCCTGGTGCCCAATCTGGTGTTGGGTGGTATTACGAAATTGGTAGAGGACTTCCTGCTCCCGATCTTGTTAGAGCTTATATGTGGTACGGTTTGTCTGCTATTGGTGGAGATCCTGATGCTGCAATTTCTCAGGAAGAAGTTATTAAAAAAATGACTCCTGAACAAATTGAAAAAGCTCATATTCTCATAAAAGATTATAAATCTTGGATATATCCTTTTAGATAATGAGGCGAACTAAAATCCGCCCCATTATATTAATTTGAAATTACAAATCTTTTTTGTATGCGCTCGATGCTTTTTTCTCTGCTTTAGCTACTGCTTTAGTTAAAGCGTTGAAAATTTCTTTTCCACCTTTAACATTAGCTTTAAACCAATCATACACTGGGCTAGCTTCTTTTTTAAAACTAGCTTTTTGATCAGGCGTAGGAACATATAAATCTCCACCACCTGCTACAAAGTCTTCATAAGCTTTGATTGATTTTCTCTTAGGAGAAGCAAAAGTTGCTTGTTGCAAAGCATAGAAACCATCAGTCACAACTTTTTTAAGATCTGTTGACATTGATTGATATTTTGCATTATTCATCCACCATAATGCACCCATGTATGCATGACCGTCTAAAGTAACGTATTTTAGACCTGCATCAGGAAACTTCATGTTCATAATGTCAGTTATTCCATTTTTAGATCCTTCAACTACACCAGTTTGAAATGATGTAAACAATTCCGGCCATGGAATAGGAGTTGGAGATGCACCTAATGCTCTTACAAGCTCCTGAGGTAAATCAGCTACAACTGTTCTGATTTTTAAACCTTTCATGTCAGATGGATTTGCAACTCTTCTTTTTGTATTAGCAAAATTTCTCCATCCTCCAGTATTTCCAATTGTCATCAATCTAATTGAGTCATTAGAATCTTTTAGAGCCATTTTTCTCATTGTTCTTACAAAATCACCTTGCATTACATCTTCAGCAATTCTGTCATCAGCCATTAGATAAGGTAAATCTAAAACTTGAACATATGGGAATACGCCTGCAGCACCTCCAGAAGTAGAAATGTAAATATCTATACTTCCATCAGATACACCTTGTAAACACTCAGCACCTTTTGAACAAAGCTGCGTACCTACAAATAGTTCTACAGCTATTTTTCCATTTGAAGCTGCTTCTACGTAGTTTTTAAATACAACAGCACCATCATAATCTTCATCTTGATCATTAGAGTTCATTGTCATTCTCAAGTTATAATCTGCAGCTGAAACAGATGCAGTAAAACTAATTAAGAATAATAATGAAAAAAATGATTTTATTATTTTACTCATAATTATTTCCCTCTCTTTAAATATTTATGTATATAAACTATACTTAAATTGATTTAGAGAGTCTATCGAGTAGTAAAAAAAAAATTATATTTATTTTGCGAAACCAGTAAGCAAAGGAATAGTCATCGATATTGACGGAAAATAGGTTATTAAAAAAATAACTATAGCTTCTACTGCTAAGAATGGCAATATAGCTTTTGCTATTGTTTCAACTCTTTCCCCAGATACAGAGGATGCAACAAATAATACAAGTCCCATTGGCGGAGTTGCTAAACCAACTGTTAAATTAACGGACATAATAATTGCAAAATGCACAGGATGAACTCCCAACTCAACAAACACTGGTCCAAGAATTGGTCCTAAGATTATTATCGCTGGACCTGCATCTAAAAACATTCCAACAACAAATAATAAAATATTTATAAGAAATAACAAAACATAAGGATTGTCAGTTAATCCCAAGACGAATGCAGCAAGATGCTCAGGTGCATGTGATAAACTTACAACTGTTTTAAAAGCCATTGCAGCACCAACTAAAAGAAGAACCACTGAAGATACCATCGCTGCTTTTGTCATCACTTTAGGAACATCTTTCCATTTTAATGATTTCAAAACAAATAGACCAATAAACATTGCATAAGCAGCTGCTACAGCTGATGCTTCTGTTGGTGTAAAAATTCCTCCAAGGATACCTCCTAAAATTATTACAGGTGTCATCAAAGGGAAAAAAGCTTTAAGAGATGCTTTGCCTCTTTGGCTCCAAGTTGTTTTTTCGGTTACTGCTGGAAAATTATATCTCTTAGCCATAAATTTTATTGTAATCATCAAGCTGACCCCAACTAAAATACCAGGTACAATTCCTGCTAAAAATAATGCAGCAACACTTTCACCCATTACATATGCATAAATAATCATTATCCCTGAAGGTGGAATTATAGGTCCAATTACAGAACTCGCTGCTGTAATTGCAGCAGCAAATTTTTTTGTATAGCCTTGCTTTTCCATTGCAGGAATAAGCATTGATCCAATTGCTGATGTATCAGCTACAGCTGAACCAGATAAGCCTGCAAACAACATTGAAGTCAGTACATTGACATGAGCCAATCCACCCTTTAAGTGACCCATCATCGCCTGACTAAATTCAACTAGTCGATGAGTTATTCCTCCTCTGTTCATTAACTCTCCTGCTAACATAAAAAATGGTATTGCCATCAAAGGGAAGCTATCTATTCCATTATAAATATTTCTATAAAGCATAGCTCCATCTCTAGCTTGATCATTTAGCCAAAGCAAAATTCCTGGTGCTGCTAACAATCCAAAAAATACAGGTAAACCAATTAACAAAAATAATAAAAATAAAGGAAGAAACCAAACTAACATTATTGCGTCTCCAACTTTTGTTTATCGTAATCTTCAGGCAAGTCTAACTTTGTAAAATTAGTAAGAATATTTCTTAAAATTAACTCTATATTCACAGAAATTAAAAAAATAATTCCCACAGGTAATGACATATACATCCAAGCTAATTTTATTGGTTCTGCTTTCCCACCAATTAAATGAAAAGGAATCTTTATCGATGAAGAATTAAATATCCATCCAGCATTAATATGTTTAAATCCTAATTCCAAACCTATTACTAATACAAAAAGAGAAACGATTAATAAAAATAAAGTTAATAATGTGGAGATAAGTTTTGGTAAAAATCTCTCTAATAAATCAATAGAAACAAATCCACCCCATCTATACGCAGATGGTGCAATCAATCCTGTCATCCATAACATCAAAAATCTAGCAACCTCATCGGGCCATGGCAGTGCATTATTTAATACATATCTAAAAAATACTTGCACCAAGATGACAATCACCATCAAAAGTATTGCTATCCATGCAAACTGTCTTCCAATTCTTAAAAAAAAAGTATTTATTTTCTCAAGGGTCTTAAAAAAAGATAGGAGAATGTTAATTGTCAAATTCACAGCTAAATTTATTTTAAATATTTAATAAATACAACTTTAATCAAAAAACTAATTTACTTTATAGAATAATTCTCGTATTAAAAATGCTCTCTAAAAAATTGATATATAATTATGAGTAATAAAAAAAAGATATTAATTATTCAAAAAGTCCATGAAAAAGGTATGGAATTAATAAATAACCATCCTAATTTTGATGTTGAAGTAACTGATGACACTTCAATAGAAAATTTAAAATCAAAATTAAAAGATTGCGATGGTGCATCAATAAGAATTGCAAAACTTCCTGGTGAAACCTTTGAAGAAGCAAAAAATTTAAAAATTATTTCAAGACATGGTGTAGGTTATGACAATATCGATTTAAAAAAAGCTAAAGAAAAAGATATAAAAATAGCAATAACAGCTAATGCTAATGCTGTTACAGTTGCAGAACATGTAATGTTCGTTTTGTTAAATATTGCAAAAAGAAAAGACTTATTTGACAAAACAGTAAGAGATGGAAACTTTAAAGACAGAAATAAATTACCAAAAACAATAGAAGTTTGGAAAAAAAATTTTTTAATAATGGGGTTTGGAAGAATAGGAAAAGCTTTAATCAAAAGATGTCTAGGTTTCGAAATGAATGTATTTGTCTACGATCCATTTGTAGACAAAGATAAAATTGAAGAATTAGGTGGAAAAAAAGTAGATGATCTAGCTGAAGCAGTAAAAACTATGGATGTTATTTCGCTCCATATGCCTTTAACGGATAAAACTGAAAATTTAATTAATTATGATTTATTAAAAACAATGAAAAAGACTTGCATTATCATTAATGCAGCAAGAGGTGGAATTATTCATGAAGAAGATCTTGATAAAGCGCTCAATGAAAATTTAATTTTTGGAGCTGGTATTGATGTTTTTAAAAAAGAACCACCTGATGATAATAATCCACTTCTCAAAAATGAAAAAGTTTACTTAAGTCCACATACTGCAGCTTTTACCGATGAATGTATGACAAGAATGGGTAAAGAGACAATTCAAAATATTATTGATTTTTTTGAGGAAAAGTTAGAAAAATCTAAAATTGTAAAACTTTAATATGAAAATTAATTTCAAAAATTTTGGATTTTTAGAATTTTTAGTATCAGCGTCTGCAATCTTTGTAGTTGGTATGTTAATTTGGACAGCAAGTACAAGACCAGCTGTTGAAGCTAAAGCTAATTTAGTAAAAGAAAATCACAACAAAGTCGTTGATCTAATTAATGATGAAATTAATAAATGTGGTAATAACGATGAAGGTAAATTCACTGTTTGGGGTGATCCATGTAATGGTGAATGGATAGCTGATAAAGTTGTTAATTATATCAATGAAAATTTAAAAATAGAAAATCCATTTTCTGATGACTCAAAAGTAAAAACTGATCCTGATCCAAGAATAAAAGCTGAAGGTAAAGCTGGTCAAGCGGTTGAAATGGGAGTGATATTTGTTATGTCCTCAAATTTTTTACCTGATCCTGGTTCTGAATGGATTGTTGGTACTTGTTTCAAATCTCCTTGTGTTGCAGCAGGAAATAACGAACTTACTTCTATTTATAGATAATCAATTTTTAAATATCTCTATATTGCTGCTATTTAAGGTTTCAGTTAAATATTTATAACCAATCTTTGCATATTCAAAAGGATTTGCTTTTGCTGGATCTTGCTCAGCTTCAACTACCAACCAGCCTGAATATTTTTTTTCTTTTAATACATCAAATAATGGTTTGTAATCAATACAACCATCTCCAGGTACTGTAAAAGCACCCTCTAAAAAAGCTCCTCTAAAACTTAAATCTTCTTTCAAAGATTTTTCTAAAACATCTTTTCTAATATCTTTGCAGTGCATATGAATAAGTCTTTCACTGAAATCTTTTAAAATTTTTAGAGAATTACCCTGAGCAAATAACATATGGCCAGTGTCTAAAGTAAGTTTAACACTATCATCCGTATTTTCTAACAATCTTATGGTATCTTCCTCAGTTTCTATAACTGTTCCCATGTGATGATGGTAAGCAAGAGGCATTCCTTCATCTTCTAAATATTTTCCCATTTCAGAAATTTTTGAATAGTATTTTTTAGCTTCATCAAGATCCATCTTTGGTCTTGTAGAAAGTTTTCTATTTGGATCTCCTTGAATTGAACCTGAAACTTCAGCAAAAACCATACAAGGTGAGTTGCAGTCTTTAAATAATTTTAGCTGATCTTGAATTAAATTTTTTTCCTCAATAACGTTATTTTTTCTTAAATTTGCTCCATACCAACCTGAACAAAGATTTAAATTGAACTCTTTTAATTTAGGAATTAACTCTTCAGATGTTTTAGGAAATTTTCCTCCAGACTCAATTCCAATAAAACCTGCCTGACTTGCTTCTGATAAGCATTGTTCTAAAGAAGTATCGCCCCCTAGTTCTGGCATGTCATCATTACTCCATGCAATCGGTGCTATTCCTAATTTTACTGACATAAATAAGTCTTATATATATAAGTTTTAAAAATGAAATCTAAAAAATTAAAACTAGGTATCATTGGAGGTGGACCTAATTCTTGGATTGGTCACGTACATAGAATTTCATCAAGGTTTGATGACAAATATGAAATTGTAGCAGGAGTTTTTTCAAGAAATTCAAAACAATCAACTTCGTTTGGAAAAAGCATCGGTGTTAGTGAGGATAGATGTTATTCAAATTATTTAACCATGGCTAACAAAGAAAGTCTTCGAAAAGATAAAATTGATGTTGTATCAATAATGACACCACCAGGAAGTCATCAAATTATTGCTGAAAAGTTTATCGATAAAAACATTCATATAATTTCTGATAAACCTTTTGCAGCTGATCTGAAACAAGCCAAAAGTTTATTTAATAAAATAAAACAAAATAAAAAAATTAAATATGCTCTAACACATAATTATTCAGCCTACCCCATGGTTCGAGAAGCCAAAGTATTAATTGAAAAAGGAAAAATTGGAAATGTAGAAGATATTAATTTTGAGTATGTTCAAGACTGGAGTGAAGGAAAAACAATAAATAAAAAAAACTCTAGAAAAATGTTTCGTTGGAAACTTGATAAAAAAATTGTAGGCGTCTCTACAGTTTTAAACGAACTTGGATCTCATGCTTGTCATCTTGCCAGTTATATGTCTGGATTAAAAACAAAAAAAGTTTTTGCTGATATTAGTCAAGTATCAAAGACAGTTAAAATGGATAACAACGCTAAAGTATTAATTGAATTTAACAATGGTGCAAAAGGAATGTTTTGGACAAGTTGTACTGCAAGAGGTGGAGTTTATGGTTTAAGAATAAGAATTTTTGGATCTAAAGGAAGTTTAGAATGGGTGCAAAATGATCCAACTTATTTAAAATATAATCCATCAAAGGGAGCTGTTAGAATATTA
>Ga0208410_1001368_pt1 | contig 12703 bp, 10 predicted proteins | sample ETN02SmetaG_3_FD_185787 | JGI IMG/M metagenome (GOLD analysis project Ga0208410, IMG submission 185787) | Marine microbial and viral communities from oxygen minimum zone, Eastern Pacific Ocean - ETNP2014F10-02SV257 (SPAdes) (version 2) | ecosystem: Environmental > Aquatic > Marine > Oceanic ... | reverse complement strand
GCGAAACACCCATAGTCTGTTAAATTTGAAACTATAGCTTCATATACACCGCCCACTGAGTATTTTCCTTCAATTGTTTCCCATGGATCATTCTGAATCTGCTTTAACCCTAATGAAACTCGAAGTTTTTCTTTATCAAAACTTAATATTTTTACTTCAATTTCTTCACCAAGACTTAAAACCTCAGCTGGATTAGTAACCCTTGACCATGAAATATCGGTTATGTGTAATAAGCCGTCTAAACCTCCCAGGTCAACAAAAGCACCATAGTCAGTTAAGTTTTTGACTACGCCTTTAACGATTTGGCCTTCATCAAGATTTTTTAACAACTCAACTTTTTCAGCAGAATTAATTTTCTCTAAAACAGCCTTTCTTGAGAGAACAACATTATTCCTTTTATAATCTAACTTGATAACTTTGAATTCTTGAACAGTATTCTCAAGCTCTGGGGCTTCCTTAACAGGCCTTATATCAACAAGTGAGCCGGGTAAAAATGCTTTGACGACATCAACCTCAACAGAAAAACCGCCTTTAACTCTTGTTAGAACCTTTCCTTCAACAAATTCTCCAGTCTCTAATGCTTCTTCAAGCTTTTTCCAAGTTCCGATTTTTCTAGCCTTTTCGCGCGAAATTCTTGTTTCTCCGTAGCCATCTTCAACTGCCTCTAAAGCAACTTGGACTTCATCGCCAGATTCAATTTCAATCGACCCATCATTATTTCTAAACTCATCAAGAGAAATGACTCCCTCTGATTTCAATCCAACATGGACTGTCACCCATTCCTTATCAACATCTAAAACAACTCCGGTTACAATGGAGCCGGGCTGCATTTCAAGTGTGCTTAGATTTTCATCTAATAGTGCTGCGAAACTTTCTGACATATTTTTTATACTTCCTTGGTATGTTCCTTATAAATTTTTAAAACTATTTCCAATACTTCTTGAGAAGTTAGATCAGAGGAGTTCACTTCGACAGAATCATCCGCTGGCATTAAAGGGGAGATTTCTCTTGCCTTATCTGCCTCATCTCGCAATCTAATATCTTCAATTAGATCGCGCATATTAACGTCTTGACCCGCATTCTGCAACTCTAAAAACCTCCTCTTTGCTCTTACTTCCGCATCAGCAACTAAAAAAATTTTAGTGCCGGCATCTGGAAATACAACAGTGCCCATATCCCTACCATCTGCAACCAATCCATTATCGCTAGCTAAGACTCTTTGAAAACTAATTAAGTTATCTCTAGTTTCTTTCAGACTACTCAATTTTGAGGCGGTTTTAGCTATATTTTCATGTCTAAGGATTGAAGTTATATCTTTATTATCTTCATAAACATGCATCTCATGGTCAATGCTATCGATTCTTAAATTGGAAAATAGACCTTTTGCAGTAGAATGATTTTGGACTTGATCAAAACAATATGAATATGCTCGATAAAGCAGGCCGCTATCTAATAACATAAAATTTAGTTCTTTAGCCAATGCTTTAGCAAGCGATCCTTTGCCAGATGCAGATGGACCATCAACAGTAATAATATTATTATTTTTCAAGCTTATATCCTATAGAAGAAGTTAGCTCTATGAAATCAGGAAATGATGTAAAAATATTTTTACAATCCTTTACTGTAATTGGTTTTGAACATTTCAAACCAGCAATTAAAAAACTCATAGCAATTCTATGGTCTTCATGCGATTCAATAGAAATTGGTTGTTCTATTAAAAGTGCATTTGGGCTTCCCATAATACTCATGCCATCCTCAAAGTTTTCATGAGCAACTCCAAGTCTACTGAAACCATCTGAAACGGCTTTTAACCTATCCGATTCCTTAACTCTTAATTCTGCAGCATCTCGAATCACGGTTTCTCCTTCTGCAAATGCAGCTGCAATAGAAATGATAGGTATTTCGTCAATAATATTTGGAATAATATCTCCAGAAAGTTCTACTCCTTTTAATATAGATTGTTTAATCTTTAAGTCGGCACAAGGCTCTCCTGACTCTAGTCTTTGATTTCTAACCTCAATATCTGCACCCATTTTTTGCAAAGCTAGCAAGACCCCTGTTCTTGAGGGGTTCATTCCAACATTTTTAATTTCTAGCCCTTGTGAGTTACTTATTAAGGCAGCAACTATTAAAAAAGCAGCAGAAGAAATGTCACCCACCACTGTATAATTTTTAGCACACAGATTATTGGAGGGTGCCAATTGAATAATATTCTTACTACCCTCGGATGCAATTTCTATATTTGCACCAAAGTTTCTTAGCATTCTTTCTGTATGATCTCTTGTTTGAATAGGCTCAATAATTTCAACACCGGTCCCTGAAGCAAGACCAGCTAATAAGATGCTTGACTTTACTTGAGCGCTTGCTACTGGTAACTCATAGGTATATTGCTTATTAAATGATGTTGGCAATATTGAAATAGGCAACTTACCATTAAATGATTCAATGTTCGCACCCATTTCAGTTAATGGGTTTATTACTCTGCTCATCGGCCGAGAAGACAAAGATTCGTCGCCACAAAAAGAAAGGTTTAAGCCAATACCAGAAGTCAAACCCAACATGAGACGTAAGCCAGTCCCGGAGTTACCAAGATCAAGCGGCTCGTCACAGCTCTGAAAAATATTTTTTCTTTTGCATAAATGAACCAACCCATTTTCATCAACTGAAATGCCTGCTCCAATTTGATTGAGAGCATTCATTGTGGAGAGCGGATCTTCTCCATGCAAGAAGCCATCAATTGTCATTTCTTGATTTATCAAAGCTCCGATCATAAGAGCTCTTTGCGAGATGGATTTATCTCCAGGACATTGAACCGTCCCAAAAATCTGGCTATTGATAGAAGTGGTTAAATTCAATAGTTTGATTCCTTAAAATCTTTAAGTTTGCCTAGAAAAGTCTGAAGACTCTGAGGGTCTTTTCTAATCTTCTCCTTTAAAATACCTAGACTTTTCATCAAATCATCTATTGCTATGGCAATATTCTTTTCATTCATTGAAAATATATCTGCCCACATTCTGGGAGAGGATGATACCAGCCTTAAAAATTCTCCGAGACCACCGCCTGAAAAATCTGAAAGATCATCTTGTTCAAGCCCCTTTAAAGTATTCAATAATGCATAGGCCGCAACATGAGGAAGATGGCTAGAATATGCAAATATCTGGTCATGCAACTCAGCGTCCAACACTGTAATGTTTGATCCAAGTGTGCTCCATAGATTTGTAACTCGATCTACATGCTGTGATGCTACGGAGTCACTATAAGACAAGATTGTTGATTTTCCATTGAAAAGATCAGCGACTGAATTTTTTTCACCCGAAAGATGAGAGCCTGCTACAGGATGAGAGAAGATAAAATTTTTAGGAAAATTAAATTCTTGCAAAATTTTATTTATAGAGCTTTTGGTGCTTGTTGTGTCCGTGATAGTAACTGAAGAATTGAATAAAAAATCTAAGGATTTTAGAATCTCATCAGTTGCACTCGGAGGAGTTGCAATAATCACCACTGAATCTTCGTATTCAGCATTTCCAAGATCATCAAGAGAATGAAGTGAGCCTTGAATTGATTGGTTTTCCAATGCATTCTTTATGCTATTTTGATCTGAATCAAAGGCAAAGATCTCGAAATCTTGAGCGCTTGATAAGGTTTTAGCTATTGATCCTCCAATTAATCCTAGGCCAATAATAATAATTTTCATAAAAGCTCTTCTAATGCGCTAAGAAATTTTAAGTTTTCAGCCTCTGTTCCAATTGTGACCCTTATAAAATCTTTCATATCATACAAGTCAACAGATCTTACGATTACTCCTTTTTTCATAAGGTTGTTAAACATTTCTTTACCAATAAAGTTACCTTTAAAAGCAATGAAGTTCCCAACTGATGGAATGCATTCAAGCCCAAGTTTGGATAATTTGTCGAATAAAAATTCATACTGTTGTGAATTTAACTCTATGCTTTGACGAATATGCTCATGATCATTAATTGCTACAGAAGCCATCACTTGGGCTATGGTATTTACATTGAAAGGCTGCCTGATTCGATTGAGAGCCTCAATTAAAGAGGGATTAGCAATACCATACCCAACACGAATGCTGGCCAGGCCATGAATTTTAGAGAATGTTTTTGTAATCAATAAATTATCAAATTCATTTAACAAATCTAAAGGTTTTACGTAATCTTCTTTAGTTACATACTCAAAATATGCACAATCTAATACAACCAATACGGAGGAAGGAACTTTTTTCAATAACGAATGAACTTCTTCGTGACTGTTATATGTACCTGTTGGGTTATTTGGGTTGGCAATAAAAATGACTCTTGTGCTGCTCTCTAAATGATCCTCAAATGATTCTAAATCGTGGCACCAGTTGCTTGCAGGAACTTCTATCAACGATGCACCTGCAGACTGAGTAACAATTTTATACACTGCAAATGCGTGCTTTGAAGTAATGGATGATGTATTTGGATTAAGGAAAGCTCTTGCTGCTAATTCCAGAATCTCATTAGAGCCATTTCCTATAATAATATTGTCAGAATGAACGTTCTCATGATTTGCAATTTCTTGTTTAAGCTTTGTTCCATTTCCATCAGGGTATAAATGCAAATCATTTTCAAGCCCTGCTAGGGTTGAAAGCGCTTTCGGAGATGCCCCAAGTGGATTTTCATTACTCGCTAGTTTTACGATTTCATGATGACCAAATTCTGCAACAACTTCGTCGATTGAACGACCAGGCTCATATGGATGAAGATCCTCAATCCCAGGGTTAAGATTATTAAGAATGCCTGCACTCATGAGTCTGATGGATATGAACCAAGGATTCGAACAGATGCTCCTAATTCCTTCAGATTGCCAATAACCTGTTTTAGCTTTGCATCCTTATAGTGGCCGCTGCTATCTATAAAAAAATTATGTGCATTCAATGATTCTCTCGATGGACGTGTTTCAATTCTTTCTAGATTAATTTTTCTTTTTTTGAATGGGTCAAGTATTTTAATTAAAGCTCCAGGCTGATTGTCTGTTTGGATTAAAAAGGAAGTTTTGTCTTTTTTAGTTTGCTCAATTTCAATATTGCCAATCACTAAAAATCTTGTATTGTTGCCAGAAAAATCTTCAATATCTTTTTGATAATGATGTAACTTATATTTATTAATTGCCAATGAGCTGACTATACATAAAGTTTTTGGATGGGCTTTTGAAAGCTTGGCAGCTTCTGCTGTGCTTGATGTAGTCTCCCTTTTTGTATTTGGTAAATTAGCATCCAACCACTTGCTGCATTGGCCAAGAGCTTGGGGGTGCGATGCAACAATTTGAGTATCCTCGAGTTTAAATTTTCTAGCGGAAGCTAGTTGATGATGAATAGGGAGATAGGTTTCACCACAAATATTTATCTCTTGATCTGCTAAAGAATTTAAGGTTGCATTTACTACTCCTTCGGAAGAATTTTCTACTGGCACAACCCCGAAGGTTGCTGAGCCAGTTCTTACTTGATGAAAAACATCTTCTATCGTTGATCTTGGTGATCTTATTGGCGACGAACCAAAATGCTGAATCACTGCCCCTTCAGAATGAGTTCCTTCAGGACCAAGGTATGCAATCGTTAATTCTTCCTCCAATGAAAGACAAGAAGAGATGATCTCTTTAAATATATGATTAATTTTTTTCTCTGAAATTGGGCCCTGATTGAGCTTGGAGATATTTCTCAAGATCTCTACTTCTCTATTAGGTTTGTAAAAAGAAGTGTTTGAGCTCGTCAAGCTCTTTAATTTGCCTATTTTTTGTGCCAAAGAGCCTCTTCTCTGAATTAACTTCAGGATTTGGTGATCAATAGCATCAATTTTTTGCCTTATAGGTTTAATTTTATTCTTACTCACAACTTTATCCGTGCTTAGATTGAAAATCTCCCATGAAATTAATCAATGCGTCTACCGCCTCGATTGGCATAGCATTATAAATACTTGCTCTCATACCGCCAACTGACCTATGCCCTTTTAAGTTAAGTAAACCCGCATTTTCTGCTTCATGCAAGAATTCAGCGTCTAATTCTGAATTTTTTAACAGAAAAGGTACATTCATAATCGATCTATTTTTCACAGTGACTGGATTGGAATAAAAATTAGACTGATCAATAAAATCATATAAATTCTTTGCTTTGAGCTGGTTAACCTTACCCATGGACTCTAAACCTCCATTATCTTTAAGCCATGCAAAAACTTTACCTGACAGATACCATGCAAAGGTAGGTGGAGTATTAAACATAGAATCTGCTTCAGCATGTTTTGAATATTGAAGCATACCTGGTAATTCAGTTGAGGCAGTGTCCAAAAAATCCTTTTTAATAATGCAAATAGTTAATCCGGCTGGACCAATATTCTTTTGAGCACCAGCATAAATCATTGAAAACCTTGACACATCAATTGGTTCACTCAAGATAACCGATGACATATCTGATATTAATGGCGCATTGGTGGATGGAGGAACATGCAATGCATTTCCTTGAATTGTCTCATTAGCGACATAATGAAGGTAAGATGCATCTTCAGAGCAGCTCCAGCTCTCCTCATTAGGCACATTATTAAAATTAGATGCCTCAGAGCTAGTAACAATATTGATATCAATTATTTTTGAGGCTTCATCGATAGCTTTTTTTGACCAGCTTCCAGATAAAACATAGTCAGCAACTTTCTGAGAGCCGAAATTCATCGGAACCATAGAGAACTGAAGAGTTGCACCCCCTTGGAGAAAAAGCACTTGATAATCACTTGGAATTTTTAATAAATCGATGAGATCTTCCCGAGCTTTATTGGCTATATCTATGAAATCAGAAGACCTATGGCTCATTTCCATAACCGACATTCCAGAATCTTGCCATTCCAGCATTTCAACCTGAGCTTCTTGTAAAACAGCCTCAGGAATAGCAGCAGGACCTGCTGAGAAATTCCATCTTCTCATTATTCCTCTTCTTCTGGGGGAATTCTCACACCTTCGATTAATTTCTCACCATCTTTAGGGGTAATAACTTTAACGCCTTGGGTATTTCTGCCGAGGGTAGGTATTTGACTAATGGCTGTTCTAATTAAGGTACCTTTATCGCTAATTAGCATAATTCCATCATTTTCATCTACAGATAGAGCAGAGACCATATTTCCATTTCTATCACTAGTCTTTAAGGCAATAACACCCTGTCCACCTCTATTATAAGATGGGAAGTCTTCTAACCTTGTTCTCTTTCCAAAACCATTTTCAGATAAACATAAAATAGTTTTGGATGGATCGCCAATCATTAAGGAGATAACCTTCATTCCATCTTTAAGAGTTATTCCTTTGACTCCTCTTGCAGTTCTTCCCATGGGACGAACTTTTGACTCATGGAATCTAATCAATTTTCCAGAATAAGATGAAAGCAAAATATCATTATCGCCATCAGTGATAATAGTCCCTACCAATTTATCATCATCATCTAATCGAATAGCTTTAATTCCAGATTTATATTTTTTATGAAATAAATTTAGGTTTGTTTTTTTGACAACGCCGTTTCGTGTTGCCATGAAAATATATTTATCTTCAGAAAATTCATCGACAGGCAGAATCTGGGTTACGGTTTCATCATCATCCAATTTCAACATATTAACGAGAGGCCTTCCTTTAGAAGTTCTACTTGCAACTGGAATTTCATAAACCTTCAGCCAAAAAACTTTACCCTTGGTTGTAAAGCATAGAAGCTGGCTATGAGAACTTATAACATAAAGGTTTTGTATTAAATCCTCTTCTTTAACTTTTGCGCCGGCTTTACCAACCCCTCCTCTTCGTTGCTCCCTGTATTCATCTAGAGGTTGAGTCTTAGCGTAGCCACTTCTAGAAAGAGTTAATACCCTTGTTTCTTCAGGAATTAAATCTTCATTTGAAATATCATGGCGGGTGTCATTGATATTAGTCTTTCTATCATCTCCAAAACTTTCTCTAACCTCTATTAATTCATCTTTAATTAATTGAAGGAGAGTTTCTTTGTCGTCAAGGATTTTTTGAAGTTCTAAAATGACCTCTAAAATTTCATTAAATTCTGTAGTGAGGTTGTCTTGCTCTAAACCCGTCAGTCTTCCAAGCCTTAATTCAAGGATAGACTTTGCTTGGGCTGGAGATAATTTATAATTTTTGCCTTTAATACCATACTCTGATGAAAGGCCTTTGGGGCGACATGCGTCCTTACCAGCTTTCTTAAGAATTGCTTCAATCGGCCCGGCTTTCCAAGATTTCTTACATAGTTCGGTTGCTGCAATCTTTGTATCTTTAGATTTTTTAATGATTTTAATGACTTCATCGATGTTTGCTATTGAAACCATTAACCCCTCAACAATATGGCCTCTTTCTTTGGCTTTTCTTAAATCAAACTTGGTTCTTTTTGTGACAACATCTTTTCTATGTTTTATGAACTCTTGAAGAATTTCTTTAATATTTAATACTCGAGGTTGGCCATCCACAAGAACAGTGAAATTAATACCGAAAGATTGTTCTAATTGTGACTGAGCAAATAAATTATTTTCTAGGACTTCAACAGACTCGCCACGCTTTACTTCAATAACCACCCTGAGACCATCTTTATCAGATTCATCTCTAATTTCGCTGATTCCATCTATTTTCTTGTCTTTAACCATCTCAGCAATTCTTTCAAGCATCTTAGCTTTATTTACCATGTAAGGTATTTCATTAATTATCAAGGAACTCTTTCCAGATTTATCCTCCTCTACGGAAGTTTTAGCGCGAACATGAATAATACCTCTGCCAGTCTTGTAGCCCTCATATATTCCAATTTTTCCATCTATAGTTCCGCCTGTTGGAAAATCGGGACCGGTAATAATTTGAATGATTTCATCAATGCTGGCTTTAGGATTGTCCAATAAGAGCAAACAACCGTTTAATACTTCTGTCAGATTGTGTGGAGGTACATTTGTTGCCATCCCAACTGCAATGCCTGATGAACCATTGACAAGCAATGCTGGAATCCTTGTTGGCATAACATCTGGAATTTGCTCGGTTCCATCATAGTTAGGAGAATAGCTTACTGTCTCTTTCTCAATATCATTGAGAATCATATCTGTTATTTTTGCCATCCTAACTTCGGTGTAACGCATGGCAGCCGGAGAGTCTCCGTCTATAGAACCAAAATTGCCCTGACCCTCAACTAAGGTGTACCTCATAGAAAAGTCTTGCGCCATCCTGACCATGGCTTCGTATACAGCTGAATCACCATGAGGGTGATATTTACCTATTACATCTCCTACCACTCTTGCTGATTTCTTGTATGGTTGGCGGTATGTATTTCTCAATACATGTTGTGCAAATAAAATTCTCCTATGCACTGGTTTTAGACCATCTCTAACGTCTGGAAGTGCTCTTCCATGAATGACGCTCATTGCATAACTTAAGTAGGAAGTTTTTAGCTCATCTTCAATATTGATTGGTAAGATTTCTTTTGCAAAATCAGTCATTTTTTAGCCCTAAAAGCGATATTTTTTATATACAGGAAATTCCCTTATTTAAGGTTAAATTTTACCATACTTCGGGGGAATTTTAGTCTTTAAATTCAGCTACAATTTGGCCAATTGATTCCTTCGCATCACCAAATAACATTCTAGTATTTTCTCTAAAAAATAATGGGTTCTGAACTCCAGCAAAGCCAGAAGACATCGATCTTTTCAGAACAAAAACTGTCTTGGCATTGTGAACTTCAATGATCGGCATTCCATATATTGGACTACCTTCTTCTTCAGTTGCTGAAGGGTTTACAACATCATTAGCGCCAATCACAATTGCCACATCTATCGTGTCCATAGATGGATTTACATCATCAGGCTCAGCAAGCAAGTCATAAGAAACATTTGCTTCAGCGAGAAGAACATTCATATGCCCTGGCATACGCCCTGCAACAGGATGAATTCCGTATTTCACTTCTGTGCCATTTTCTTCTAAAAGCTCTCCCATTTCTCTGACGACATGCTGTGCCTGAGCTACTGCCATACCATAACCAGGAACCACCAAAACACTTGATGCGCTTTCTAGGATCAAGTAGGCGTCGTCAGATGTAATTGGTTTCACCTCACCTTGCTCTTCAGATGAGCTAGATTGACTAGAAGATGCGTATCCCACAAATAGAATATTAGTAATTGTTCGATTCATCGCTTTAGCCATAATAATAGTCAAGATTAATCCACTTGCCCCAACAAGAGATCCAGCAACGATTAATACATTGTTAAGCAATAACAAGCCTGCAAAAGCTGCTGCAATTCCTGATAGCGAATTAAGCAAAGAAATTACTACAGGCATATCACCGCCGCCAATAGGCATTACAAATCCAATACCAGCAATTAATGTTATGCCTAAAAAGATTAAAAAGTAGGAAGGGACTTGAGGGATGAATTGAGAGATAGAAGGTTCACCAATTACATAGATTAATGCTGGCATGCTTAAATAAAAGAAAGATATGAAAACGTTTGTAATCATTGATCCTTTGCCTAGCTTTAGTTTTTCAGATAGTTTTCCATATGCGATTAGGGAGCCTGAGAATGTTATGCCTCCAATGTAAATAGTTAACATAATCAGTACATGCTGAAACATAGAGTTACTTGGTTCATTGAATTGCGACCATGCAATTAAGAAAGTTGCCAAGCCACCAAAGCCATTAAATAAAGCCACCATTTCTGGAATGGCCGTCATCTTTACTTTAAGAGCAATTAAGGAGCCTATAAGGCCGCCCAACAAGACACCCGCTAGGATAATCTTTGTATCTATCTCTAAGCTTAAACAAGTTATTCCAACAGCAGAAAACATAGCAAGAGCGGATAAATAGTTTCCTTTAACTGCTGTTGCTTCCTTGCCAAGCATCTTAATTCCAAGAATAAACATTACAGAAGAAATAATGTAAACAATATTTTGTATGACTTGAATATTAGCTAAATTTTCCATGATTTATTTCTTCTTAAACATGCTCAGCATTCTGTTGGTTACGAGATAGCCGCCAAATACATTGATAGAAGCAAATAAAATAGCACCAAAAGCCAATATATCTTGCATCTGACCAGCACTCGAAAGCATCAATGCACCCACAAGAGCAATTCCAGAGATAGCGTTTGCTCCTGACATCAAAGGGGTATGAAGTGTGCTTGGAACTTTTGCAATAAGCTCTAAACCTAAAAAGATAGACAGCAATAAAACAAACCCCAGCAATATATACATTTCCATTATGCAAACCTCTCATTCATTATTTTTCCTTCATAAGCAAGGACGCTGCTTTGAATAACCTCATCTTCAAAATCAAAATTAATGCCATTAGATTCATCATCATAAAAATCAGTAATCCAATTAATAATGTTATTAGATAGGGCAAAAGAGGCATGACTCGAAACTTTTGAGGCTAAGTATGAAATACCTACAACTTTAACCCCACTAACATCCACCACCTCGTCAACTATAGAACCTTCAACGTTTCCGCCAGTTTCTACAGCCATGTCAAGAATGACGCTACCAGCTTTCATTTTTTTAATGGTAGCTTCATCTATAATTTTGGGGGCAGGTCTTCCAAAAATTTGAGCAGTAGTAATTACGATATCTGATCGCGCGCAAACAAGACTTTGGAGCTCTTTTTGTTTCGTTATTTGCTCAGGGGTAAGTTCTTTGGCATACCCTTGATCGGTTTGACCAGTATCACCTAAATCAATTTTTACAAACTTTGCACCAAGAGATTTTACTTGCTCCTCCACAACATCGCGAGTATCGAATGCCTCAACTCTAGCACCCAACCTTTTTGCAGTTGCAATTGCTTGCAAGCCTGCAACTCCAACTCCAATAACAAATACTTTTGCTGGTTTAAGCGTTCCAGCTGCAGTCATCATCATTGGAAGAGCTGAAGATAAATGTTGGGCAGCCTCTAAAACTGCTGCATACCCTGCAAGGTTGGCTTGCGAGCTCAGCACATCCATTTTTTGAGCTCTAGTTATCCTGGGTATGAATTCCATACTAACTGCATTAATTTTTGATTGGTTTAATTTATCCATTAATTTCATAAAAAAAGGAATTTCTTTTTTAAAAACTCTTTTCTCAAAAATTGTTAATATAAATTTTTTATTTTTTGATCTTAATACATAATTGGTATTTTCAATTCCCTGTTTAATACCCTTAAAATTGATAAATTTCTCAATTTCAAATTTTCTATTAATATAAGAAATATCTTTTTTATTTATTTTTGTATAAACAGCCATTTAATTTAATTTTTTTGGGATTTTAAAAACAACATCTTCTTTAATTATTTCTATTTCATCTATAATAACTGTAAATCTATTTTTCAAATTATTTATAAAATTCTTAACTAGTATTTCAGGCGCTGATGCTCCAGAAGAAATACCAATTGTATTTGAATTTTCAATTAAGTCATATGGTATTTCACTTTGAGAATGGATTAGATGAGCACTAGGACATCCAGATTTTTTAGCTACCTCAACAAGCCTCACTGAATTTGATGAATTTCTACTACCAATTACAAAAAATACATCACATTTCTTTGCAATATTTTTAACAGTCATTTGTCTATTTGTCGTTGCATAACAAATGTCCTCTTTAAGTGGTTCTCTAATATTTGGAAATCTATTTTTTAAAATTTTAATTATGTCTTTGGTATCATCTATTGATAAAGTTGTCTGTGTAACAAAAGCAATCTTCT
>Ga0208410_1001364_pt1 | contig 12735 bp, 13 predicted proteins | sample ETN02SmetaG_3_FD_185787 | JGI IMG/M metagenome (GOLD analysis project Ga0208410, IMG submission 185787) | Marine microbial and viral communities from oxygen minimum zone, Eastern Pacific Ocean - ETNP2014F10-02SV257 (SPAdes) (version 2) | ecosystem: Environmental > Aquatic > Marine > Oceanic ... | reverse complement strand
AAGCAAATTATAAATTATTTTTTGGGCCTAGCGGTATGAGAGTAGATAAAAAATCTGGTTTACTTACATGGGTGCCAAGTGAAGCACAGATTGACACAGTAGAATATGCTTTAGTTTCTACTCATGGAGTAGCTTCAGATACACAATTTGTTAAAGTTTTTGTAAATCATCCGCCCATCATTCAAAAAGCTCCCCCTCCAATGACAAAAATAAATGTAGGGGCGATATGGGATTTTGATTTAAAGACGCAAGACCCAAATAAGGATGATAAATTAATTTATATAGCTCATGTTCTTCCAGAAGGTATGAGGATGGACCCACATTCAGGTAGACTCCACTGGGAGCCTTCGACTGCTCAGGTTGATTTTCATAAGCTAAGGATTGAGGTTTCTGATGGGAATCTTAGCAAATTTATAGATTCAGAATTTTTTGTAAATGCACCTATTAAAATTGTTTCCGTCCCAACTATGACAGCCACGGTAGGAGATGAGTATAGTTATAAATTAATAACTGTAGATAGAAATAAAGGCGCATTACTTCCTTTTGATAAAGTAGTTAAAGTTAAAGATGTAAGTAACACAAAAATATATAGTATAAATATTTCAGATGACGTCGTCATTCAAAATATTGATAGATTTCTTGGTGATTGGTACAACGCGAATGAGGTATACTATGTCAACCCTAAATACCCAGCTGATACTTTAGTCTCTAGAGTAAATCTTAAAAGGTATGTTCAATCAGTATTTTATGAAGATAACAGATTATGGGTGATTACTTCTACAATTAATGGTCGTACGATAAAGATAAAAGACTTTCTTTGGGAATTTTTTCAAGGCAATAAAGGTAAGCCTCCTCGCATCCTTGTTGAGAGAGTCAACCCTGTTCGGTTCACTTTAACAGATTTCCCCGAAGGAATGGAAGTAGATGAGTCTTTAGGTGCAATAAAGTGGACACCGAAAAAATCTCAAACAGATATGCATAGAATATCTGTTATGGTTTCTGATGGATATACTAAAGATGAACAAATCTATGAGGTCTATTCAAATCATTTGCCAACAATTATATCAAACACTCCTAGAATGGCTTTAGTTGGAGAATTATTTAAATATCAAGTAAGAGTTGAAGACTTAAATGAAAGTGCTAATTTAAAATATACCTTGATAAAAGGTCCTCATGGTATGCAATTAGATAAAAGTGGAAAAATTTTATGGGTGCCTAAAGCGGCCCAAATAAATTATAATGATTTTGAAGTATCTGTTACGGATGGGTATGGTACAGATATTCAAACTGGTAAAATATTTATAAATAATCCACCTTCAATTATTTCTACTCCTAAGCCTGTTGGGCTTACAGGTCATACTTGGAGATATAAACTAACGACTGAAGATTTGAACGGTGATAGGGTAACTTATCGTGCAGTTAGATTACCTAAATTTGCAAAGTTTGATAGAAGAACTGCGACTATTGAATGGACTCCAAGGAAGAACCAAGACGGAGTTAATGATTTTATTTTAATGGCAGTTGATGAACATGGGGCTACAACCACTCATGATTTTCAAGTTCATGTTTTTTATGATCCAAGCGCAAAACAATTAGTTAATAGTGGATGGCCACTTATGTTAACTTTTGTAGGTGTAGTCTTTGCTTGGGGTGCGGGACAAATGAACTAATTAAATAGAGATTCTATTTTATTTTTCATTTCATCTTCAGGATGAAAGGCTAGTTTCATTTTAATAGCATAAAGAGGTAATTCAAATTCAAAATCTTTCATTTTAATTATATCTTTTTCAGTTGTTATTAAATATTTTGCATCAACTTTAATTGCTTCTCGATGCGCGGTTTTTATGTCTTTAGCCTTGTAACTATAGTGATCAATAAATTTTTTATGACCTAAAATATTGCATCCTGCTTTTTCTACTGTTTTTTTAAAGCCCTCATTATCCCCAACACCAGAAAGTAAGAAAACATTTTTTGATCTAATTATATCTATGTTTACCTCTTTATTATTACTATCTATTAATTTGTCACCAATATCTATAGCGCTTTTTATTTTATTAATTTTAATATGATTTAATGTGTTGATTAAATAATCTGATATATTGTGAATATTAGATTTTGTATAAATAATTAAATCGGCCCTTTTTAAATTTGAAAGATTTTCTCTTAACTCCCCTAATGGGAAAGGGCGGTGATCTTTTTTAGTGTCTTTACTATTTACAAGTACTATGTCCAAATCTCTATGCAGCGATCTATGTTGAAACCCATCATCAATAATGATAACGTCAGTATTAAACTCAGTTGCCATCTTTAAACCTGAATCATATTTAGACTTACCAACAATTATTGGGATATTATCTAATTTATTAGCAAGTAAGAATGCTTCATCACCACAAATTTCCCAAGAAGTTGGTTTATTAATACCATCTGTTACTATTTTAGTATTTTTGGATGTTCTGCCATAGCCCCTACTTATTATCCCTACATTTTTTCCTAAAGATTTTAAATATAATGATAAGAATTCAACAGTTGGTGTCTTGCCTGAACCTCCTGTGGTAATGTTCCCAATGCTAATTACTTTACAGGGGAGAGTTCGGGCTTTTAATCTATTTGTATCATACAAGTAATTTCTAATTGCAATTATTGCTCTAAATAAAATAGATAAAGGAAGTAGTAAAATTATAATTAGGTTGCTATTTAATAATGTTTTTAACATAGTTCTTATTTCTATTTTCTACGTCATCCATGGCTCTTGATAGGGCTTCCTTGCAGGTTTCAAAATCATCATCTAGATTAAATTGTATTGGGCTACCATATTGTAAAAAGATTTTTCCAAATGGTTTTTCCAGAAAAAACGTATGCCAATTTTTAATTTTCCAATGTTTTGTAGATATCGATGATATTGGAATAATTAATGCCCCGGTTTTTTGAGCGGCTTTTATTACACCTGGTTTTGGAATTTTTTCAGGTCCTGTTGGGCCATCTGGTGTGATACCTACTAAACATGGTGGATTTCTTAATTTTTTTACTATTTCAACGAAGATTTTAGATCCACCTTTTGAGCTTGACCCTCTAAGCATTTTCCAACCTAATCTACTTCCAATTTTAGAAATAAGTTCTCCATCTTTATTTAATCCGGCTAACCCATAATGGTTTTTATCTGCTAGATGCATGAAAGAAGTAAGCAACTGTCCATGCCAGCATGATAGAACTACGCTTTTATTATCAGCTAAAGCTTTTTCAAAATTATCTGTACCCCTTATATCCCATTTATTTGTTTTATAAATGAAATATAATATCCATTTTATTACTATAGATTGAAGAGTTATAGATAAGTTGTCGTGCTTATTTTTCATTCCCAGGTCCAAACAAAATTCTTTTAGCGGCTCTATCAAAAATACCCGCAGGGCCTAATTTCAATTTTAATTCTTTGTAACTCTCTATGGTGTTTTTCCTTTTTTGTGATGAAGCATCTAGATAAGGGGTAATGTTATTAAATAGATTAATTGGGGTCATTTCACCTTGAATTAGCTCAGGTAATATTTTTTTCTCAGCAATTAAATTAACAATAGATATAAAATCTGTTTTCCCAAGAATCTTAAATAATAACCAATTGATGTAAGAGGTTTTATAACATACAACAGTAGGCAATTTAGCTAGCGCACATTCAAGGGTTACAGTACCTGAAGAACTAATTGCCGCAGTCCCATATTCAAGCGCAGATGTTGAAGACTTTTCTACTTTTATAAAATCTGGCACTTCTTTTAAAATAATATTACTAGACTTCACAACTAAAAATTGGGTCGATGGATTTTTATTAATTATTAGAAAAACTGTTTTTAAAAAAATTGGCCAATGATTTTCTATCTCCTGCTGCCTGCTCCCAGGAAGAAGAATTAAAAGTGGCTCTTTTTCGTTTAAACTATGTTTTTTAAAAAATTCTTTTCTGTTTTTAGAATCATACGACTTCTCTATAAAAGGATGACCCGGGTAGTATGTTGTTAGTCCTTTTGAATTATACCAGCTTGTCTCAAAAGGGAAAATAGATATAAAGTCTGAAATTGTATCTTTCATAAATTTGTTTCGATTTTCTTTCCAGGCCCATGTTTGTGGCAGTATGAAATAAGTAATAGGAATGTTAAGGTCTTTGATTTTTTTTACTAATCGGAGATTAAATCCCGGGTAATCAATTAATATAATTTTATCAGGCTTAGATAATTTTATTGTCGAGACGGTATTGTTTAAGATGTCTAGTAGTTTTGGTAAATGTTTTACAACGTCAATGAATCCCATAACAGACATACTACTTATATGGTTATTTACATTGACGCCTGCCTCTATCATTTTATCACCACCATTGCCGATAAATTTAATTTTTGGAGAAAGATTTTTTAAAGATAAAACTAATTCAGCTGCATGAATATCTCCTGAAGGTTCCCCGGCAGAAATAAAAATGGTACTTATATCATCATTCATAAAAAATTAAATTGGGAAATAATTTGGCTTTTAAATATTATGATAAAAAGGATGAATAAGATATTTTGCAAAGTACGTTTTTCAGTTTTAAGAGTTTTAACCATACTTTGAGGTTTTATTTCATTATCATTATTCCAAGGGGTGATTCTAGGTAAGAGTTTTGGGACATTCTCAGTATATAAATCATACTGATCTTTGAATTTTAATTTCAAAGTTTCTTCTTCCAATGATATTATAAGATAGTATTGTAAAATAAAGAAAAGCCCAACCAAAGTAACTAATTCCCACATAAAATCTCCCCCGCCGAGAAAGGCTACTCCAGAGTAAATGATTATATTGCCCCAATAGAGCGGATTTCTAGTTCTTGAATATGGCCCAGATGTACATAAAAATGGGGCTCCAACGTTCCTGGTCCTAGTTGCGCCACCTGCAAATCTAACTGCATTTATTCGAATCAGCTCTCCAATTAAGATTAAGCTAATACCTAAAATATTATAAGGAATTACTGGTGAACTATAATATATAATTGTTAACGCAATTGGAATTGGCGTATAACTCCTTAATCTGAAAAATATATCTCTAACATCCATTATTTTAAATCCTCAAGGATCATCTCGTTAATTTTTATAACTACCCCCAGAGCATTACGGGCTTCTATTCCATTTACTATAGGACTTTCAATTTTAAGTATTGAGTTTACGAAGTTATTAAGCTCTTCACGCAATGAATCATAATTTTTAATTTTTGGTTTTTCATAAACTATATATTTTTTTTCATTATCACCTGGGAAAGGTTCAGCTTGGAGTGCGTTTTCAATGAGGTTAGAATCTTTCGTTATATTGTATATTTCTGTTTGTTCTAAAAGTAAATCAATTGTTGAATACAAGTTGTCTTGGAATATTTTTATTTTTCTCACTTTATCTTTGGCTACTCTACTAGCTGTTACGCTTGACACTGTCCCATTCTCAAATCTAATTCTCGCATGAGCAATATCTACAGAATTAGTTAGAATGGAAACTCCACTCGCATGAATGCTTTTTACCTTAGATTTTACAAGTGATAGAAGTATATCAATGTCATGTATCATTAGGTCTAACACGACAGGGACGTCAGTTCCTCTTGCTGTATAAGGTGCCAGTCTTTGAATATCAATAAATTTTGGGTTTATATCATATTTTTCTAAGGCTTTAAGAGCTGGGTTTAATCTTTCAATATGTCCAACTTGAATAATTAAATCATTTTTTTGTGCATGATTAATCAAATCGTCTGCTTGCGAAATTGTTTCAGTAATTGGTTTTTCTATGAAAACATTACAACAAAATTCATTTAGTGCGATTTTTGCTACATCATAATGAGATTCAGTAGGAGTAACAATTGAAACACCATCACAAACTTCCATTAGGTTAGACACATTTTCAAAATACTTGGTTTCGTATTTTTTAGCTATTTCATTACCTCTTTCAGGGTTACTATCATGTAATCCCAGAAAGTTTATATTATTCATGTTCTTATAATGTTTAACATGATATTGGCCTAGATGTCCAGACCCAATTACCCCAATATTTATTTTTTTCGAGTTCATAAAGTTTTAAAATTTCTTGGATTTTTGACTGTTCAAACTTGTTAATTAATTAGTGAAATCTCTATAAAAATATTTGAGTAAAAAAACTTGCATTTAGAATTTAAATAAATCAATTTTAGATGTAATTCGTGGGTAAAATCGGAGTTTCGTTATGAGTAACGATATTAAATCCGGGATTGGGTATATAATACCATTTGGAGCTATAATTGGTTTTTTTACTGCTCTCTTCCTTGGTGAGTTTTTAATAAGTATAATTATTGCAATAGCAGGTATCCTGGTTTGGTTCTTGTATATGGTGGTTATGGAGTCATCACCTCCATCTAATTTGGGAAATTTAATCATATTCTTTGGCATTTTGTTATCAATTGGTATCTTTATGGGGTTTGGTGTTTCTCAAAATATGTGGGGAGGAATAGAATTTGTTTCTGAAGGCTCTCTTTTTGCTTTGGTTATTCTATTCTTTTCTATTTTAACAGGAATGTTATTTAGAGGTCAACCTTTCATTCAGCAACCTGCTACATCTTATGATTTAAGCTCTCAAGAAAAAAAATGGGTTGATGAAGCTCTTAAAAATAATGGGCAGGACACGGGTTCTTCTGACCCCAAAGTAATTGTTGTTAGACAAGAGAGTAATTCAGATGATAAGACAGTCTCTAATTCAAAAGGCGAAGATGTAAAGCCTGAGGCACCTCAATATAATAATCCTTATGTTTATGCTTATCCACCTGAGTATTATTATGACGAGGATGAAGAGTATGAAGATGGCTACGAAGATGATTACGAGGATGATTACGAGGAATAATCTTAATGTTCAATCTCAGCGATTAGACATTAAATTTAAAAAAGATACAGTCTCCATCTTTAACAATATAATCTTTACCTTCAGTCCTCGCTAACCCCAAGTTAGACAATGCGTTTTCTGACCCATGCTTTACTAGATCATCATAACTAAATACCTCTGCTTTTATAAAGCCTCTTTCAAAATCACTGTGGATTACGCCTGCTGATTGTTTAGCAGTAGATCCTTTATTTATTGTCCAAGCTCTAACTTCTGTTGGACCGCCAGTGAAGTAAGTCTGAAGTCCTAAAAGATTAAAGCTAGCTCTGACAATTTTATTTAAGCCTGACTCTTTTAAATTATATTCTGTTAAAAAAACTTTTTCTTCTTCTTCAGATAATGTTGATATTTCTTGCTCAATAGAGGCGCATACTTTTATGACGCTACTATTTTTAGATGAAGCATAATTTATTAATTCCTCTAAATTTTTATTAGCTGAATTGCTTGTAATATCATCTTCACTAATATTTGCGACGTACAATATTGGTTTATTAGTAAGTAAATGAAATCCTTTTGCGATTTCAAATTCTTCTTCTGTGAATTTTATGCTTTTTGCCCATAAACCATCTCCACAATGATTTATAAGTCTTTCCAATAAGTCTACCTCAATTTTTAATCTTTTATCTCCACCCCTAGCTAGTTTTTTTGTTTTATCTAGTTTTCTTTCAAGTGTGTCTAAATCTGCTAGCAATAGTTCAGTTTCAATAATTTCTGCATCTCTAATTGGATTGACATCCCCATTGACATGCACAATATCGGAGTCATCAAAACACCTTACAACATGAATAATTGCAGAAGTCTCTCTGATTTGTCCTAAAAATTTGTTACCAAGGCCCTCTCCTTTATTTGCCCCTTCTACTAATCCTGCGATATCAATGAATTCAACAGTGGCTGGAATGACTTTCTCTGGTTTGTAAATTGCTTTTAATTTATCAAGCCTACTATCAGGTAGATTAACAATGCCTACATGAGGATCAATTGTGCAAAAAGGAAAGTTTTCAGCTGGTGCACTTGATTTTGTTATAGCATTAAAAAGCGTTGATTTACCAACGTTTGGTAGCCCTACTATTCCACATTGTAAAGACATTAAAATGAATCCAGAGAAGGGTCTTTCCCAAAATCATATACTAGGTTATCAAAAATACCGACTTGGAGATTTTTTGCTGTATAAATTTTCTTATCATCTGCTTGCATTTCAGCGTCTGCCCATATCATTGATTTTGATCTTGTAATTAACTTTTTAACACTTACATTGTAAACTATTTTTTTATGATATGGTCTCACTTGCCCACGAAATTTTACATCTCCAACTCCTAACGCTCTTCCTTTTCCTTTTGCTCCGCTCCAGGTAAGGAAAAACCCTACTAATTGCCACATTCCATCTAGTCCTAAACAACCAGGCATTACTGGGTCTCCTTTGAAGTGGCAATGAAAAAACCATGACTCTTCAGTTATATCCATTTCTGCTTTGATAGAACCTTTGTTATATGTCCCACCATCAGATTTTATACTTAAGACTCTATCAATCATTAACATAGGTTCAAGAGGTAGCTTAGCATTTTCTTGGCCAAACATATCTCCATTTGCCATGGATAAAAGTTCTTCTTTATTAAAAGAATTTTTTTGATTCATCTGATTATATTTCCTTTATTATACTATTTATTTGAGGATTAAATTATTACGAATTTGTGAATTAAACATTTGAATCTATTTACTAATTAAAATTTTGGTAATTTAAACAATGAATATTTGGAGGAGTTATGTCTAATTGGGCATTAATACTTGGTGCGTCTACTGGTCATGGTGGAGCAACCGCTATCAGTCTTGCTGAAAAAGGATATGGCATTTTGGGGTTTCATTTTGATCGCGGAGATACAAAAAAAGAAGCAGAAAAAACAATTTCTAAGGTAAGTGAATTGAATGGCGGTATGTGTCACTATTGGAATACCAATGCAGCTTCAGAAGATACTATGGACAAATACATCCCAGAAATAAAAGAGATAGTAGGCGATAATCCTCTAAGATTATTACTGCATTCGATAGCTTTTGGCACGACAACTAATTTTTTTGGAGATAAACCAGTAACGCAGCGTCAAATGGATATGACGGTCCACGTAATGGGAAATTCATTACTTTACTGGACTCAAAAATTATTTGATCAAAAGCTTATTGGAAAAGGTTCGAGAATTATTGGCCTAACTAGTGAAGGTAATTATCTTGCTATGGAAGGTTATGGCCCTGTTAGTGTGGCAAAAGTTGCTATGGAAGCAATCATTAGGCAGATAGGCTGGGAATTAGGGGAATACGGAATCACTGCTAATTCGATTCAAGCAGGAATAACACCTACGCGTGCATTGACTAAAATCACAGATCGGTGGGAAACTTGGGTTGAAAATACAAAAAAAAGGAATCCTATGCGTCGCACAACGACACCTAATGATGTAGCCAATACTGTAAAATTATTAATGCAACCTGAAGCAGATTTTATTAATTGCTCTATTATTTATTGTGATGGAGGAGAGCACAGATCGGGCTCGTTTTAATTAAATACTAAGATTCGTTTTTATTATTTTGGAGCGCAATTTTTTCTTTAATTAAGACAACTAATTCGTGAGTATCTGGAGAAGGTGATAGTTCAAAGCTATTTTCTGCTTCTCTAAGAGCATATTCCCACCAACCTTTTTTAGTGTATGAAAGGGCCAGCTTAAAGTGTGCTGTCCCGAGTATTTTGAATTGATTTCTATCTAGCTTACTATGATCTGGAGGTAGTAATCTACTTACTTCGCGATATTCTGTAATTGCGTCATCGATGAGGCCCTTTTGCAGGTACCAGTTCCCTAGTTCAAGATGTTGCTCTGGGTCTTTTTCACAAGCATATATAGTCAACATGGTAACTGTTATTAATGCTTGTTTTAGATATTGTTTGTATATATTCATAATATTTAACTATTAATATTGATGTTCATGCATTCTAAAATCAAGAAGAAAATACATTAATGAGATAATTTATTTGGTTTTGGATCTGTTACAAAAAAGTGAAGGATTATTATGGAAATAAAAAGACAAAATCCTATAATATAGAATGATAATACAAATTTATTGTAATTAATTAAAAATCCGATTCCTGTAATAAACAAGATAGCAAAAGGCGCTAAAAATGAGTCAATTAAAGCCATATAAGTTTTTTTATCTTCTTTATTGGCAAAATCATAAATAAGATTCATTGCCGAGGGCATAAATGCTCCTTGTCCTGCACCTAGAGAAATAAATATGCAGTAGACCCAAAACATATTTTTTGAAAATAGTGCTAAAATCACTGCTAGTAAATGGAACGAATATGCTAATAACATACTTGCTTTATGACCATGTTTATCTCCTATATATCCAGATACATAACTGGAAACCCCCATTGATATAACATTTAAAATTGTGAAAGATCCAACTTCGCTTATATCAAAATTAAATTTGTTTTGACAATAAACAGCATATAGCCCTAAGGCAGGCAAAGTTGCGCAATAGAAAACTCTTGAAAAAAGATATCGATGGAAGTTGGGGCGATTTGTTATTATCTCTTTTGTTTCTTTTTTAAATGCTTTAAATGATTTAGCAGGCCTATTATAGTTTTTTTCTTTATAAAAATAGAAAACTACGGTGCCCAGGGACAGACTGATAAATAATATTATAAACCCAAAGCCAAAATTTCTTGGGAATGTGATTTCAGTTTCTAATAAATATTTAAGAACTATACCGCCACCAAATGCACCAAGGCTGTTAAAAGCAAATCCAACTCCAAAAAACTTTCCTCTTAATGACCTTTTAGTTGTTTTTTCTAAGAAATCTGCCCAAATGGGAACAATTATTCCTATAGATAAAGCATAGGCAATGAAAAGACTAAAATAAATTTTCCAAGCATTAGGATTTACCCCAAATTTTGAGAATGTAAATACATATCCCATTAGAAAGGCTACTAATAAAATTAAGCAATGAACGCTGATAACCATTTTTTTCATATTAGTTATATTTCTGGTTAAGGCGGCAATAAGCAACATTGGCATTGCAATTATAATAGAAAAAAGTCCAGCTGAAGAAGTCGCAATTACTTCTGGCGATCCAAGTTCTTTCAAAAACAATGGTACTACTGCATAAACAGTGTGAAATGCGCTGCCAAACCCCCAAAAAAATTCATGTAAGTTGTTGAATTTTTGGTTTTGGTAGTGATCTTTTAAACTAAGGCTTTGCATGTGAATTTTCTTGAGTTAATAAAGTCACAGATGATAATAGCATTATAGCACCTAACATTTGAATCATTGATAATGGTTCACCATTTTTTATCCAATCAATAATTACAGCTGATAAAGGCCAGAAGAGTTCGAACAATGTTGTGTGGGATGCTGGGAGTTGATTTAGGCCGTAATAATATATGAAGAGCGCAACTGTCCCTGTTGATAGAACAATTATTATTATTGCTTTCCATTGATTAACGGAAATATCTGTGGTTAAAATTTCTATATTGAAAAAAAGAATAATAAAAAAGCTAATTATAGCTGTTATAGAGAGTCTTAACCCTGTAACTGCACTGTAGTGTAAACCTATCATAGCTTTTTTCCCTATAGCTGTAGAGCTACCCCAACAAAAAGCAGCCAACAATGCAAATAATGCAGCAATTAAAGAATTGTCATCCCAGTTTGGAAAAGAATTATTCCCAAAAGTAATAAAGTATCCACCAATGATAGCCACCATAGCAAGGGTTATATATCGTTTTGATAATTTTTCTTTTAAAATTATTGCTGCTAGTGACATAGCAAAAACAGGTTGAAACTTTTGTAATAATACTACAACAGATAAATCTATATAGCCAACATAGCTCAACGCCTTAGTGTAAAAATAGGTCCCACATATTCCGCCTAAAAGGGAGATCCATAATATTGAAATCCACCCTGCTTGGCGTAATTTTTTTATTTCAGGCCAGAATTTTTTCAATATTGGAAGAAAAATTAAAGCACCAATTCCATGCTCTAAAGTAATAACAAGTAGCGGTGAAATGGTGTATAGTGATTGTCTAAGTAGTGCATCGGCACTCCATAATAATGCAGCAAAAATTATTGCAAGGTAAGGGAGATATTTTACCATTTAGTTATTTTAACTTTGTCCTGTGATACTGGAAATATCATTTATTTCTATACCAAGAGATTTCGTTGCTTCACCCCAAATATGATCTATCTTTTTTTCAAAAATTAAAGAATTAATGGATTTTTGAATAAGCCAGTCACCGTTCTCAATTTCTCTTTCAAGCTGACCTTTGCTCCAACCAGAGTGGCCTAGAAATAATTTATACTGGTGATCACTTGTTTTTAATATCGATTTTAGCATATCAATGTCACTTGAAACAGACACATCCTTACTAATAGAAATTGAGTCAGCTATTTTTTTAATTGTATGCAAAAAAAGTATTTTATCTGTAAGAACAGGACCACCAATGAAAAGGTTGTTTTTATTTAAAACTTGGATTAATCCTTTATCATTTTCTTGATTAGAAAATAAGACGTCCTTTTTATTTATCTCTTTATTAATAATAAGACCCATCGCCCCATGTTTATCATGTTCACATATAAATATGACCGTTTTTTTAAAAAGAGAATCTTTCATATGTGGTAAGGATATTATAAAATGGTTTTTTAGAGTATTCACTTTGTTAATGTTGTCTTATTTAAAAAAGATTAATTAAGAGTTTTGGTGCAAGTTTCTTATTAGCTGTAATATAAAGGATGTCTAAAATTAAAAAAACTAATGATAAGGAAAAATCTTTAACACAAATAGTTGTTAAGGGTGCACGGCAACACTA
>Ga0208410_1001363_pt1 | contig 12739 bp, 12 predicted proteins | sample ETN02SmetaG_3_FD_185787 | JGI IMG/M metagenome (GOLD analysis project Ga0208410, IMG submission 185787) | Marine microbial and viral communities from oxygen minimum zone, Eastern Pacific Ocean - ETNP2014F10-02SV257 (SPAdes) (version 2) | ecosystem: Environmental > Aquatic > Marine > Oceanic ... | reverse complement strand
TGTAATACCAGTAATACAGAATATGTATTTGAAAATGAATTAGCTTTTGCAACCTTTGATTCATATCCTGTGTCAGAATTACATTTATTAATTGTTCCTAAAAGACACATAAAAAACTATTTTGATTTATCAAATAATGAAATTTTGGCTTGCAATAAAATTATATTATTGAGTAAAAATAAAATTGAAAAAATGGATCAAACTATTAAAGGTTTCAATTTAGGAACTAATTGTGGAAAAGTTGCTGGCCAATCAATTAATCATTGTCATATTCATTTGATTCCAAGAAGAGAGGGAGATGTTAGCAATCCACAAGGTGGAGTAAGAGGAGTTATTCCTTCAAAGCAACATTATCTTAGAAAATCTAAATAAAATTAACATATATTCTGAAGAAATGACGATATAACGCGGTTGAACTATTATTGTAAGTATACTAAAAAACTCAAATCAAAATAGGAGATAATAAGCTGTGTTTTTAATAAATCCCTTTGCAATACTTGCAGAAAATGTACCGGCAGTATTAATGCAAAGTTTCGTCATTGTTATGGCGGTGCTTGTAGTTGTTGGAACATTACTAGATATAATTCATAAAAAGAATGTGAAATATTTTTTTGAAAATGCGAAAAAAGCAAAACTAGCAGCTAAGAAAACCTTAAGTTCGTCTGAAAAAATATCAGTAATTTCAAAAACTATAGTTAGCGATATTGCAACTACTTCAGAATTAGGAGCGGGAAAAAGAAGAGCTGCTCACCTTTTAGGAATGTATGGAACTATATTGTTTTGGATCGGTTCTGTAATAATGATATTTTGCTATTCTAATCCAAATTCAACAACTCCTTCAGCATGGCCTATTATTTGGCACACAGGAGCTATAATGACAGTTTTAGGAGGATCATGGTTCTGGTTTTTTTTAAGAGTAGATGTTTATTCAGAAGCTCAACCTTGGTATAGAATTATTAAAGCAGATTTATTTGTATTAGCCCTTGTTGCAACTTCTTTATTTGGATTAATTTGGTCTTATTTACAATCATTAAATTTAAATGATAGATGGGATGACAAAGTATTTTTAGTTTTATTTATTGTTTCTAACCTTGTTCTTTTTGGTGGAGTGTATTGGTCAAAATTTGCACATATGTTTTATAAACCAGGAGCAGCAATACAAAAAAATTTAGCAGAAGCTGATGGCTCAAGAGATAATTTGCCACCACCAGCTGATGCACCTGAGCAATTTGGTCTCGGTATAAAAAGAGAAGAGCCAAAGCATTATTAATATGATAAAGGAAATTTAAATATGTCAACTTTTGTATATATGACTCGTTGTGATGGATGTGGACATTGTGTGGATATTTGTCCATCTGATATAATGCACATAGACGAAACTATTAGACGTGCAAAAAACATTGAACCTAACTTTTGTTGGGAATGTTATTCATGTGTGAAGGCATGCCCTAATCACGCAATTGATGTTCGTGGCTATGCTGATTTTGCACCAATGGGACACAGTGTTAGAGTTAGAAGAGAAGAAGAAAAAGGAACAATCTCCTGGAAAATAAAATTTAGAAATGGAACTGAAAAAGATTTTGTATCTCCAATTACAACAAAGCCTTGGGGTAAATTTATTCCAAAATTAGCAGACGGTGACAAACCTAATCAAGGTGAAATAAATTCACAAATTCTTTACTCTGAACCTGAAGGTTTAAATACAAATAAAGAATTGCCAAAAGTAGAGAAAAGCGCATTTAAAAAAGGAGTTTATTATTAATGGCTCGAAAAACAATATTAGAAGATTGTGATGTTTTAGTTGTAGGAGGAGGTATGGCTGGAACTGGTGCGGCTTTTGAAGCTAGACACTGGGGTAGAGATTTAAAAATAATTTGCGTTGAAAAAGCAAATATTGATAGAAGTGGAGCTGTAGCTCAAGGCCTTTATGCAATCAACTGTTATATGGGTATGCAATGGGATGAAAATCAACCTGAAGATCATGTAAGGTACGCCCGTAATGATTTAATGGGTATGGTCAGAGAAGATCTTGGTTATGATATGGCTCGTCATGTTGACTCAACAGTGCATATGTTTGATGAGTGGGGACTACCTATGATGAAAAACGAAAAAACTGGTCGTTATTTAAGAGAAGGTAAATGGCAAATAATGATTCATGGCGAAAGTTACAAACCAATCGTTGCTGAAGCAGCAAAAAAATCCGCAGATAAAATATATAATAGAATTATGATCACCCATCTTCTTATGGATGAAACAAAAGAGAATAGAGTAGGAGGAGCTGTAGGATTTAATATGAGAACTGGGGACTACTATGTCTTTAGAGCAAAAACTGTAATAGTTGCTGCAGGTGGAGCATCACATATATTTAAACCAAGAGCTGTAGGAGAAGGAATGGGCAGAACTTGGTACGCACCTTGGAGTAATGGTTCAGCTTATGCATTACCAATTGCTGTTGGTGCTAAAATGACTCAAATGGAAAACAGAATTGTTTTATGTAGATTTAAAGATGGATATGGTCCAGTTGGAGCCTATTTCTTGCACTTAAAAACTTATACCCAAAATGCCAATGGAGAAAATTATGAAAAAAAATGGTATGATCATACAAAAGAAATGGTTGGTGAATATATTGATCATCACCCAACTCCAACTTGTTTGCGTAATCATGCTTTTATCCAAGAAACAATGGCTGGTGGTGGACCAATCCACATGGTTACTACAGAAGCATTTCAAGATCCTCATTTAGAAACAGTTGGATGGGAAAATTTTCTAGGAATGACAGTTGGACAGGCAGTTGTATGGGCATCACAAAACATTGATCCAAAATATACTAATCCAGAACTAACTACATCAGAACCATATGTTATGGGTTCTCACGCCACTTGTTCAGGAGCTTGGGTGAGCGGACCAGAAGATCTTTCACCTCCAGAATATTTTTGGGGATATAATAGAATGTTGACTGTAGAAGGTCTTTTTGGAGCAGGAGATACAGTTGGTGGAAGTGCTCATAAATTCTCATCAGGATCGTTTACAGAAGGAAGATTGGCTGCAAAAGCAGCAGTTAAATATATTGAGGATGAAAAGGCTAAAGATATAAAGGTAAGCGATAAACAATGTGAAGATTTTAAAAAAATTATATTTAAACCATTAGAAAATTATACAGTCGGTAGAAATGAAATTACTGGAGGAACTGTATCTCCAAGCTATATTTCTCCAATCCAAGGTCTTCAAAGGCTTCAAAGAATTATGGATGAATATGTAGGCGGTATTGCAACCAACTATATGACCAATGCTAATATGCTTAAAAGAGGGCTGGAATTATTAGAATGGCTACAAGAAGATTTAGAAAATGTTGGTGCTGAGGATTATCACCAGTTAATGCGTGCTTGGGAGTTAAAACATCGAGCTCTTACTTCACAGTGCGTAACAGAACACACAATGTTCCGTGAAGAAACACGTTGGCCAGGTTATTATTACAGAGGAGATCATATAAAACTAGATGACGATAATTGGCATTGTTTAACAGTATCAAGAAGAGATCCAAAAACTGGTAAGTTTACTCTAGAAAAAGTCCCAGTTTATCACATTGTAGATGAAAAAGAGAAAAAACAAGCTTCTTAAAATATAATATCAATTTAATGAGTATTACAGACAAGTCTGACGAAGAAATAATTAAGATTGCCGAACCAATCTGGGCTAACTTAGTAAAGTCATCAAATATAAAAGATTATGGTGGTTTTACTAAAGATTTGTCATCTCAAATGCTTTATGGAGCTAATGAGGTTGAGCTTGGCAAACAATGGGCTAACAATGAGCTTATATCAACATTATCAGAAGGCTGTAAGGCTTTTGGCTGCATCAGGAGAGGCCTGTATGTTACGGTACTGTACAAACAGACTAGCACTAAAATACCAGGAGAGTTCTTGGGTCGACTTGTTTTAGGAGATGAAGGTGATTTAGTTAAAGTTTTTGGAGCTACAATCTTTTAAAATTTTTTTTAATTTTTTAAAAAAATTCTTGCAAAATATATAATCTGGGTGTACTTGGCGTGTATGCTTAATAATTTTAAAAAAAATGTAAAATCTGTTATTGGGCAATTTCAAAATATTCAAACAATAATTAATGCAAAATCGGCTATATATTTTGGTTTAGCTACTTACTGGTTAATTATTTTATTTGGCACATTTACTAATATTTAATCAATTAGTTGACATTAATATTTTAGAAGAATAGTTAGGACCTATGGAGTATTTCCTTCCAATAGCAGAAGTTTATGTAAATCTTCCTTTAATTTTTATTCTCAGTTTAGTTGTTGGAGTTCTCTCAGGATTGTTTGGAGTTGGTGGTGGATTTTTAATGACTCCATTTTTGATTTTTTTAGGTATACCCCCAGCTTATGCCGTTCCAAATGAAGCAAATAATATTTTAGGTACATCAATATCTGGTTCAACCACTCATTATTTAAAAGGTACTTTAGATTACAAAATGGGTTTAATGATTGTAGTAGGAGGCGCGGTTGGAACAATATTAGGTATTATTACTTTTTCTTATTTTAAAGATATCGGTAAAATTAATATCGTTATTTCATTAGCTTATATGTATATCTTAGCAATTATTGGAACAATAATGTTAGTTCAAGGAGTTAGTGAAATAGATAGAGCTAGAAGAAAAGTTGCAGTAAGGAAAAAACTTCATTCTCATTATTGGATACATGGTCTTCCATTTAGAATGAGATTTAAAAAATCTAAATTATACGAAAGTATATTTACACCAATTATTATTGGTCTTTTAGTTGGTTATCTTGCAGCCATAATGGGTATAGGAGGTGCTTTTATTTTAGTTCCAGCAATGATTTATATTATAGGAATGCCAACGAAATTAATTCCAGGAACCTCTTTATTTGTTACTATTTTTGTAAGTGCTATTGTTACTGTCCTTCATGCTTTTCATTATGGATCAATTGATCTTATGCTAGTTATGGTATTAATTTTAGGTTCTATTTTAGGTGTACAAGTAGGTCAGAAAATTGGAGAAAAATTTGACAGCTCACAATTTAAAACGATTTTAGCAATTTTATTATTATTAGTAGGTATTGCAATTGCTTATGATGCATTTTTTGCAGAAAAATCAATTAGAGTTGTATCTGAAGGCAATGGAATAAAAACACTAAGCCCATTTGCAAAATTTATTAAAGATATTTCAATAAATGTTCCAATTCTTTATGGTATATTTTCTATAGCTTTAGCACTTGTGCTTGGAGTGGGAGCAGCAATAATTAGAAAAATTATTTCAGATACAAGAAAAAAATATAAAGCGGCTACTAAAACTTAAGCACTTCTAAAAAGTTTAGTCATAATAAACTCTTTATGACCAAGAACTTCAGCACATGTTAAACGCCCACTTGCAGAACGAATAGTAGTTTTTATTAATTCATCACCTGCTTGGTCCATATTCATTTCTCTTTTTAATATTTTTGAAACATCTAGATCAATATGTTCTTTCATATTAACGGCTGTACTGGGATTACCTGTTAACTTTACCACAGGTTCAATAGCATTTCCTATAATATTTCCTTGTCCGGTGGGAAATAAATGAATATTAAAACCAGCAGCAGCTTGTAAAGTTAAACACTCACCAGCAGCTGAGGAAGTATCCATAAAATATAAGCCAGGACCTTTTTTAGGCTCTTCAGCTGGAGTTAATACATCTATAAATTTTCTTGATCCAATTTTTTGGAAGTTGCCAAAAGCTTTTTCTTCAATTGTGGTAAGACCACCGGCTATATTTCCTGCTGTGGGTTGGCTTTCAGAAAGGTCATTAGTTGCTTCTTCAAGAATAAAATCGTTGTAATCACTCCATGTTTTCATAAATTTTTCAGAAGCTTCTGGTGTAGCACCTCTAGTAGCGCACACTTTTTCAGCTCCAGTTAACTCTGAAGTTTCACCAAAACAAAGATGAACTCCTAATGGTTCTAATTTATCCATTAAATTACCGACTGCTGGGTTAGCAGCCATACCTGATGTTGTATCTGACTCTCCACACTTAACAGATATCCATAAATCGCTTAAAGGACACTCTTCTCTTTGTTTTTCAGAAGCCCACTGTGAAAATTCTTGTGCTTTTCTAGAAGCTTTCATTATAGTTTCAATATCACCAGCTCCTTCAATGCTAAAACCTTCAACAGGTTTTCCAGTAGTTGCTATTGCATCAACAATTTTTTTAGTCCACTTTGGTTCTATACCGATAACAACACATGCGGCTACATTTGGATTTTTTCCTGTTCCAATCATTGTGTCAAAAAATAATTCTAAGTCAGCACCAAATTGAAGTCTTCCATAAGCATGAGGTATAGCAAAAGTACCTTTTATATTATTTGCAACTGCTTCAGCACAAGCATTTGAAATATCATCAACCGGTAGAATTACTACGTGATTTCTAGTTCCAACTCTTTTATTTTCTCTTTTATAACCTAAAAAACTTTTTGGGATTTCCATAAAATTACCACTTCTTAGTTTTTACATTGTGAACATGAACATGTTCACCTTTTTTAATTGATTTAACTACTTTACCGATATCATGACCGTATTTAATAATAGTATCACCTTCTTTAAAGTCGATCATTGCTATTTTATGACCTAATGGAATTTCGTTTTTTGATTGAATTTTTACTGAACTGTCATTTTCCATAACCCAACAGTTACAATCTTGATTTGGTATAATTTTTTCAATAACAACAACGCCCACGTTGTCTTTTTCATCGTGAATTATAATATCTGTATTTGACATTGTGACGATTTCTTTGTTTGAAATTTTGTGCAATTTATATATGAATTGTCCACTTTGACAATTAAAAAATAAATTTATTAAGGTCTTATTATGACAAAAATGACAACTGAAGAAGCTTTTATTAAAGTTCTACAAATGCATGGTATAGAACATGCTTTTGGAATTATTGGTTCTGCTTTCATGCCAATTTCAGATCTATTTCCTAAAGCAGGAATTACTTTTTGGGATGTTGCGCACGAGACTAATGGCGGATTAATAGCCGATGGATATACAAGAGCAACTGGAAAAATGTCAATGGTCATTGCTCAAAATGGACCAGGCATAACAGGCTTGGTAACTCCAATTAAAACAGCTTATTGGAATCATACTCCTTTGCTTTTAGTAACGCCTCAAGCTGCAAATAAAACAATGGGCCAAGGAGGATTTCAAGAAGTAGAACAAATGAATTTGTTTAAAGACATGGTTTGTTATCAAGAAGAAGTGAGAGATCCTTCAAGAATGGCTGAAGTTTTAAATAGAGTTATAGAGAAAGCAATTAGAGGATCTGCGCCCGCACAAATAAATGTACCAAGAGATTATTGGACTCAAGTTGTGGATATAGAGTTACCACCAATTGTAAGATTTGAAAGACAAGGCGGAGGAAAAACAGCCATTGACCAAGCTGCAAAAATTTTATCAGAAGCAAAATTTCCTGTGATTTTATCAGGAGCAGGAGTTGTTATTGGAAATGCAATAGATGACTGTAAAAAACTTGCTGAAAAATTAGACGCTCCTGTATGTAATGGATACCAGCATAATGATAGTTTTCCAGGTAACCACCCTTTAGCAGTAGGACCTCTTGGTTACAATGGATCAAAAGCTGCAATGGAATTAATTTCTAAAGCTGATGTTGTTTTAGCTTTAGGAACAAGGTTAAATCCTTTTTCAACTTTACCCGGTTATGGAATTGATTACTGGCCAAAAAAAGCAACTATTATACAAGTAGACATGAATCCAGATAGAATTGGATTAACCAAAAAGGTTACAGTTGGTATTTGCGGTGATGCAAAAATGGTTTCTCAACAATTATTAGAAAAACTTTCATCTAATGCAGGCGACAAAGGAAGAGAAGATAGAAAAAACCTTATTCATCAAACAAAATCATCATGGTTGCAAACATTAACTAGTTTAGACCATGAAGATGACGATCCAGGAACAGTTTGGAACAAAGAAGCAAGAGAAAGAGATAATGATAGAATGTCCCCAAGACAAGCATGGAGAGCTATTCAAGCTGGAATGCCTGATGATGTTATTATTTCAAGTGATATTGGAAATAACTGTGCAATTGGTAATGCTTATCCAACTTTTGAAAAAGGAAGAAAATATTTGGCTCCAGGATTATTTGGTCCTTGTGGCTATGGTTTTCCATCTATACTTGGAGCAAAAATTGGATGTCCTGACACACCAGTTATTGGATTTGCTGGAGATGGAGCTTTTGGAATTAGCATGAATGAAATGAGTTCTTGCGCAAGAGAAGATTGGCCTGCTATTTCAATGGTAATATTTAGAAATTATCAGTGGGGAGCCGAAAAAAGAAATTCAATTTTATGGTTTGATGACAATTTTGTCGGAACCGAACTTGACCCAGAATTAAGTTATGCAAAAGTTGCAACAGCATGTGGTTTAAAAGGTGTTTCAGTTAAAACAATGGAAGAAACAACAAAAGCTATAAAACAATCATGCGAAGACCAGAAAAAAGGAATAACAACTTTTATTGAAGTTATTTTAAATCAAGAATTAGGCGAACCATTTAGAAGAGACGCAATGAAAAAGCCTGTTAAAGTCGCAGGAATAAATAAAGGCGATATGAAGCCTCAAAAATCTCTTGTTAATTAAGTTATATTTAAACTAATTTTTTTTAAACTGTGTCTAAATTTAATTTAGCAAATGATAATGGATGTGTTTGGCTTAACAACCTTCCAAAAAGAACAAATATTAAAACTTTAAATCAAGATTTAATTTCTGATTATTTAATTGTGGGAGCTGGATACACAGGCCTTTCTACTGCAAGAAAATTATCAGAAATTGATAGTAGTAAAAAAATAATAATAATTGATGCCCAGTTGTCTGGCGAAGGAAGCAGTAGTAGAAATTCTGGATATTTAGTTGACACAACTTTAAACGATGGTTTTACTTCAAATAAAGATCTTAACAATTATAAAAAAAAAGTAAAAATTTATGATCTAGGAATAGAAACGGTTAGAAGATATGTTAAAGAATATCAAGTAGATTGTGATTGGAATGATAGTGGAAAATATTTTGCTTCTTCAAAAATAGAAGATGAAAATAGAGCTAAATTATTTAGTAATTTGTTAACAAATTTAAATTTTAAAAATCAAATTTTATTCAAAGATGAATTAAAAAAAAGATTAGGAACATCATTTTATAATGTTGGTGTTTATACAAATGGGGGAGCACTTCTTAACCCGGCAAAATTAGCAAGATCTATGGTCGATACTTTGCCAGAAAATGTTGAGTTATATGAAAACACTCAATTATTAAAATGGAAAAAGGTAAATAATAAAATTGAATGTCAATTCTTAAAAAATAACATAATTGCCAACAATATAATCTTTTGTACTAACGGATTTTTAAGATCATTAAATATTAAAAAAAATTATAATTTTCCAATTACTTTAACAGCAAGTATGACAAGACCGTTAAATGATGATGAATTTAAAAATATTGGCTCACCCTCAGAATGGGGAGTTTTACCAATAAGACCCATGGGGGCAACTATAAGATTAACGAAAGATAAAAGAATCTTAATAAGAAATACTGCAGAAGTTAGAAATCCAAACTTAATGAATAAAAAAGATTTAAAACAAAGAGTTAAATTACATGCCTTAGGAATAAAAAAAAGATTTCCAGGTTTGCCAGACAACTTAATTGAAAATAGTTGGTCAGGTATCGTTTGTAGAAGCGGTAACGGTTCTCAAATTTTTGAAAAAATAGAAAAGAATGTATATGCCGCAGGATGTTATAATGGTTCAGGAATAGGTGTTGGTACTTTTTTTGGTGAGCAAATTGCACTTATGGCTTCCAATCAACAAACTGATGGTATTTCTATAATTGAAGAAAGAAAAAAACCTAATTGGTTACCTCCTCAGCCCTTTTTAAATATTGGAATATACATTAGACTAGCTTATGAAAGATTTAAAGCTAGGTCCGAAACATAAATGAAAAAAATTTTAGTCATTGGCGGTGGAGCAATGGGATCGGCATTTACAATTCCTTGTCTAGAAAATAAAAATAAAGTTACTATTACAGAACCTTATAGCAAAACTTTTATTAAAGACCTGTCATCAAAAAATAAATTTCATTCAAGTCTAAAGATTAATCTGCCAAAAAGTTTAAAATTTAAAAATTTTTCTTTAGATTTGTTAAGTGAAAAATTTGATTTAATTGTTATTGCTCTAAGTCTTACAGGTATTGATTTTATTGGCAAAGAACTAAAAAAATTAAAAATAAAAACTCCAATATTGGTGCTTACAAAAGGATTAAAATACGAAAAAAAAAAAAATAAAATTTTAACAATTTCAGAACAGTTAAAAAAAAATTACAATGTAATGAATATTTCTGTTTTAAAAGGACCTTGTTTAGCCAAGGAACTGGCAAGGAAAAATCAAACTAGCGTGATTATAGCCAACAAAAGTATTAAAATTGCTAAATGGATTGGAAAACAAATCTCTACAAACTATTACTTAATAGAATTTTCTAAAGATATTATTGGTGTAGAAGTATGTTCGGCAATAAAAAACATATATGCTATGATTATTGGAGCTGGTCAGAGTCTAAATATGTCTTCAAGTTTATTTCAGAAATCAATAATTGAAATGAAGTATTTAACTAAATATTTTCAAGGAAAAGAAACAACAACTCTAGGGCTTGCAGGTGTAGGTGATTTATATGTTAGTGCCGCAGGAGGAAGAAATAGTAAAATGGGTAGCTATTTAGGTAAAGGATTTACATTTAAAAATGCTAAGAAAAAATTTATGCCCAATGACACAGTTGAAGGAGAGCAGCTTGCTAGAGAGATTGCGCCTTTTATATTAAAAAAAATTAATAAAAAAAGAATTCCTTTGATGGTTAATTTACTTAGAACAATATTAAAAAATAAAAAACTTAATATTAAGTAATAATAATTAAATATGACATTTAACTGGAATTATCCCACAACAGTTTGGGTTGGTGAAAATAGAGTTAAAGATTTAACTCAAGCATGTATTAATTTAAAAATTAACAAACCTTTATTTGTAACCGATAAAGACCTTGCAAATTTAAATATAATAAAAAATATTACATCAGACATAAAAAAAAAATTTAGTGAATTAAAAATTTTTTCTAATTTTTCTGGTAATCCATTAGGTGAAAATGTTGAAGAAGGTGTAGATGAATTTAAAAAAAATAATTGTGACGGAGTAATTACAATTGGAGGGGGTAGTGCCCTAGATGTTGGAAAAGCTATTGCCTTTATGTCTGGCCAAACAAGACCTATTTGGGATTTTGAAGATATAGGAGATTATTGGAAAAGAGCAGATGAAGAAAATATAGCACCAATAATTGCAGTTCCAACCACTGCAGGAACCGGATCTGAAACCGGCAGAGCATCTGCTATTATTAATAAAGCTTCAGGTGTAAAAAAAATAATTTTTCATCCAAAGTTTTTACCTTCAGTTGTAATTCTAGACCCAGTTTTAACGGTTGATCTTTCTCCAAGATTAACTGCAGCAACTGGAATGGATGCTTTAGCTCATAATTTAGAAGCTTTTTGTGCCCCAGGCTTTCATCCTATGGCAGATGGTATTGCTATTGAAGGAATGAAATTAATAAAAAAATCACTTTTAACTGCATTTAAAAATGGAAAAGATTTAGAAGCAAGAAGAGATTTGTTAACTTCAGCTAGCATGGGATCTACAGCTTTTCAAAAAGGACTAGGAGCAATCCATTCATTAAGCCATCCGGTTAATTCTCAATTTAATATTCATCACGGATTATCAAATGCTATTTTTATGCCTTATGTATTAACTTTTAACAAAAATTTAATCGAAAACAGAATAGTATCTATTTGTGATTATCTTAATTTAAAAAAAAGTTTTGATAGTTTTTTGGAGTGGATATTAGATTTAAGAAAAGAACTTAATATTCCGCATAAACTATCAGATGTGATTGACCCAAGTAAAATTGACTTAGATAAACTATCGAAAATGGCATTAGAAGATCCTTCAACCTCAACTAATCCTAAAAAAATGACAATTGACGATATGAAGATTTTGTATGAATATAGTATTTCTGGAAAATTATTTTAATGCAAAATTTAAATTTATTAATCGTAGAAGGAAATTTACAAAAAGAAAATAATAATTTTACAAATTCTGGAATTCAAACTCATGCTGAAAGCTTAAAAGAAAGTCTTTCTTATTATACAAGCGATTTAAACATAGATGTGTTTAACCCTTGCTCTGAGAAGAATTTTGATAGAATTCTGCCAAATCTTAAAAATTACGATGGGTTAATTTGGGGTGGTAGTAGCTTAAATATTTACAATGATTGCATTGAAATAAAACGTCAGATTTCTTTTATGAAAGAATGTTTTAAAAACATTAATAAAATTTTAGCAATATGCTGGGGTATGCAGGTGGCAGTAACAGCTGCAGGAGGAGAGGTAAAAAAATCAACTAACGGCGCCCATATTGGTATTGCAAATGATATAGAAATTAATGAAAATGGTTTAAAGCATCCTCTATACAAATCAAAAGATAAAAAATTTAATTCTCCAGCATTTAATTTTGATGAAGTTGTAAAATTACCTGAAGGGGCAGTTCATTTAGCATCAAATAAAATTAATAAAGTTCAAAGTATTCATTTTAAATCAGGCGTAAGTGATGTTTGGGGGTTACAATATCATCCTGAAATC
>Ga0208410_1001361_pt1 | contig 12745 bp, 14 predicted proteins | sample ETN02SmetaG_3_FD_185787 | JGI IMG/M metagenome (GOLD analysis project Ga0208410, IMG submission 185787) | Marine microbial and viral communities from oxygen minimum zone, Eastern Pacific Ocean - ETNP2014F10-02SV257 (SPAdes) (version 2) | ecosystem: Environmental > Aquatic > Marine > Oceanic ... | reverse complement strand
ATAAAGGAATTAATTTTGATTACTTCATTTCTATTAAGATCTCCTGCTACTGCAAATAAAACAAGTTCTGAATTATTTATTTGTGAGTAAATATTATCTGGAAAATTAATATTGCACAAATCAAATCCTGGCGAATCTAGTAATTCAATACTTTTTAGTGTTTGATGTTTATGGTTCCATTCTTGCTTCTCAATTTCTTTGGTAGAACCGTTAATAATATCTGTCTTGAATACTTTTTGATTTAACAAGAAATTTAAAATATGAGATTTACCTACACCTGATTTACCATATATGCCTATTCTTATTTTCTTCTCTTTAAGCCTAAAAAGCTGCTGGTTAAAAGATATAATTTCTTTATTAAAAACATTTTTTTCATAGTTTGTGAGATCTATAGTGTCCCACCAATGTTTTAAAAGTAAATAATTTTTATTGATTTGCATCTTTTCCATAATTTATTTTTTCCACCAACCAGCTAATACAGATAACACGGCTTCTGCCCCAATAATTCCCACGAATCCTCCAAACTCATCTACTACTACTTTTACTCCTTTATGATCTTTGTCAAATCTTGTTAATAATTGATCAGCCCTTATCATTTCTGGGATGTATTCCACAGGATCGCATAATTCTGACAATAATTTTTTCTTTTTACCCTTAATAATCTGAGTTAGCAATTTTTCACGTTTCACTAATCCTTGTATTTTGTCCACTTTGTCTCCCAAAACAACCCACCAGGGTGAAGTGTCTGAAATGATAAGTTTTGAAATTTCCTCAAGATTTGAAGACCCATCAAGACAAGGGGCTGACACCCTTGGAATCATTAAATCTTTAGCTTTTAAATCATTTAATTGAAAAACTTTAAAGATCATCGCTGCCTCATCGGCTTCTATAAAACCTTTCTGACTACCAATTTTTGCCATTTGTCTAATTTCTTCTTCATCTGTTGAGATTTCACTTTCTGCAGTAATAACTGGAAATATTTGTTCTATTAAAATTAAAAATGGTCGCATTAAGTTATTTAATATTATCAAAATAGGAACCGATAATAATGCTATTTGCAATGAAAATCTTGTTCCAAGAGCTTTAGGGAGCACTTCTCCAAATAAAAGAACTAAAACATAGAAAGAAATTGAAAAGAATGTGAAACCAAAATTAGTATTGATTACCAATGCTCCATATACACCCAAAATAAGACTTCCAATTATGTTAAATCCATTATTAGTTATAGTAATTACAGTTAATGTTCTGCCAAGATGTTTTCTAAGTTTAAGTAATTGATTTGCAGAACTTCTAGGTTTCTGTTTTGATGCTAATTCTAAAATTCTTATCGAATTTACAGCTAAAAAAGATGCTTCTACTCCTGAACAACATGCTGACCCAACTAAAATAATTATTATCAGTAAAATAAGAACGTAGATATTTGGTTCCATTAAAATAGATTAGTTTAAAAATCTGGTTAATTCATTCTTCCATTTTTTATAAAAATCGCCAACAAAAAATGTATGTTTAATCTTAATAATAAAATTTTTGAGAAAAGAAGAGAAACTTTCTTAAATAAATTAGATGGTAAAGCAGCTATTATTCCTGCTTCTAGCTTGGTAAAACATCATGCAGATTGTGAATATCCTTTTAGACAAGATAGTAATTTTTGGTATCTGACTGGTTTTGATGAGCCCGATGCAATCGCTCTTTTCTTATCGCATAAGCCAAAGGGAGAGAGATTTATTTTGTTTGTTTCTCCTAAAGATATTATAAGTGAAGTTTGGCATGGCTTCAGATGGGGTATAGAGGGAGCTGAAAAAGAGTTTAAAGCTGATAAGGCTCATTCAATTAATGATATAAAAGATTTATTGCCAATTTATATTGAGGGTTCTGACGAAATTGTTTTTTCAATTGGTAAACATCCAAGAATTGAGAAAGTAGTCTTGGAGATATTTGCTAAACAACTTGAAAATCGCTCAAGAGTTGGGATTGGTGCAAATTCTATACAATCTCCTGAAAGGTTTTTAAATGAGATGAGATTAATTAAAAGTGAATTTGAAATTAATAGAATGAGAGAAGCTATTCAAATTTCAGCGGAGGCCCATGAATTAGTTAGAGAATCTATTTTACTAAAGAACAATGAAAGACAGATTCAAGGACTAATAGAAGGATTCTTTCTTGAAAAAGGTGCAAGAGGACCTGCATATAATTCTATTGTTGCTTCAGGAGATAATGCATGTGTTTTGCATTACACATCAAACAACTCACCCTTAAATAAGAGAGATTTATTATTAGTTGATGCAGGTTGCTCATTAACTGATTATTACAATGGAGACATAACAAGAACTATTCCTATTGGAGGAAAATTTTCTAAAGAGCAAAAATTTATTTATGAAATTGTTTTAGATGCTCAGAAAAATGCCATTGAAAGTGCTGTAATAGGCTCTAACTCTAGTACTGTCCATAATGTTGCTTTGAAAATTCTTGTAGAGGGATTAAAAGAAATTGGTTTGCTTAGAGGTAGTACTGAAGAGATTATTGACAATGGATTATATAAACATCTCTATATGCATAGAACTGGACATTGGCTTGGTTTAGATGTTCATGATGTCGGGGCGTACAGAATGGGTGACTATGAAGTCCCCCTTCAGCATGGCATGATTCTTACTGTTGAACCCGGTATTTATATCAGTGATAGAATTCCTGTCCCCGATGGCCAGCCTACTATTGATGAGAAATGGAAAGGTATTGGGATAAGAATTGAAGATGATATTTTGGTAACAGATAAAGAACCAGAAATTTTAAGTATTGCTGCACTTAAAGAAATTGTTGATTTAGAATTTTAAATGATTGACTTATTAAGTTAATAGATTTATTTTTTCAATATCAATAAAAGTTTCAAAATGGAAAAAAAAGATTCATATGATTCAAAACTCTCTCAAGCAAGAGGTTTGGCGAGTCAACTTGGTATGTTCGCAGAAGAAAATGATATCCCTAAAGATCTTTGGGATAAATTAGAAGCAACAATTTATGATTTTTATCAAATAAGTAATGATAGATAAAATCTTCAACTAAATTGTTCTCCATAAACAAAATCAAGAATTTTTGAATAAATTGCTCTAAAAGTGACCATAAACTGATAAATTGTTAACTAAATATAAAAATAGTGAATGACTTCATCAGATAAGGAAAATCAGAATTCAACTAAACAGCCAGAACAAAAAAACGATCTTCAAACTTCAAAGACTTCATCCCCAAATGCTGGGATGATGGGTGCATCAGCAGTACTGGCTAATGCAAAGATAGATGAAGATGGAGTTCCATCTGGTTATACACCTAAACCTGATGAAGGAAGGTTCATTATTAAAATATTGTGGTTACCTGATAACGTTGCATTGGCTGTAGACCAAATTGTGGGTGGAGGTGCTAGTCCTCTTACTGCTTATTATTTTTGGCCAAGGGATGATGCATGGGAAAAATTAAAAAGCGAACTTGAAAATAAAGGTTGGATTACAGATAATGAGAGGGTTGAAATATTAAATAAGGCTACTGAAGTAATAAATTATTGGCAAGAAGAAGGTAAAACGAAAAATTTAGAAGAGGCAAAGTTAAAATTTCCTGAGGTTACTTTTTGTGGAACTGCCTAAAATTTAATTTTTTGCGGCTTGAATCCTCGCCTCAGCCTTTGAAACTTCGTTAAGAGCTTTAATTTTTTCTGGACTTTTTTCAGTTTCAGAAAATCTACTAATTGCCAGTTTTGCCTCTGTGAGATCTTTCTCAGCATCTTGAACATTAATGTCAGAGCCAATTTCAGCATTATTTACTAAAACAATGACTTCATCTGATTCAATTTCGGCGAAGCCGCCCATTAACGCTATAGACTTCCATTGAGAATTCATTCTTAACCTTAGAACACCAATATCAATAGCCGTAACTAATGAAATATGCCCTGGAAGTACACCAATTTGTCCTGTTGTACTTGGAAGAATTACTTCTTCAGCTTCTCCTTCGTAAACATTTTGATTAGGAGCTAAAACCTTAAGTGAAATTGCCATTAATTTGAGTTTTTGAGAGTTGAAATTATATATTTATAATTTATTTTTCTGATCTTATTTTCTCTGCTTTCGCCTTTACTTCGTCAATATTACCAACTAGGTAAAAAGCCTGCTCAGGTAAGTCATCTAATTCACCTGACAAAATCATATTGAAACCAGCTATGGTATCTTCTAATTTGACATATTTACCTGACATACCTGTAAAGATTTCTGCAACGAAGAAAGGTTGTGAAAGGAATTTCTCAATTTTTCTTGCTCTGTCAACAGTTAATCTATCTTCTTCAGAAAGTTCATCTAAACCAAGAATAGCAATTATATCTTGAAGTTCTTTATATCTCTGCAAAGTTGACTGAACTGCTCGTGCAGTTTTGTAATGCTCATCACCAACAACTGATGGTTGAAGCATAGTACTGGTTGAATCTAATGGATCAACTGCTGGATAAATACCTTTTGCTGCAAGTGCTCTGGCTAGAACAGTTGTAGCATCTAAGTGTGCAAATGTTGTCGCTGGAGCAGGGTCAGTTAGATCGTCAGCAGGTACATAAACAGCTTGAATAGATGTTATTGAACCTTCCAACGTAGAAGTAATCCTTTCTTGAAGTTCACCAACATCAGTTCCCAGAGTTGGTTGATATCCAACTGCAGATGGCATTCTTCCTAATAAAGCTGAAACTTCTGATCCAGCCTGAACAAATCTAAAAATATTATCTACAAAAAGAAGAACGTCTTGCTTATTTACATCTCTAAAATGTTCAGCCATTGTAAGTGCTGATAAGCCCACTCTCATTCTTGCACCAGGTGGCTCATTCATTTGACCAAAGCATAAAGCAACTTTTGATTGAGCTAAATCATCTGCATTTATAACCCCTGACTCTTTAAATTCTTCATATAAATCGTTACCTTCCCTAGTTCTTTCTCCAACACCACCAAAAACAGATACTCCTCCATGTTCTTTAGCAATATTATTTATTAATTCTTGTATAAGAACAGTTTTCCCTACACCAGCTCCTCCAAATAAGCCAACTTTTCCTCCTTGTCTATATGGAGCTAACAAATCAATAACTTTGATTCCAGTTTCAAAAACTTTTGGCTTGGTTTCTAAGTCAGTTAGTTTAGGCGCTGCTCTATGTATAGGTGCAGTTTCCTTAGTCTTTACAGGTCCTTGCTCGTCTACTGGTTCTCCCAAGACATTAAATATTCTTCCTAAGGTAGCTTCTCCTACAGGTACTGATATTGGTGCTCCTGTATCAGTCGCTTCCATACCCCTTACAAGGCCATCAGTACCACTCATGGCAACTGCTCTTACTCTATGGTCGCCAAGTAGTTGTTGAACTTCCGCAGTAACTGCTATATCTTGTCCTGCAGGGTTTTTTGCTTCAATTCGTAAAGCATTAAGAATTTTAGGTAATTTTCCAGCGGGAAATTCTACATCCAAAACTGGACCAATTACTTGACGCACTATGCCTTTTGTTGTGTTTGAAGTTGATGGAGTTGCTACCATTATTGTATTGATTGGTGATGATTAGCTGATTTAAGAACAGCTCATAATGCGAAATACTACCACCTTATGGGTATATTTGTTAAATGGGTTCGGCCAACCGCACAGTTAAAATGTTTTTAATTGCTGCTCCGCCGATTATCTTAGTTGAAGATAAGGTCTGAGTAATTCTCTTTCCAAAATATATGACGCGAAGCGTCTCAATTATGACCCTCCATTAATCTATGGCAGCTGTTTCACTTACAGTCTCTACAGTTAAACCACTGGGAGATAGAATTTTTATCAAAGTTTCCGCATCTGAGGAAAAAACTGCTGGAGGCATTCTTTTGCCTGATACAGCTAAGGAAAAACCACAGGTAGGAGAAGTTGCTCAGGTAGGACCTGGGAAACTTAATGACGATGGTTCTCGACAAACTCCTGAAGTGAGTATTGGCGATAAAGTCTTATACAGCAAATATGCTGGAACAGACATTAAATTGGGAGGAGATGAGTACGTCTTACTTTCAGAAAAGGATATTTTAGCTGTCGTAAGCTAAATTATTTGTTTCAAAAATTATTAAAACTTATTATTAAATTGCTTGCCTAAACATGGCTAAAAGAATTATTTACAATGAGCAAGCTCGTAGAGCGCTCGAGAGAGGAATTGATATCCTTGCTGAGTCTGTTGCTGTAACGCTTGGACCAAAAGGAAGAAATGTAGTCTTAGAAAAAAAATTTGGTGCACCACAAATCATTAATGATGGCGTAACAATTGCTAAAGAAATTGAATTGGAGGACCACATTGAAAATACTGGAGTAGCATTGATTAGACAAGCTGCCTCAAAAACTAATGATGCTGCTGGTGATGGCACAACTACAGCTACTGTCTTAGCACACGCTATGGTTAAAGCTGGCTTAAGAAATGTTGCTGCAGGAGCAAATGCCATAACCTTGAAAAAAGGTATCGACAAGGCTACTGAGTTTCTTGTAGGTAAAATTCAAGAGAATGCAAAACCTATAAGCGATAGTAATGCGATTGCTCAATGTGGAACTATTGCTGCTGGAAATGATGAAGAAGTAGGTCAAATGATTGCTAACGCGATGGATAAAGTTGGCAAGGAAGGTGTGATTTCTCTCGAAGAAGGAAAATCAATGACTACCGAACTTGAAGTCACTGAAGGGATGCGTTTTGACAAGGGTTACATTTCTCCGTATTTTGCTACAGATACTGAACGTATGGAAGCTGTCTTGGATGAGCCTTATATTCTTTTGACTGATAAGAAAATTGCTTTGGTGCAAGATTTAGTACCTGTTTTGGAACAAATTGCTAAAACTGGTAAGCCATTAGTCATTATTGCTGAAGATATTGAAAAAGAGGCTTTAGCTACTCTCGTAGTCAATAGATTAAGAGGTGTTCTTAATGTTGCTGCAGTTAAAGCCCCAGGATTCGGTGACAGAAGAAAGGCAATGCTTGAAGATATGGCTGTGCTAACTAATGGTCAATTAATAACTGAAGATGCAGGCTTGAAATTAGAAAATGCAACTTTAGATATGCTTGGAACTGGTAGAAGAATCACTATCAATAAAGAAACTACAACTATTGTTGCAGAGGGTAACGAGAAAGCAGTTAATGCAAGATGTGATCAAATTAAGAAGCAGATGGATGAAACAGAGTCCACTTATGATAAAGAAAAGCTTCAAGAACGTTTGGCTAAATTAGCTGGAGGAGTAGCAGTCATTAAAGTTGGAGCGGCAACTGAAACTGAGATGAAGGATAAAAAGCTTCGTCTTGAGGATGCTATAAATGCTACAAAAGCTGCAGTTGAAGAAGGAATTGTACCTGGTGGAGGAACAACTCTTGCACATTTGGCTCCTATTCTGAAAGATTGGGCAGATAAAACATTATCTGGGGAAGAATTAATTGGAGCTAATATTGTTGAAGCTTCATTAACAGCTCCTCTCATGAGAATTGCAGAGAATGCAGGCTCAAATGGTGCTGTTATCGCAGAAAATGTAAAATCTAAGCCATTTAATGATGGTTTTAATGCAGCTAATGGTGAATATGTAGATATGTCTTCAGCAGGAATCGTTGACCCAGCAAAAGTTACTCGTTCAGGACTTCAGAATGCAGCTTCAATAGCGGGAATGGTTTTGACAACTGAATGTATAGTAGCTGATTTACCTGAGAAAAAAGAGTCATCTGCACCTGCAGGTGCCCCAGGAATGGGTGGTGACTTTGATTATTAAATAAATTATTTATTTAATAATCAAATTTAAAAAAGGGGTTATTATAATAACCCCTTTTTTTTATAATTAGATTCTAGGCAATCCAACCAGCACTTAGAATAATTGCAAGAGATAAAAATATGATCAATATAGTCCAAGTTATTTTATTTAGTGATGCTTCGGCACTACTGGCGCTAGTAAACATTGAACTTCCACTAGCTGCTATTCCTCCCATCCCGTCACCTTTTGGGCTATGGAGTAAAACTAAAAGTATTAGGAGAATTCCAGAAAATACCCATATCCAACTTAAAATTTGACTCATTTCCTATTGTTTTTATTGAGTTTAAACATGTTGTACAACTTTATTATAGCCTTTAAATTCGATTTCTTTAATAAGAGATTCCCCAGTCATTTCTTTTGGAATAGGAAGATTTAATAATTGCAATAATGTAGGTGCAATATCTGCTAAACCAGCATTATCTCTTAAAAGAATTTCATTCCCCATGTTCGGGATTTTTCTTTTTTCTCCTTCGATAAAGATTAATGGAACTTTATTTATAGTGTGTGCAGTCCAAGGTTCTCCTGAAGGACCTTTCATAACTTCTGCGTTTCCATGGTCAGCTGTTATAAGAATACTACCTCCCATTTCTCCCGTAGCATTTACTATCTTACCGATACATCTATCAACAGTTTCAATCGCTTTGATTGTCGCATTCATGTTACCTGTATGACCAACCATATCGGGGTTAGCAAAATTTATTACAACAAAAGCATATTCTCCACTTTTAATTGCTTGAGAGCAGCTTATTGTTAATTCTTCGGCAGACATTTCGGGTTCCATGTCATAAGTTGCGACTCTTGGAGATGGAATTAAGTTTCTAATTTCTCCTGGTAAGGGGATTTCTACTCCTCCGTTAAAAAAGTAAGTAACGTGAGGATATTTCTCTGTTTCTGCAGTTCTATACTGTTTTAGACCATTTTCTGAAACTATTTGGCCAATAAAATTATTTAGAGATTCAGGAGGAAATGCTATCTTAACGGGTAAATTTGCCTCATATTGAGTGAAGGTAACAATATCTAAATTAGGAACACTTTTTCTTTCAAATTCTGAGAATTGTTTTTCTGAAAGTGATTTAATTATTTGTCTGGCTCTATCTGGACGGAAATTAAAGCAAATTAAACTATCTCCATCTTTTAAAAAATTATTAGATATTCGTATGGGTTCTAAAAATTCATCAGTGATTTTTTTGTTATAACTTTTACTTAAGTAATCTTTTGGGGAAATATTGCTTACTTTGACGTTAGGATCAGTTAAATTTCTAAATGCTCTTTCTGTTCTATCCCATAAAAGATTTCTATCCATTATCCAATACCTGCCGCATATAGATACTATTTCACCTGTTTTATATTTTTTTATACATTCTTCTATTTGATTAAGATATTTTGCGGCACTTTTGGCTGGGGTATCTCTACCATCAGTAATAATATGAATAGCAACTTTTTTTATGCCAATCTCAGATGCCCATTTTATTAATCCTAATAAATGATCAATATGACTATGAACCCCACCATCGGAACATAATCCAGTAATATGCAAAGTTGAATTATTTTTCTTTAATGAATCAGCTATTTTTTTTAACTCATTAACTTGATTTAATTGATTATTTTTTACAATATTTGTAATCCTTACCAATTCTTGTTGAATGATTCTTCCGGATCCAATAGTAAGGTGCCCTACTTCTGAGTTACCCATTTGTCCATTTGGAAGACCTACATCAGCGCCACTAGCACTTATCAGTGTGTGAGGATAAGCACTCCATAATGAATCCATAATAGGAGTATTGGCAGTTTTTATGGCATTATCTGATATTTCTTCTCTATATCCCCAGCCATCTAGTATCGCAAGTACTACTGGACTTTCAGGGGTGCTTAATTTATTTATATTTTTGCTGCTAATCTTTGACATATTTAGATCAAAATCCCCTTTCTAACTGATCCAATATTAAATTTAGCTTTAAAAGCTACTCTTTAACAATTTATATTTACTATAGTTAGCTTTTGCTAATTTATAAAGATATTGAACAAATTTTATTTTAAATAAATCATGTCCAATACAGATAAAAGAATTGTAATACTTAATGAAGCGGAGCTAGGCAAAACCCTCTCACGCTTAACTTCTGAAATTGTTGAGAAAGTAACAAATTTAAATGACCTCCTTTTGGTTGGTATTCCCACCAGAGGCGTTCATCTTGCAGAAGTTTTAGAAAAAAAAATTTATTCTAAACTAGGTTTAAAAATTAGCAAAGGAACTATAGATCCAACTTTTTATAGAGATGATCAAGATAGGGTTGAGACTCGTTTACTAAAAGCAACTGATATCCCAACTCCTATTGAGAAAAAAACAATTATTTTAATAGATGATGTTATTTACACCGGGCGGACCATTAGAGCAGCAATGGATTCGCTTTACTCATGGGGTAGACCTAAAAGAGTGATGTTATTAGTTATGGTAGATAGAGGTCATAGAGAGTTGCCAATACAGCCAGATTTTTGTGGAAGGAAAGTTCCAACAAGTAAAAATGAGAGTATAAATTTGCGTCTTAAAAATGTTGATGGTGAAGAGGGTGTTTTCCTTGAGTAGTCTGATTTTAAAAAATATTTCCTAATTTAAATTCTCCTAATAACTTCTTCTCAAGATCAAAACATTTGATATAAAACTCACCTTTGTCAGTGATTCTGAAGAAGATTTCTAAGCAGTCCTCACCAAGTTGACATTTATTTTGCAGGACTATTTTTAGTGGTTTTTTCTGCCATGTAATAATTTCTTCTTCACTTTGAACTGCTGCTAATTTTGGTAAACCATTTTCAAAGATCACATCATACTCTTTTTCCAGTTTGGTTTCACCTATTATTATCTCAAATGTGTTTTGACCATTTTTACTAGCTTGAAGTATTAATTTAAATGGATTCTCTGTTGGCCAGGTTTGCCCTCTGCAGAAAATAGGATGCCAGAAATGTTTTTCTTCTCTTCTATTAAATAACCTTATAGATATTCCCTTATTTAATATATCTTTAATGTTAACCCCGGGAGTCATAGCCAAAGCACCTAATGCTATTGATTCGATAGGGGGAGGTGACTTGATTGGGATGTCAGCAATTTTTTTTGCTAGCCATTCTTTAATTAATGGAATTTGTGTTCCACCCCCAACCAAAATAATGGAATTCAAATCATCTATATTACAAAACTTTCCTCTTGCTTCATTTAAAAGATCTTTAAGCAAGGAGTTTAAATGATTCAGTAGATTATTTTGGATTAGAATTTTTTCAAATATTTCTTTACTTATGAGAAATTCTTTTTCTTCATATCCTTCAATATAAAAATTTATGCGGTGTTTTTTTTCATATTTGATTTCAGGAGAGCTGAGTTTACATTTTATTTCTTCTGCTATTAACAAATTCCTTGTATCTTGATTATCAGGGAGAAAATAATTTACAATCCATTGATCTAAATCTTTGCCACCAATTTTTGAGCCTGTTTTGCTTATTATTTCAGCACATCTTAATTTTTGTTTTGAAATTGAGCTAACATCATTTCCTTGAAACTTCAGAAGTTCTGCTATTGGTCCCGACTTCCCCTCTCCACCTTCTATTTGGATTATGTTCATATCTATTGTGCTCCCTCCAATATCGATAGTCATAAGTTTGGATCCAAAAGGTACATTAATTCCTAAACTTGCTGCGGTAGGCTCATCTACTAGGGCTATTTCATCTACGGTTAATTCTTCACAGAGACTTAGTAACCATTCCCGGTAACCTTTGTATGTATCTATTGGAGCTGTTAACACAAGCCTTTTGATTTCATATTCTTCAGGAACGTTTTTCCATAAAACCTCGAAAAACTTTGCACCAGATTCAGTAGGACTTAAAATTTGATTGTTACTCTTTTCAAAAGGATTTCCAATTAATCGTTTGAAATTTGAATGAAAGAATAAATCTGAATTAACTTTGTTTTTCATCTGTAAGGCACTTTCGCCAATTTTTGTTATTTCTGAGCCTTCTTCGAACCACACTACTGTAGGAATAACTCCTGGCTTAGAAGTAATATTGGGTATCTCTATTAGAACGGCATTTATATCTTTTTCATCTTGAAAAGCAATCACAGTATTCGTATTTCCTAAATCAACAGCAAGTGTTCCTGATAAAATATTTTTCATAATTTACTTTGTTATTAATCAATTAAGTTCGTTTTATGATTTTATGGTTTGAAAGGATCAAATAACTTGTAAACTTTATTGTATAATTAAAAAAAAATTTTTTATGAACATATCAAATAATTCTGTTGTTGATTCTAATGATCTTGCGAAGAGAGGTGAGAGTTTAATAAGAAAATCAACTAATAGATATTTAACTACAGTAAGAATTGCTTTCAGAGCTAAACAAAGACGCTTTGATGATTTTGATGGTTTGTTGGAGGAATCTTCTATTAAACCAGTTCAAAGATCAATTATTGAACTAAGTGATGAACAAGACCAGCCAGATTTACTTCCTGGATAATTTTGTTAAGAGAGGAAAAGAATTGGAGATTAAGTAAAGATTTAAAAAAAGGGAAATTTTGTTTTTTGATTGGTGCAAATAATTGGGCTATTGAGTTACAAAAAAGTGAATTTAATTTACTTTATCTTTTACTGATAAGACTTAATGAACAATTATTAGAGATTAAAAATCAATTGATGGATGAAGAATTAATTTCTTTAGAGATAGAACAATCACCTTGGTATATTGAATTGGAAGGGAAAAAGAATGAATGGAATTTAAGGTTAGTTTTTGAAAGTCAAGAGCATACGCGATCTTTTGAAATGTATTGGCCTATACCAATAGCGCAAAATTTATTTTATGAAATAAAAAAAATGTGGGAATCAATGGATTGAAAAATTAATAAAATTGGAAATTTTTATAAAACATTCCCCTCTTCAGAATTTGTTCTTAACATCTTTTCCACAACAAA
>Ga0208410_1001358_pt1 | contig 12788 bp, 11 predicted proteins | sample ETN02SmetaG_3_FD_185787 | JGI IMG/M metagenome (GOLD analysis project Ga0208410, IMG submission 185787) | Marine microbial and viral communities from oxygen minimum zone, Eastern Pacific Ocean - ETNP2014F10-02SV257 (SPAdes) (version 2) | ecosystem: Environmental > Aquatic > Marine > Oceanic ... | reverse complement strand
TATACGAATAACCAAGGTGATATTTACCATTGTAGGATGGTTCATACTTTTAAGTTAAAGAATCTTCGGATTAGTGTCTTTACCAATTTTATGTAAATTTTCTAGATTTAACATTATATGCGAAGTATAATTAATCGCTAGGAGATGTCCAGAGAAGTCTACATCACCATATATTTATCAAACTCTGAAAACATAAATTTTATTTTTTAACTACGAAATACATATGCCTTTAGAAACCATCCAATCCGAACGCCTTTTCGAAAAAATTGCTGAGCAGATCAAAATGCTTATCTCAAGCGGAGAATTTAAAGAAGGCTCAAAACTTCCTCCAGAACGTGATCTTGCTTTACAACTCGGAGTGAGCCGACCAACGGTTCGTGAGGCGATGATTGCTTTAGAATTATACGGCCTCGTCGAGGTACGGGTAGGGGCAGGAATCTATGTAATTTCTTCTAAGCCTAGATTGGTTCTCACACCAAATTCAAAAATCAAAGGACCAAGTCCAACTGAACTACTTGAAGCACGTCTCAAGGTCGAACCTATTAATGCCGCCCTGGCAGCTGAAAGATTCCGTCCAGAATTGCTTGATGATCTTCAAACAGCGATAAATCAACAAATTGCCGAGGATGCAATTGGTGCTGACGCAGATCGACAATTTCATATGATTATCGCAGAAGCTACAGGCAACCGGGCTTTGGCAGAAATGACGATGTATTTGTGGGAACAGATGCAGTCTTCCCATATGTGGAAACTTCTTATCGACCATGCCCAACTTAAAGGTTTGTATCCAATCATCATGGATGATCACAGTAACTTGATGGATGCTCTAAGTCGACGTGACTCCGAATCAGCCAGGAACATTATGGAAACCCATTTAGAACATGCTAAGGAAATCTTCTTTAATATCGTCAGTTACCAATCAAAAAACGGTAATTCAGATAAATAGCTTCCGCATTTCAGCGGCGTATTGAAATAACAAATTTTACACAATTAAACTTTGAAGCAAACAAATATGGATATTGAAAAACATTACCCTTGTGTTGATTATATGGAAGCTGAGGCAATGCGACGTATTCCTGGATTTATGCGAGATTATCTTATTTATGGCATCGGCCAAGGTATTGCCGTAGAAAAAAATCGGAAAGATTTAAACGATGTTGAGTTGATGCCACGCTACCTCACGGACGCTGAGAAACCAAACATTAGCTGCAAACTGATGGGATACGAATACGATGCACCATTTGGAGTAGCTCCAATTGGTTTATCCGGATTGATCTGGCCAAAGTCAGAGGCTATCCTGGCAAAATCTGCAAAGACCCACAATATCCCATACACTTTAAGTACCGTAGCAACAGACAGTATAGAAAATATTGGTCAAATTGCGTGCGATAAGGCCTGGTTTCAGCTTTACACACCACAGGACCCTGAGACACGCAAAGACTTATTGCGACGATGCAAAGAAGCCGGTTACGAAACGATTATGGTTACGGTTGATGTGCCTCGAAAAATTCGTCGTAATCACGATATTCGAAATGGTCTTTCGGTCCCACCAAAATTTTTTGACATAAAAACAGTCTGGCAGATGATAACACATCCACACTGGTCGCTAAGGATGCTGAGGACAGGTGTACCACAATTTGTTAATATATTGCCTTATCAGCAGAACGACTTTTCCCACATTGGTGTAGGCATGAACATCACACAATCTATTAAAGATTCTGGCAAATTTATTGAAGAGCGGATGGGGTTGCATATTACCCCCTCAGTCTTTGAAGATATTCGAGCCATGTGGCCTGGAAAATTGATTGTTAAGGGAGTTCTTGACCCCGATGAGGCTATGTCTTACCTAGATTTGGGAGCTGATGCCCTGGTCATTTCAAATCATGGTGGACGTCAGCTCGATGCCACGCCTTCGGCTGTATCAGTATTACCTAGAATCCGGTCTGCAGTTGGATCTGAGGCGAACCTAATCGCTGATGGTGGAATCCGCTGTGGTCTCGATATAGCTCGAATGTTAGCCTTGGGAGCTGATTTTGTTCTTATGGGGCGTCCTTTCCTTTTTGCAGTGGGAGCGCTTGACGAGCAAGGAGGAGATCACGTGATGAAGATTCTCAAAGAAGAATTGTTGACAACAATGGGACAGTTGGGATGTTCTACACTGAAAGAGTTGCCAAAATCTTTGTTCAAGAATGCTGAATGCTAAAAAGCAGATTTATTACCCAAAGCATTCGTCCTCTCATTCTCTACCAAATTTTTCACAATCCTAATTTGTTTTGCAGGGCACAGCCCACTGTTTAGAACCGTCATTTTTTTATAAATCGGGCTGCGGAGTGTATCTGAGGTAGGGCTTGATTTCTCTATATCCTTTAGGGAACTTTTCGGGAATGTCCTCTGTTGGAATGGAAGGAACAACGATACATTCCTCTCCGTGCTTCCAGTTTACTGGTGTTGCTACTTGGTAATCTGAGGTGAGCTGTAGCGAGTCGACAACCCGCAGTACTTCATCGAAATTGCGTCCAGTGGATGCTGGATAAGTAATAGTTAGCTTGATCTTCTTATCTGCTCCAATAACAAACACCGATCGTACTGTCAGAGTGTCATCTGCGTTAGGATGAATCATATCGTAAAGATCAGAAACCTTTCGGTCTGGGTCAGCAATGATTGGGAAGTTGACTATAGTGTTTTGTGTCTCATTAATATCTCCAACCCATCCTTTATGAGAATCAACGGGATCAACGCTTATAGCAAGTATCTTCACATTGCGTTTATCAAATTCTGGCTTTATGTTTGACATGTAGCCTAGTTCAGTTGTACACACTGGAGTGTAATCCTTCGGATGCGAAAAGAGGATCCCCCAAGAATCACTAAGCCAGTCATGAAAATTGATGTTTCCGTGAGTTGTTACTGCAGAGAAGTCAGGTGCAATATCTCCAAGTCTTAATGCCATTTTGTCTCCTAAATAAATATTTAAGTTTAGGGTTTACAGTTAGAACTGGGATTTTCTTTATCTAAAAATAACATTTTAAAAATAATTTCCCCAAACTTTTTTGTGTGGAATATAAATGAAATATTTAATTTTGCAAATTGATAATCACCTAAATTTATTAATTAAAAAATATTAACGTTAAATAATATTGTAATCTAAACTAAAAAATATTGAAGTGTTAAATCTTGAGTTAATAGAGCTTTTTCAAGAAGAAACAACCAATAGTTATGTATATCTGTCCTTTGGAACTTTGAGGAAACGAAAAAATATGAACTCCTGCTCTTTGTTGGCTGGAGTGATATGGACTTCTTTTCTTTCCTCTATCAACTTAAAATTATCACCTAGTTCGGCTATCATTTTCTCAGTGTCATATTGCACAATTTCCAAACCACTGCATTTTTCAGGACCTCCAATTGCAAAAGTCGCTATGATGAGATGGCCTTCTGGCTTTAAAGCATTTTTTAATGTCTTTACATAAATTTCCCTATCGGATTGGTCTGTTAGAAAATGAAAGAGAGCTCTATCGTGCCAAAGTGAAAACTTTTGTGGTGCATCAAATTGAGTAATGTCAGATACAATCCACTCAATGCTTTTTGCTGAATCACCAAGTCTTTTTTTGGCTCTAGCTATCGCATTTTCTGAAATATCTAAAACTGTCAAATTCGTGTAGTATTCTTTACCTAGGTGATCTACTAGAACTGAAGTACCACCACCAACATCAATGATTGCCTCATTACTTACAACATTAGTACTACGGATAAGCTCAAGAGATAGCTTTGGTTCTTTTTGGTACCAGCTCACTTCTGAGGGAGACTTCTCTTGATAGACATCTCCCCAATGCTTTCTTCTATCAAACATTATAAAATCCTATATGACAAACTATTATGAAATAATTTTTCATTCGTTATATTCAGAACTACTAATAAGAAGATGATGTTGGCTTATCTAATTCTCAAGGACCTCAATGTATTTCTCCGGCTCAGCATCGAAAGAGACTTTGCAGCCATCACAACAGAAATAAACCGTGTGAGCTCCATATTCTAAGACATGTTTGGCATCCTTTTTTGAAACTGCTACTCTACAAACCGGATTGATATAAGTGTCGTCATTAATTGCAGTGTCAGATTCCTGATCCAATTTTCTATTTGGATCTCTAAAGAGCTGTACAATCTCTGCCAGGATTGATATAGCTATCTCCTCGGGTAATTTCGCATTAATATCCATCCCAACTGGAGTTTTAAGCTCGTTAATTCGATTTGCGCTCAGTTCCGTCTGTAAAAGATATTCTTTAATCTTTACTGATTTCCGCAGACTTGAAATAAAGCCAACATAATTGCAACTTGTTTCAAGAGCCTTTCTGATGGACTCCTCATCATCTTCCCCCTGAGTGGCAACTACAATGAACGTATTTTTATCAATATTAATTTTTGAAAAGTCCACTCGATCATAAATATTTTTGACCTCAGGAAACATACCTTTGTTGACGTCATTACTGAGGACATGTACCCTAAGGTTCGTGGCAATGGCCAATTTTGATAGCGCCCTTGCAATGTTCGATTTGCCTACAATTATTAATTGCGGATTAGGTGTTATTGGTTCTATAAATAATTCCATGGTTCCCCCGCTATGACAAGTCATGCGATATATTTTGTGACTACTATCCTCGCTATTCCCTTCATCTGGATCAATGCGAACTAAGCGACTTTTATTCTCTCTTATAGCTTCTTGAGCCTCTTTCACGGCAATTCCTTTGACGCATCCTCCTCCAATCCAACCTATCATAGTACCATCTTTAAGTATTATGGCCTTATCACCGGGTTTGCCTGAGCTTGGTGCTTCCCGCCAGATAACTTGGGCAACTGCGAATTCCTCACCTTGTCCCATGTACTTAGAGATTTGATCGATTAGGTCATTATACATGGCTCAAGTATTTTTCTAACTCCATCAAACTTTCGAGGTTATGAGCAGATTCAAAAGTATGAATCTCTGGCAAAGCAGCCTTCATTCCTTTAGCTAAGGGTTTATAGCCCTCCATACCTTTCAAAGGATTCAGCCAAATTACTTTGCTCGTTCTCAGTTTTATTTTTTTCAACTCTTCTGATAACAATTCAGGTTCGCCTGTATCCAGGCCGTCACTAAGTATGACGGTTATACTCCTTCCATTAAGTACCATTTTGGAATATTGATCATTAAATTCTTGCAGGCATTTTCCTATTACTGTCCCACTAGACCAGTGGTCAGAATTAGTGTTCATTTGTAGCATTGCTTGATCAATCTGAACTTTCTCTATGAACTCAGTTATTCTCAACAATTTTGTGCTGAAAACGAAAGCTTCAATATTTTTGAAATTCGATTTTAGAGTCCAGATAAATTTGAGGAGATAAAAGGAATACTTATCCATTGACCCGCTGACGTCAAGTAGAATTATCATACGGTATTTTTCAAATTTTCTATTCTTCTTTAAAAGCTCAAAAAAATTGTCACCTTGAGACAAATTTCTACGGATAGTTTTCCTAAAATCAATTTTTCCATCCTTTGAAGCTCTCAAACGTCGCTTCAACCGATGATTTAATTGTAACAGGAGTTTTTCAGCCAATTCATCCATTAAGAGATGGTCAATGTCTGCTACTTTGGAAAAGTCTGTTTTCCGGAGAGACTCCATTTTGTTAGCTCCCGAAACGGTACGAGCTCCATCTTTTTTGGTTTCTTCCTCATCCCCAGAACCAACTAAAACAACTGACTCCTTAGTTTGCTTGATAATTTTGGTTTGCTTTCTGGTTCGAGTTTTAGGCATGTATTCATGCCTCTTTTTTCTCCAGTAAATATCAAAACAACGATCGAAGATGGAATGTTCTTCTTCACAACTACAAAAGATTGATCTCAGGGCAATCTTAAAACTTTTACTATCATTAATAAATCCACTTTGGGCAGCCATCAAGGCCTCTTCAGAATGATTAAGACCAATTGACAACTCATGGCTACGGCATAACTCACAGAAACCCAAAACTGAGGCTTCGAGGCCGGAATAATTGTTGTAATGTTGCATGGTTATTAGGCTTCAATCTCATTCAGGATTGAATCGATTCCTTGTCCTCTAATATTGGTAATATCTTTATCCGACTTTAGAATTACCCCCAAGGATTTGTCTATGTATTCGTGAGTAAAAGATTTAGCACCTAAAGCAATAAGTCCTTCCGCCCAGTCTATGGTTTCGGCGATACCGGGAGACTTTTCTAATTTTACACTTCGTAGATATTGAACAAACTTGACCAATTGAGAGGCAAGAACCTGGTTTATGTCGGGTAGGTGCTTGTTGATAATCGCTAATTCTTTCTGGAATTCTGGATAAGGGACCCAGTGATATAGGCATCTTCTCTTCAATGCATCACTCAACTCACGAGTCCGATTAGAAGTTAAAACAACGATAGGTATATGATTGGCTTTGATAGTACCCATCTCTGGGATACTAATTTGATAGGCCGAAAGAAGCTCCAATAGAAAAGCCTCAAACTCTTCATCAGCCCGATCTATTTCATCAATAAGCAAAACGGGCGCCTTATCAGACTCTGTGATAGCCTGGAGGAGTGGTCTCTTCAGTAGAAATTCATCTCCGAAGATATAAGACTCTTTTTCTGCAGAGCTTAATACCGAACTTTCTGTAAGTTTTATAGATAATAATTGCTTTTGATAGTTCCATTCATAAATAGCTGAATTGACATCTAGACCTTCATAACATTGCAACCGGATTAATTTTGTATTTAAGTAGGATGCTATAATTTGCGACGCTTCGGTCTTACCTACTCCTGGAGGTCCTTCGAGTAGTAAGGGTTTTTTTAACTTCAGCATAAGTAGAAGAATCGTGGCAAACTCCTCTTCAACCACATAACCCAAGCTATCTAACTTCTTAATAAGATGGGAAATATCTGGTAACATTATGATGAAATTTCGTCCTTGCCTTTAAACATTCCACCAATCTTACTTTTAAGGACTGAACCCATCATTGACCCTGCATTTAGATTGTTGTCAAATTCTTGCCCTGCTAATTGAGCTTTGAAATTTGCAATGAACTGTTTGAGTAGTTGGTCCGAAACATCATTGATTAGTCTTGATCCAAACTGTGCAATAGTTCCAACAATAATAACTGTCATCTTGAAATTCACGTTCGTTCCTTTATCCGAAGATTGGAGATCGCCATTCATTATCATGTCAGCACTTCCTTTTCCTTTGGAATCAAGGCCTTTTCCACTCATTACCATTCTGTAATCTGAACTGTCAAGCTCAACCATTTCAATATCACCTTCAAACTGGGCTTTTATAGGTCCAAATTTTAAGGTTACTTCTCCTTTATAATGTGTATCATCAATTTGCTGAGTAATAGCGGCTCCTGGTACGCATGAAGCAACTTCCATAGGGTTGCTCAAATTAGCCCAAACCTTATCTATGGGCTCTTCAATTTCAAAACTTTTTTCAATTACTGCTTCCATATTTCTGATTATTTTTTTTAAGAAGCGGGTCAACTATTATCTTTAATTGTCAACCCGGATCTTCGAAGGATAAATCTTTATTATGAGAACTCTTACTAAACTTAAATTTTGGTATCTGTATCCAGTAATCCCTTCTCTTGCAATGTCTTAAAAATCTTGAACGGAGTAATAGGAATGTCCAGATGAGTAATTCCATATGGCTTAAGTGCATCACAAATAGCATTGGCAATAGCTGGTGGAGCACCAACAGTTGGCGACTCTCCGACCCCTTTAGCTCCAATAGGATGATGTGGACTGGGTGTTACCGTATGGCCGGTTTCCCAACTAGGAGACTCGACAGCAGTTGGTACCAAATAATCCATTAAGGTGCCATTGAGAATATTTCCGTCATCATCATACAATAATTCCTCATACATCGCTGGTGCTATTCCCTGCGTTAAACCACCATGTACTTGACCTTGTACAATCATAGGATTGATGATGTTTCCACAATCGTCGATGGCTACAAATCTTCTGACCTTTATCTCAAAAGTATCCGGATCAATATCTACAACACAGATATAAGCACCCGATGGGAAGGTTAGATTTGGGGGATCATAATAATGTGTAGCTTCAAATCCCGCTTCCATGCCTTGAGGATGGTTAGTATAGGCTGCAAAAACAATTTCTTGGATTGTTTTGGACTTCTCCGGGGCTCCTTTAATAAAAAATTTCCCCGGTTCCCATTCCAAATCATCTTCACTAACTTCCAATAAATAAGCAGCTATTTTCTTAGCCTTATCTCTCAGTTTCCTGGCGGCCATAGCTGCAGCTGCGCCTGCTGTTGGTGTACTTCTACTGGCATATGTCCCGAGCCCATAGGGAGCGGTGTCTGTATCACCTTCCTCGATTTGAACGTGTTCGGCTGGAATGCCTAATTCTTCAGCAACAATTTGAGCGTAAGTGGTCTCATGACCCTGTCCTTGTGACTTAGTCCCAAATCTGGCAATAGCCTTACCTGTAGGATGAACTCTTATCTCGGCACTGTCAAACATTTTAATTCCAAGGATATCGAAATCTTTTGACGGACCCGCTCCAACAATTTCGGTAAAGGTTGAGATACCAATTCCCATGAGCTCACCCTTTTTTCGTTTCTCTATTTGTTCTTTCCTTAAACCATCATAATCAATAGCATTCATTGCCATTTCAAGGCCGGCCTTATAGTCACCAGAATCATATTCCCATCCGGTCGGAGATTTCCAGGGGAATTGCTCCTTTTTAATGAAATTCTCAAATCTCAATTGAGCGGGGTCTTTTCCAATTTTCAAAGCCAAAGTATCCACCACAGTTTCAATGGCATGAACAGCTTCTGTCACACGGAATGAGCAACGGTAGGCCACACCTCCGGGAGGCTTATTAGTGTACACTGCGTCCGCTTCCATATAGGACGTGTCATAATCATAAGATCCTGTACCAATTGAAAACATTCCCGTCGGGAATTTGGAAGGGTTTGCTGATGCATCAGTATAGCCATGGTCAGCCAATACTTTAAATCTTGTAGCCTGGATCTTTCCTTCCTTGGTAGCTGCAATCTCAGCCTTGATATGATAATCCCTGGCGAAAGAATCAGCCTGAAGGTTTTCACTTCTATCCTCAATCCATTTTATCGGGACACCGGTCAAAAATGATACCGCAATGGCAATTACATAACCCGGATAAACAGGTACTTTTCCACCAAATCCACCACCAATGTCAGGCGAAATCACTCGTATCTTTTCTTCTGTCAAACCAACATGACCAGCTACCAAAGCAATAACAGTTCTAATAGCATGAGGAGCCTGAGTGGTCATGTACATGGTGAGAAAATTATTGACTTTCTTATAATCAGCCACACATCCACAAGTCTCCATGGAAGCTACATGAATACGAGGAATGTGCATGGACTCTTCAACGGTAACTTCCGCTTCATTAAATACCTTTTCTGTTTTGTCCTTATCCCCTACTTCCCAGTGCCAGATATGGTTGTCTTTTTTACCTTCTTTATCCGGTCTTAAAACCGGGGCATCTGCATCCATAGATTTGTGTGGATTCATGAGCGGTTTCATAGGTTCATATTCTACTTTCACCGCTTCCTTGGCGTCTCTTGCGATGTATCGGTCAGATGCAATAACCGCTGCAACTTCTTGGGACTGATACATTACTGTATCCGTAGGCAATACCATTTGGGTATCTGACATCAAAGTAGGCATCCAGTGGAGATTATATTGTTCCAGGTCTTTGCCAGTTATTACGGCAACCACACCAGGTATTTCAAGGGCCTTGGAAGCATCTATACTCTTAATTTTAGCATAAGCATAAGGACTTCTTACAATATCCATATGAAGCATGCCATCCAGTTTAATGTCATCTACATAGTTCCCTTTGCCCTGAATGAAGCGATCATCTTCTTTTCTTTTGATGGAATGTCCCATTCCGCCAATTTCTTTTGATGTTTTACATTTCTGTATCATAATTTTTTACGGTTTGGGTTATACAAATTCTGGTTCAGTCGATGGCAATTCTGCACCTCGCATTTTGGCGCTAGCATACTTGATGGCCTTCACGATATTATTGTAACCAGTGCAGCGACAAAGATTACCAGAGATGCCCCATCGTATCTCATCTTCAGACGGGTTAGGATTTTTTTCCAACAATTCTACCGCTCTCATCATAATTCCCGGAGTGCAGAAACCACAATGAAGGGCATGATTCTCCTTGAATCCTTCTTGAAGTGGATGCAAGCCATCATCAGTAAGGAGACCTTCTACCGTCGCAATCTCTTTTCCATTGACCTGAGCAGCTAATATGGTGCATGATTTGGCTGACTTTCCATCTATTAATACAGTACAAGCACCACAACTTGAGGTGTCACAACCAATGTGCGTCCCCGTAGAAGATAATTTTTCTCGAATAAGATGTACCAGCAAGGTCCTTGGCTCCACTTCGGCTGGCATCTCGGTTCCATTTAATTTGATTTTTATTTCCATAATTAATTGATGTCAGGGTGATTAATTAGCTCTCTCCATTGCCTTAATGATCATTCGTTTGGTTAGAACTTTTACAATTCTACGTTTATAGTCTACAGATCCTCTTAGGTCATCCGATGGATTGCAATCCTCAGAGGCATACTGTGCTGCATTTGTTATGGCTGCGTCATCTAGTCTAGTCCCAATTAAGGCCTGTTCAGATCTTTCAGCCTTTAGAGGAGTTGGATTAACATTTGTGAGACCAATTCCAGCTGCAGTACACGTTCCGCTGTCATCCAACGTAATATTTACAGCAACCCCTGCGGTGGCATAATCACCTACTTTTCTTTCGTTCTTGTGATATGAATTGCCATTCTTACCGGATGTATTAGGAATCCTGATTGCGGTTAAGATTTCGCCTTCCTGGACTGCCGTAGTATAGAATCCCATAAAAAATTCATTGATGGACACCCATCGGGATTCGTTTTGACCAGTAATTTCAACTTCTGCATCCAGAGCAATCATTATAGCTGGGTGATCATTTGCTGCATCACCATGCGCCAGATTTCCCCCAATTGTGCCCCAGTTTCTCACTTGTGGATCAGCTATAAGCTTAGCCGCATCCAAAAAAATTGGGAATTTTGCAGCTATAATATCAGATTCTTCTAACTCTACTTCTCTTGTCATTGCTCCGATTATCAGGTATTCGCCATCTTCTTTTACAAAAGACAATCCAGGTATATTGTTAATATCAACTAGGTGTTCGGGCTCTGCAAATCGAAGTTTCATCATGGGGATGAGGCTATGTCCTCCAGCGAGAATTTTAGCTTCATCACCCAATTCGTTCAGCATTTTCAGTGCCTCATCCAATGTAGAGGGAGCACTGTATTCAAATGATGATGGGATCATAATGTGTTTAGCTTAGTGATTAATAATTTAAAATATTCTAAGCCCCTCATCAGGGGATAAGAATTCCGCGCGAAATCATACTTGAGTCTATATAACATAAGCATTGAATAATCTGACAACTATTTTCTACTTTGGTTCCACATCATGCTCATATGTAGCACCTTTTACCGTTCATTGTAACTATCAACTTTCTTCTCCTCTTAATAAATTGATAAGCCTAATTTGGATATAATATTAAACTTCTAACCATTTCTATACATTCATATATCCAGATTCTTAGACATATTTAATAAATTAAATAGCTAAATTATTCCGTAACTTATAAATTCCAAGGAATAAAGTCAAGTGATTATATACTCACAGATGATGTTGGGTTTATTTATTAAAATGAGGGATTTTTCTTGGAAGGTTTCTGTAAAACTCCATAATCATAATCACGACTTGATGACCCAAGCTGCTTCGTCCACTGCTTTGTTCCACTGAAGTTGTACTTAACCACGAAGATGTCACTGGCACCTGTATTGGTATTACCATCCAGATCTCCATAGGTGTATCCTACCACATAGACGTTTCCGGATGAGTCGGTCGCAATTCCATCAGCTAAATCGGAACTCGGTGTTCCAAACTGCTTTGTCCACAGCTTTGTTCCACTGGAGTTGTACTTAACCACGAAAGCGTCATTGGAACCTGCATAGGTATTACCATCCAGTTTCCAATAGGTGTATCCTGTCACATAAATGTTTCCGGATGAGTCGGTGGCTACCCCTGTTGCACGATCATTACGCTTTGTCCCCAGCTGCTTAGTCCACTGCTTTTTCCCTTTGGAGTCGAACTTAACAACGAATAGGTCATCTCCTCCAGCAAAATTATCACACTCTTTTGTGCCTTTCTTACACTCAGCCACCAGGTCTTTTTCAGTTGCTCCTACAAAATAGATGTTCCCCGATGAGTCGATGTTAACTGCATTAGCAAAATCTTTTTTCCATGTCCCCAGTACCTTCGTCCACTGTCTTGCCCCGCTAGAGTTGTACTTAATCACGAAGATTTCAGTCATATTGTGACCAATATTAACACCATTCATTCTATCCCCTTTGGTGCCTCCTACCATATAGATATTCCCCGATGAGTCGGTTGCAACTCCTCTAGCCTCATCCCATGAACCTGACCCAGTCTGCTTCGTCCACTGCCAAGTACCACTGGAGTTGTACTTAACCACAAAGAGGTCAGAGTTTCCAACCTTTTTGTCACCCAGTGCTCCATAGGTGTTTCCTACCACATAAACGTTACCCGATGAGTCAGTAGCGACACCATTTGCGCCTTCAGTACTTGGTGTCCCAAGTTGCTGAGTCCATTGCCTTGTTCCACTGGAGTTGTACTTAACCACGAAAAAATCATTGGCGCCTGAATTGGTATGCAAACCCAGTC
>Ga0208410_1001357_pt1 | contig 12795 bp, 15 predicted proteins | sample ETN02SmetaG_3_FD_185787 | JGI IMG/M metagenome (GOLD analysis project Ga0208410, IMG submission 185787) | Marine microbial and viral communities from oxygen minimum zone, Eastern Pacific Ocean - ETNP2014F10-02SV257 (SPAdes) (version 2) | ecosystem: Environmental > Aquatic > Marine > Oceanic ... | reverse complement strand
TTGGATATGGCAGTTAAAACAATCATTACAGAACCAAATAAAATTTTAAGACAAAAATCATTACCGGTTAATAAGGTTGGAAAAGAAGAACAACGATTAATGGATGAAATGTTAGAAACAATGTATGACGCTAATGGAATTGGTCTTGCAGCTATTCAAATTGGAGTTCCAAAAAGAATAATAGTAATGGATATATCAAAAAATGATGAAAAAAAAAATCCAATGTATTTTGTTAACCCAATAATAAAAAATAAAAATCTGGAAACTTCTACATATGAAGAAGGATGTTTATCTGTTCCAAATTTTTTTGCTGAAGTGGACAGGCCAAAAAAATGTGACGTCGAATATTTAGATTATTATGGTAAAAAAAAAATATTAAAGGCAGAAGGATTATTAGCTACATGTATTCAGCATGAAATGGATCATTTAGAAGGTATATTATTTATTGATTATTTATCAAAATTAAAAAAAACAATTATTGTTAAAAAACTATCAAAAAAAAAAGATCGACCAGATAGAATTGTTGTTTAATAATGTATAAAAAAATTGTTTTTATGGGGACCTCATATTTTGCAGTTCCTATCCTTAAATCATTGTATCAAAATGGATATCCAATCTCAGTTGTTTATACTCAGCCACCTAAAAAATCAAACAGAGGTCAAAAATTAAATAAATCGCCAATAAATTTATTTTGTGAGAACATAAGTTTAGAAGTTAGAACTCCTCAATTTTTAAAAAATAATAATGAGGAAGAAGTATATTTAAAAGATTTAAAACCTGATATAATTGTAGTAGTTTCATACGGTCAGATTATACCAATAAATCTTTTAAATATTCCTAAAAAAGGATTTTTAAACGTTCATGCTTCTCTACTACCAAAATTGAGAGGAGCAGCTCCTATACAAAGATCAATAATGAATTTAGATAAGGAAACTGGAATTAGCATGATGAAAATAAATGAAAATTTAGATGAAGGCCCAGTTTGCAATCAATATACTTTAAAAATTTCAGAAAAAATGAATTCAGAGGAATTATCTGAAAAATTATCACTATTAGCCGCAGAAAAAATTTTAGATATTTTAGATAATATTTATGATGATAGTATAAAATTTATAGATCAAGATCATCCAAAAGCAACTTATGCAAAAAAAATTCAAAAAGTTGAGGGAAAAATTGATTGGAATGAAAATGCAGATAAAATAATTGGAAAAATAAATGGACTTTATCCATTCCCAGGAGCTTTTTTCATATATAATGGAGAAAGATATAAAATATTAAAAGCAGAAAAATCTTACACAAAAGGCAAAGCTGGCAACATAATAAGTGAAGATTTTGAAATATGCTGTGGAGAGGGATCTCTAAAAGTGCTAACTATTCAGCGAGAAGGTAAAAGAGTCCAGCAAATTAGCGAGTTTTTACTTGGCACTCAAATTAAAAAAGGTGTCAATATTGGTTAATGCATAGATATCAAATTTTAATTGAATATGTTGGCACCCCATTTGTTGGTTGGCAAATTCAAAAAAAAGGAAAATCTGTCCAAAAAACAATTCAATTAACTTTATCAAAATTATTGAAACAAAAAATTATCTTGCATGGATCTGGTAGAACTGATGCAGGAGTTCATTCGTTAGAACAATCAGCTCATTTTGATATAAAAGATAAAATTCAAAATATTGATAAAATGATTAAATCGCTAAACTTTTTTTTAAACAAAACAATGATCTCAATAATTAATATTAAAAAGAAAAATATAAATTTCCACGCAAGATATTCGGCGAAAGAAAGAATATATTTATATATAATTAACAATAGACTCTCACTTTCTACAATAAATAAAGATAGAGAATGGCATATCAGAAAAAAATTAGATATTACTTTAATTAAAAAGGGTTCAAAAAAATTAGTTGGAACTCACGATTTTTCTACATTTAGAGCTTCTAATTGTAGTGCGAAAAGTCCGATAAGAACTATAAATCAAATTATAGTAAGAAAGTCAAAAAACCGTATTAAATTAAAATTTAAATCTAAATCCTTTTTAAAAAATCAAGTTAGATCAATGGTTGGTTGTTTAAAATATCTTGGTGAAAAAAAATGGGATTTAAAAAAATTTGAAAATGTTATTACTAAGAAAGATAGGAAAAAAGTTGCACCACCCGCACCAGCATGTGGTTTATATCTTGAAAAAATTATCTACTGATTCTTGAGTTTTTTTTGAACTTTTTATTAATTCGCCAACGACTTTCTGATCTAACTATGTAACCACAGCAATTTTTAGATTTACATTTACAGGGAAACTGTTTGTAATCTGAATCGTAACCAAATCCATAGTCACAAGTTAATTCTTCTCCTTTTTTTATGTCTCTAGATGCTGTAATCCAAATTTTAAGCCCTTTTCCGTAATAATCACAATTATTATTACATGAGTGGTTTATTAAACCTGCTGTATTCCATGAAAAATCACCATCGAGTGTATATTTTTTATTTAAAGTGAACAGGTATATAGGTTTTGAATTGTTAAATTTTTCAGACTCTTCAACTTTTTTGTTTGATATAATTTTTCCAACATAATTTATTATTTTTGTACCTTCTTTAATATCTTTTGTTGCATAAAGTCCACGTCCTCTTCTATCAATGTTTGATTTTTTAATTTTAAATAATTTCATATAGGTTCTTTAATGATTAATTTTATATTTTCAATTAAATTCTATTAATGCATCAACGTGTCTTTTGGTATCATCTTGGAGAGCTTGTAAGTCATATCCACCTTCTAAGATTGAAACAATTTTGCCATTACAAAATTTCTTTGACGTTTCTAGTATTCTTTTTGTAATATGATAATAATCCTCGGTTTCAAGTTTGAAAGAAGCTAAAGGATCCCTTGCGTCAGTATCAAAACCAGCACTTATTAAGACAAATTCTGGTTTAAATTCTTTCAGTCTTTTTAAAGCAAATTCAAAAGCATTTAAATATTCCTCTGAATTTGTACCAGCTGGCAAAGGTATATTGCAAATATTATTAAATTTACCTTTTTCTTTTTCAGAACCTGTTCCGGGGTAAAAAGGGTATTGATGTGTTGATATGAACAAAACATTTTCATTATCATAAAATATGTCTTGCGTGCCGTTCCCATGGTGAACATCTATATCCATTATAGCAATCTTTTTGTATTTATATTTTTTTAATAGATATTTGGCTCCAATAGCAATATTGTTAAAAATACAGAAACCGGCTGCTTTGTTTTGACTACTATGATGGCCAGGAGGCCGAACAGAACAAAAGGCATTTTTGAATTCCTTATTTTGAATCCCATCTATAGCAGTAATAATTGAGCTAGCCGCATCGAATGTAGCTTTTTTACTTCCAGGTGAAATAATAGTATCCCCATCTAGTGATGAAAAACCTTTTGTAGGAAAAGAATTTTTAACTAAATCAATATAACTACCATCATGGGTATCTTTAATAATATCTTCTGAGATAATTGATGGCTTTATCCACAAAATATTTTTGTTGTTTAATTTTTTAAAGTTTTCATTAATCACAGACACCCTGGCTATCTGTTCTGGATGTCCAGGACCCGTGTCATGATTTTGATATGTATCGGAAGTAATTAAACCAGTTTTCATTTAAAATAATTTTCTAAAATATTATAATATATTTTAGTTAATTTATTTAAATCTGAAATAGAAGTTCGTTCATTAACCATGTGTATTGTTGTATTTCTTAGACCTAATTCTAATCTTGGAATTGAACCTAAGAAACGAGAGTCACTTGTGCCGCCCCTGCAATTTAATTTTGCAGAATTTCCTGTAATTTTTTTTACAATCTTTTTAACCATGTGTATTTCTTTATTAGGCCTAGTATAAAAAGCTTCACCACTAACTTTATATTCTATTTTTGTTTTACATTTTTCTTTTTTTGCAACAAAATTAATTATTTTATTTAGCTTTTTCTTTAAAGTAGATGATTTATGTTTTGAGTTAAATCTTACATTAAATTTTGCGCTTGCCGATTGAGGCACCACATTTTCTGATAAGTTATCTACATTCATTTTTGTAAACTCTAAATTTGATGGTGGCATAAATTCTGTACCATTATCTAGAGAAGAACTTTTTAATTGCGCAATTGTTTTTGCTAGAGTTGTACATGGATTAATATATGAACCATAAAATGCTGAGTGTCCACTTTTACCAAATATAGTTATTGTTCCATTCATAGATCCACGTCTTCCAATTCTTATCTCATCGCCAATGGATTTGTTTGAAGATGGTTCAGCAACAATTGAAAAATCAATTTTTTCACCTTTTCTTTTAAGATATTTAATAATCGCAGGTGTTCCTAGGCCCGTTGTTTCTTCATCAGCAGCAATAATAATTGAAATTGATCCTTTAAAATTTTTATCTTTAATAAAGTTACTAATTGCACTTATAAAGCAAGCTATTCCACCTTTCATATCTTGAGATCCTCTGCCGTTTAAATATCCTTTTTTTACAACAGCTTTAAATGGTGGAATTTTCCAATTATTAAGGTTTGCAACCACATCGGTATGTCCTAAAAAATTAATATGAGGTTTTGAGTTGCCAAATTTAGCATATAAATTTAATGCAGGTTTTGTCCCCGTTCCTTTAGATTTAATGACTTTGCATTTAAAACCAATTAAAGATAGTTTTTTAGATAAGAATTTCATTATACCTTTGTCTTCAGTTTTAACTGTTGGAAATCTTATTAGCTCTTGAGCTAATTGTAATTCGTTATAAGTTTTCATTAATTTATTCTCTTAAAAGATCGTTTATAGATGTTTTAGATCTAGTTTTTTCATCAACTTGTTTAATTATTACAGCACAATATAAAGATGGTGCACTAGGATTGTTTTTATCTGGCAATGATCCGGGCACGACTACTGAATATGGAGGTATTTTTCCATAAGTTATTTCTCCTGTTTTTCTATTAACAATTTTTGTAGATTGCCCAATATACATTCCCATACTTAAGACTGATCCTTCACCAACTATTACTCCTTCAACAACCTCAGACATTGCTCCTAAAAAAACATTGTCCTCAATAATTGTAGGTAGAGCCTGAGCTGGTTCAAGCACGCCTCCTACACCACTCCCAGCTGAGATATGACAGTTTTTTCCAATTTGGCAACAACTCCCAGCTCTTGCAAAAGTATCTATCATAGTGCCCTCATCTATATATGCTCCAATATTTACATAACATGGCATTAAGACTGCATTCTTGCCTACAAAGGATCCTTTTCTAACTGGCGAATTAGGTACCATTCTAAAACCAGCCTTTTCATGATCTTCTTTAGTCCAACCAGCTGTTTTACCTTTTAAAAGGTGGGCTTTGTCGTACCAGCTACTGTATGGACCATTCAAATTTTCCATAGGATATATTCTAAAACTCAACATGATTGCTTTTTTTAAATGTTGATGTGTTATCCATTCACCATTAATTTTTTCTGCAACACGTGACTTACCACTATCTAAATCATTAATAATCTGATTAATAGCAGCTTTAATCGATTCATCTGAATTTTGATTTACCTGATCTTTGTTTTCCCAGGCTTCATTTACTATTTTTTCTATATCGTTCATTATATTATTTCTCTTTTAATAACCTTATTTTTTTTAAAAATAAAGCAAGATTATCAATTTTATAATCAATTACATTTTTGTATTTTTCTACATCATTAATTGGTTGGTCGTTAATAAACCAAACTTTTATCATATCTTTTGCTGTATCAGATGAGAGGTTTTTAGCAATATCTTCTATATAAACAGTTTCTTCATTTGTAGGAATTTGAAACTTGTCGCACATTAATTTAAGAGATTCAGGGTTTGGTTTTGGTTTAAATTGAAAATCAACAATATCCATAATTTTTCCTTCAAATAAATCTTCAATACCTATTTTTTTCATACAATTAATCGCATGTTCCTTACTGCCATTAGTTGCGCAAAATATTTCTATATCTAATTTTAATAGTTCTTCTCTAAGTTCTGTATCTTTTTTAAGACAGTCATAATCTATATTGTGTACATACTTAAGGAACTCTTTAGGATCAATTAAATCTGGATAATTTTTCATTAATCCATTGAGAGAAGTATCGTACTTATAAAAATAGTCTGATTGAATTTGTTTTGCTTTAATTTTATCAATATTAAGTTTAAGAGCTATAAAATCTGTCATTCTGTTAGATACTTGAGAAAATAGAGTTTTTAGATATTTTGGATGGTAAACGCATCCGTCCATATCTAAAATTAGGTATTTTACTTTTTTAAGATCTTTCATTTTCTGATCAAAGTTCCAGCGCCTTTATCAGAAAATATTTCAAACAACAGTGAGTTTTGCCTTCGCCCATCGACTATAACTACACCAGTTACTCCATTGTTAACAGCATCAATACATGTGTTAATTTTAGGTATCATTCCACCAGAAATAGATTGATCATTAATCATATTATTTGCTGTTTCAGAATTAATTTCTGAGATAAGTTTTTTATCCTTATCTAAAACTCCTTCCACATCTGTCATTAATAGTAATCTTCTAGAATTTATTTCTTTTGCAATCGCTGCAGCAGCCACATCTGCATTAATATTATAAATCTTGCCATCATCTCCAATTCCTAGTGGAACTATTATTGGAACTTTTTTTTCTCTAACTACGCTTAAAATTATTTCTTTATTAACTTCTTTAGGAGAACCAACAAATCCAAGTTCTTTTTTTTCGGGAGTAATTTTAATTATATTTCCGTTTTTAGGAGTTATTGACTGTGCCTTTGCTTCTTTGTCATTTATGCTATTTAAAATTTCAAAATTTAACTCTAATAAGGCATCTTCAACAATTTTAATTGTTTTTCCATCAGTAACTCTTAATCCATCTATAAACTTTGACTCTATATTATTTTTATCAAGTTTTTTTTTTATATTTTTACCACCTCCATGAACAACGATAGCTGATAAACCTAACTTATTAATTACTGCTATGTTTTCTATAAATTGATTAAATAAGTTTTCATCAAGCAATACTGAACCACCGCACTTAATTACAATTAATTCATTGGAGTATTTTTTTACGTATTTTTCAACCTCTTCGATGGATGGACCATCTTTAGGTATAATTTTCTCTAAATTCATTAACTTAAACTGTTTTTATTTTGGTCTGTCTCATTACAATATATTGCTGCAACATTTGTAATACATTGTTTGCACACCAATAAAGTAAAAGCCCACTAGGAAAAGGTGCCAGTATCACTGTTAAAAATATTGGAAAAAACATAAAAATTTTTGCCTGTATTGGATCTGGAGGTGCTGGATTTAGTTTTTGTTGTAACCACATTGTTAACCCAAAAAATAAAGGTAGTGCACCTATAAGCAAAAAATCAGGCGGGGTCCAATTTATTAATCCAAACAAGTTGAACATGCTAGTTGGATCACGTTCAGAAAGGTCTTTTAAATAACCAAAAAATGGCTTGTGTCTACCGTCTAAGGTTACAAACAAAACCTTATACAAAGCAAAGAAGATAAATATCATTGGAAGGATAGGCAAACATCCACTTATTGGATTTACTTTTTCTCTTTTGTATAGTGCCATCATTTCTTGTTGAAGTTTCATTTTATCTCCCTTGTGTAATTCTTTTATTCTTGTCATCTCTGGTTGAAGTAGCTTCATACGTGACATCGACTTGAAGGACATTTGTGCCAATGGAAATAAAGCGACCCTAATACAAACTGTTACAGCTATAATTGCTAATCCATAATTTCCTAACAATTTATAAAAGTAATCTAAAGCAAACCACATGGGGCGAGTCAGCATGTATAAAAAACCCCAATCAATAACTAAATCTAACTTTTCAATATTTAAATTTTTTGCATATTCATCAATAACTCTTACTTCTTTTGCAGCTAATAAAATTTTAATCTCATTAGATTTAGTTTCATTTGCACCAATTTCAGTTGCGTTTGTTTCAATAAAGTTAGTTCTAAATTTATTTTTATAATCAAAATCAGCTCTAAATTTTCTATTTTCTTGTGGTATTAAACTAGTAATCCAAAATTTATCAGTAATTCCAACAAATCCTCTATCTGCGTTTATAGAATATGACTTATCTTGGATATCATCATAATCTTTCTCCACAAGTTCTGAATCAAATACGCCAAGAGGCCCCTCATGAAGAATAAAAAAATTAGTTATTTCTGGTATTTCATTTCTAATTATTTGTCCGTAAGGATAAAAATTATATGTTTTTTCAGAGTCATTTATAATATTTTGTTTTACGGTAAATAAATATTGATTATCAATGCTTATTTCTTTTTCAAATTTTATATTCTGATTATTTAACCAGATTAATTTTATTGGTGTATTAGGAGTTAGTTTATTATTTCCTTCAATTTCCCAAGTTGATTTTGAGTTTGGTACATCAATGTTTTTATTTGTTGTTGCCCATCCTGTTTCTACATAATATCCATTTTTAACTTTATTTGGATTTAATAAAGTAACATTATCTTCTCCATTTAATTTTTCTTTAAATTTTTTAAATTCCAAATCATCAATTTTTCCCCCAATTAAAGAGATGGAGCCTTTAATATTTTCATTTTCAAATAATATTCTTTCACCTTCTTCCAAAGCTTCTTCTCTAGAAATTTTTATAGACTCTTCATTTTGATCAAGAGATGGAGCATCACCACCAGAAGTGTTTTGAGTACTTTTATTTTTTTCAGCATTAATCTGCTTTGGATCTGGGGGAGGAGGAGCAAAAAACAAACTATAGAGAATTATTACTGCCGCACTTAAAGATATTGCTGCGATGATATTTTTTGTATCCATTATTATTTACTTTTCTTTTTTACTGGGTCAAATCCTTCTCCACCCCCTAAAAATTTTATTGGGTGACAAGTTAAAATTCTTTTTGTTCCTTTGATTGTTCCTTTAAATGCTCCATGTTCATTTAAACTATCAATAAAATATTCCGAGCAAGTAGGTAAATATCTACAATTGGTACCGAGGTAAGGGGATATAAGTAATTTATAAAACTTAATTGTTTTAATTAATATATATTTGATAATTTGCATTATTTTATTTTTTCAAAGTCAGCAAGCAAAGTCTGTTTAATATTTTCATAAGGATCATTCAGAACTGAAATCTTTGCAATTAATAGATAGCAATACATTAAATTAATATCTATTTTTTTTTCAGCATAATTTATTATATTTCTAAGTCTTCTTTTTATTTTGTTTCTTTTTACTGCGTTACCAATTTTTTTTTTTGTTACAAAACTTATATTTAATTTTTTATAATCCTTATCAGATAATTTTTTAAAAAATATTGTTAAATATTTGTTAGAGATTTTTTTTCCACCAAGAATTGATTTAAAATCTTCGTTTTTCGAAAGACTAATTATCTTACTTTTCATTAAACTGTAAGTTTTTTTCTTCCTCGTGATCTTCTTCTTTTTATTAATTTTCTCCCGCCCTTTGTCTTCATTTTGGATCTAAATCCATGTCTTCTTTTTCTTACTTTTCTGCTTGGTTGATATGTACGTTTCATTGTTTGCTATTTATTGTTAAATTTCGGTAGTTATACAAATATATATATATAAGTACAGCGATTTTTAATAAGTTTAAAGTCCATGAAAAAAGAAAAAAAGATAAAATTATTTTTAGGGTCGACTTATGCTCTTATAATTTTAAGTTTTTTATGGGTATTTCTTGACAATTTTTCTCTCAGTGAAATCAGCAGTTATGAGTTTATTAAAAATAATAATGAGTATTTTAATCAACTTAAAAACAATAATTTTTTTCTAATAAGTTTAGCTTTTTTTATTTTTACAATAATTTGGGTTTTACTTTTAGGATTTGGATCTCCAATATTACTTCTGTCAGGTTTCATTTTTGGAAAATGGTTTGGATCAATTTATGCAATTCTAAGTTTATCAATTGGAGCCACTTTACTTTATATGTTTGCTAACTATTTTCTGAAAGATTTGGTAGAGGAAAAATTTTCAAGAAAATTTTCTAATTTAAATGCAAAATTTAAAAGAAATGAATTTATATTTTTTTTGATTTATAGATTTGTCGGAGGAATACCTTTTTTTATTTCAAATATTTTACCAACAATTTTTAATGTAAAGATAAAAAATTTTTTCTTTGGGTCTGTAATTGGAATGTTTCCTCAGGTATTTGTTGTTGTTTCGCTTGGCGCTGGATTAAATGAAATAATTCAAAAAAATGTTAAAGTTCCATCTTTAATAGAGCTTTTATTTTCAAAAGAAATTTATATTCCAATTTTTGCTTTTGTAATTTTATTAATAGTTGGAATAGTTGTTAAAAATATTTTTTATAGAAATTAGTGGTGCCCCCACCCAGAATTGAACTGGAAACTCATCCTTACCATGGATGTGTTATACCATTTAACTACAGGGGCTTAATAATTAATTTTAGTGTATAAAGTAAAAAATGTCATATAAATGACTTAATTTTTTTTTAAAATGGTTTATATCTATATTGAGGGAATGAAATGGGCATACATTATACATACGGTGCAAATAAAGGCTCAAAGCTTATGGAGAAGAAAGCTAAAAGAGAGAGAAAACTTGCAGAGAAAAGAGCAAAAAAACAAGCTAAGTCTGGATCAGAAATTAAAAAAAATGTGGACAAATCAATTCCTTTGGATCAAGTAATTACACTAGATCACCTTACAAATCCCGATAAAAAATAAATTCATGAATTCAAAGAAGGATAAATTCAGCAAACTTGAGCTTGCTTTAAAAAAAAATTTAAAAAAAAGAAAAACTTTCCAAAAAAAAAATAAAAAAAATAATAAATAAAGAATGTCTATACAGCCTGATTCATGGATTAAAAAAATGTGTCTAGATCATAAAATGATTGATCCTTTCATTGATCATCAAGTTTCCGAGGGAAAAATATCTTACGGTCTCAGTAGCATGGGATACGATGTGAGAATTTCTGATGAATTTAGAATTTTTACAAATGTAAATACAACTTTAGTAGATCCAAAAAATTTTTCAGATGAAAATTTTATTGAAAAAAAGGGACCTCATTGCATAATTCCTCCAAATTCTTTCGTATTAGCAAAGACTATTGAATATTTTAGAATACCAAAAGATGTTCTTTGTATTTGTGTAGGCAAAAGTACATATGCTAGGACAGGAATTATTTGTAATGTCACTCCAATAGAAAATGAATTTGAAGGAAATATTGTTATTGAGCTTTCAAATACAACGCCAAATCCTGCAAAAATATATTCAAATGAAGGTATAGCTCAATTTTTATTTTTTAAATCTGAAACACAGCCTGAAACAACATATAAATCAAAGAATGGTAAATACCAAGGTCAAACAACAATTCAGGTCGCCAAAATAAAATAAATGGATAAGTTTTTGATTAAAGGTCCTTGTAAAATAAAAGGACAAGTTTTTATATCTGGCAGCAAAAATGCAGCATTACCAATTTTAGCGTCAACCATTCTGTTTGATAAAACTGTAACTATCGAAAATTTACCAAGAGTTAGAGACATTGATACTATGCTGAATCTGTTAAAATCTCTTGGTTCAAAGATTCAATTTTTTAATAATAAAAAAACTGTAAAGATAACAAAAAATAAAAAACAAAAAATATATGCACCTTACTCTCTAGTTAAAACTATGAGAGCAGGTATTTTAGTTTTGGGGCCAATTATTGCAAAATATCATAAAGCAATAACTTCCTTACCAGGTGGTTGTTTAATTGGAGCTAGGCCAGTGAACTATCATTTAAACGTTTTAAAAAAACTTGGAATGAAATATGAAATTAAAAAAGGATATGTGCATGCAATTTCAAAAGGTAAACTTGAAGGAACAAATTTTAAATTTTCAAATATTAGTGTTGGTGCCACAGAAAACTCAATAATTGCAGCTTGTTTTGCAAAAGGTGAAACTATTTTAAAGAATTGCGCAATAGAACCTGAAATAAAAGATTTAACAAATTTTCTTAATTCAGCAGGTGCAAAAATTAAATGGATAGGAAAACGAACTGTGCGAATAGAAGGAGTAAAATCCTTAAATAGTATTAAGTATTCAGTTATGGGAGACAGAATAGAAGCAGGAACATTTTGTGTTGCGGCAACTCTTACTAGAGGAAATTTATTAATTAAAAATTTTGATTCAAAATTAATTCAAACAGAATTAAATCTTTTAAAAAAAATTGGGTCTAAAATAAAAGTCTCAAAAAAAGAAATTTATATTAAAGGACCAAATAAAATTAAAAAAATAAATAGCATTGTAACAAAAGAATATCCAAACTTTCCTACAGATTTACAAGCACAATTTATGGTTTTATTATGCAAAGCTAACGGACGAAGCACAATAACAGAAAATATTTTTGAGAATAGATTTATGCACGTGGCAGAACTTAGAAGACTAGGCGCAAAAATAACAATTAAAGAAAAAAAAGCTATAATAGAAGGAAATACAGAATTTTTAGCAGCCGAATTAATGTCTAGTGATTTAAGGGCATCTGTAGCATTAGTTCTTGCGGCAATTGTTGCAAAAGGTCAAACAGTGATTAATAGAATTTACCATTTAGACAGAGGTTATGAGAAAATAGAGAGTAAACTTAGAAAAATTGGAGTTAATATTAAAAGATTATCTTAATGGATAAAAAGTTTCTTAAAAAAATTATTGCACAATCCCCAGAAGATTTACAAATAATCTCAGCTTGCTGTTCTGAAGCAAAAGTTAATACCTCAGAAATAAAGTATCTTCCTTCAAATAAAATGTTTTTATTATCATTATTAAGA
>Ga0208410_1001355_pt1 | contig 12810 bp, 8 predicted proteins | sample ETN02SmetaG_3_FD_185787 | JGI IMG/M metagenome (GOLD analysis project Ga0208410, IMG submission 185787) | Marine microbial and viral communities from oxygen minimum zone, Eastern Pacific Ocean - ETNP2014F10-02SV257 (SPAdes) (version 2) | ecosystem: Environmental > Aquatic > Marine > Oceanic ... | reverse complement strand
GGGGGGGGGGGGTGATTGGAGGGTCGTGAACCCCGGAATGAGGTGTGCGAGGCGCCGACGGGCGACGGACGAAGAAAGACGAGAGACTGACGGTGAACGCGTTGATGTGCTCGCGCGCAGCATGGCCGGTGGTGTCGCCAAAGCGGCGCCGGGTGAACCGAAAAAGGTGTTCGGCTTGACGCTTCCGGAGAGTGAGGGCGTCTCCTTCGCCATTCTCGCCGCGGGGTCTCTCGGCTCGGCGCTCGGTTTCGCGGCGCTTCAAGAGGGCGTGTTCCGCATCCCGGGTTTCAAGTTCTCCGCGTGGATGACCGTCTTGACGACGTTCACGTACTTTTTGTGCGGTGCGCTCGAGATGAAGCTCACGCAAGACTCTCGTAAGGGTTCGTGGAAGAACTACGGCATCCTCTCCGTGTACACGTACGGGGGCATGGCGTTGACCAACTACGCGTTGTCCTACTTGAACTACGCGACTCGTATCGTGTTCAAGTCTGCGAAGATCATCCCGGTGATGGCCTTCTCCGTCTTGATCGTCGGTAAGAAGTACAACTGGAAGGAGTGGTTGTCCGCCGCGATTCTCGTCGCCGGCATCGTCCTCTTCACCCTCGGCGACGTCGCCTCCTCCCCGGCGTTCGCGCCGATCGGTGTTATCCTCATCGCCGGTGCTTTGTGCGTCGACGCCATCTGCGCCAACTTTGAGGAGAAGAACTTCTTCCGTTGTGAGACCCCGTCCACGACCCAAGAAGTGCTCTGCTACGCCTCTTTGATCGGCACGGCGTACGGTCTCATCCCGCTCATCGCCTCTGGCGGTCTCGCCCCGGCGCTCGCTTTCTCCCAAGCGAACCCGCAAGTGGTGCCGATGATCATGGGTTTCTCCGTCATGGGTTACTCTTCCGTCTCCTTCATCCTCTCCCTCATCAAATACTTCGGTGCGACCGAGGCTGAGATCGTGAAGTCTCTCCGCAAGGTGCTCTCCATCGTCATCTCCTTCATGCTCTTCCCGAAGGAACTCAACTGGAAGTACATCGCCGGTTTCCTCGCCGTCGTCGTCTCTACCGTCTACACCTTCTACCTTAAGCAACAAAAGAACGCCGCCAAGGCCAAGGCTGCCGAGTCTGCGTAATTTTGTCCAAGTTATGCAATACATATGGAAGTTGTTTTTCCTCCGTTCATTCGCGCCTGCCCACACGCTCGGCTCGTTCGCGACGCGATGCGACGCCCGATGCGATCGCGTTCGACGCCCGTCATCTCGTCATCGTGTTTCGTTCGCGGTGGCGCGCGACGCGAAGCGTCTCGGGTCGCGCGCTTTTTCAAAAAAGACGCAATTTGGCGAGAAGGTTTTGGCAATAACTTAGTTCAATTGCAAGTGAGTACTAGAGCAAAAAATGAACACGGTACCGTGAGGTGCCGTTACCCCACCAAACGGTGAGGTATTGTCTACGAGAACAAGGTTCGGGAATCTCCGGAACATTTGCTGTGTGAGTGCTTGTCTGCGCGATTTACGCCGTGGCGGTGTCAAAGTCAACCGGATCGGACTTCCAGATGAGGAAGACGAAAACGGATACCAACTGGAGCGCCGCGATCGGGAAGAACAAGGAGTAGGCCCAGTTACCACCGGTCTGGGAGAGGAAGAGACCGGTGAAGAAGGTGGAAAGCGTGGACGCGATGGCCGCCGCCGTGTTCGTCACGCCCAACATGATGGACGCGTACTTGGGGGAGAGATCTTGGTGACCGCAGAACAAACCAGTACGGATGAAGGCGGCGAAACCAAAGGTGATGGAGAGGAGACCGACCACCAAGCCAATGGTTTGGTTCGTCACCGCCTCGACCGGAGTGGCGTTGACGATGAGACCGATGACGGTGAGCATCACGGCGCCGACGCCGAAGCAAAGCGTTTGAGAACCCTTGCGGATTTGCGTACGCGTGAGCGTCTTGTCCGCCTCGAGCTTACCCGCGAGCGGGGCGATGATAGCGGTCATGATGACGGTGGATAAGTACGGAAGGATGGAGAGGAAGGAAGACTTGGACAGAGTCACGCCCATGGCGCTCGCCAAGAAGGACGGCAACCACGCGAGCAAACCGTACGAGAAGTAGTTCCACGTGAAGTGCGCGACGGTGAGCGCCCAGAATTGCGGGTTGCGAGTGAACGCGCCCCACGGGATGTTGAGACTCTTCTTTTCGCCCGGGGCCGCGGTCTCCTTCATGTCCGTGGAGGAATCGCGCATGAAGGAGACGAACCACCACGCGCCCCAGAAGAAGCCGAGAACGCCGAAGAGATAAAAGACGGCGGGCCAGCCGCCGAGGTGGAAGATGATCGGCGGAGCGATGAGCAAACCGCTCAAAGAACCGACGTCGAGACCACCGAAAGCGGTGGTCACCGCCTTGGATCGTTGGCTCGGCGGCACGCCCTTCGCCAAGACGCCGGTCGCCGCCGCCGGGGCGACGCCCTCGCCGAGACCGACCAAGAACCTAGACGCGAGGAGCGCCGGCATGCCGAGCGCCGCGCACCACGGCGCGATGAGAGTACCGAGCGACCAGAGCATGACGCCGTAGAACAAGACAGCCTTACCGCCGTACTTGCTCGCCAACCAACCTCCCGGGATCTGCGTGAACGAATATCCCCAGAAGAACGCCGACGAGACTAAACCCTTTTGCGTCGCCGTCCAGCCAAACGACTCCGCCATCGGGACGATGGCGACGGACATGTTCACCTTGTCGAGGTTACACAACACGAACGCGACGAACAAGGAGAACACCATCGCCCATCGCTTCTTTTGCCCACCGGCCGTCATGTCGAACACCTCCTCCTCCGGCGGATCGTTCGGGTTAATCTCCGTCGCCCCGCCCCCCGCGCGCGTCGTCACGGCGTCTCGCAAACCTCTCTTTTCCCTCGTCGTCGTCATCGTCATCCCAACCTCGGTCGCGCGCGTCGCCTTCACGACGAACGACGACGCGCGTCCTCGTCTTCGAATCGTTCCATTTTCCCGCGTCACCGCTTTCGACGCTCGACGCGCGCGCGCGTCACCACCGATTCGCGCCGCCGCCGAGATCGTCCGCATCGTCGACGTCGACGTCGAGCATCCGCCCGTCATCCCTCTCGTCGCCTTCTCCCTCGTCCGCGTCTGGTATCGCGCTCGATCGATCGATCGCGCGCGCGTCTCGTCTCGTCGTCGACGTCCTCGTCGCGTCGTCCACTGCCGTCGACGCGTCGTCGAACCCATCCGATCGATCGGGGTCGATCGGATCGATCAGCGATTCGATCGGATTCATTCATTCATTCATTCATGCATTCGACCGCGCCGACCCGCGACGACGGCCGATCGCCCCTTTCGCCCCTTTCGCATCCCCGCGTCGATCGATGGGATCGATCGATCGATCGATCGAGATCGAGTGGACGCGGTCGCCGGGTCGAGCGTGCGCGCGCCCTTTCCCGACCTTTCGTCGAAACGCGTAGTGTGTGTGAAATAACCCAGTGTACGTGTCATACGTGCTCTTTGGACGGACACACAAAGAAACGCGTCGATGATGTCGCGATGGGTGCTCGATCGATCGATCGATCGACCCAGTCGATTCACTCGTTCATTCATGCATGCATTCATTCATGCATTCATTCATTCATCGGTGCGCGATATCCACGACGACGACGATGACGATGACGACGACGATGCGTGCGTTCGCGTTCGCGCGTTCGGAGAGCGTTCGAGGGTCGAAAGGGACGATGATGTCGTCGTCGTCGTCGTCGAGACGGGTGTCGAGACCGGCGTCGAGACGCGACCGACCGATCGCGACGGCGTTTCTCAACTTTGGCGGTGGCGGTGGGAAGACGACGTCGTCGAGCGGGGCGTACGTGTGCGTGGACTGTGGATACGTCTTCAAGGGGGATTTCGCGGCGTTGCCGAGATCGTACAGGTGCCCGACGTGTAACGTGGGGAAGAATCGATTCAAACCCGTGGGAGGGGGGAGCGTGTTGGCGCAGAAAAAGGCGAATAAGGAGGCGTTCAGGGCGAGACGCGCGGCGGCGGATAAAAAGGGACGATTGACGGGCCGGGAGGCGCTGAAACAGAAGATGATTGACGCGCAGAGGGAAAATGATGAAAAGCGGCGCGGATGGTTTTGAGTCGGTCGGTCGATTCGCGTCGGTCGTCGGCTCGCGGACGACGCGCGACGGCGAAAGACGCGCGAGAAGACGCGAGCGCGCACGTCGCTGTAATAATTTGAAGATTCTTGTTCCATTTCACACTACAAAAATTCTCGAACCGAGGAGCGCGATCGTCTAATCGAGCACCTTAGACACGACGCCCGCGCCGACGGTGCGACCGCCCTCGCGAAGGGCGAAGCGCAAACCGGGGTCCATGGCCACCGGGGCGATGAGCTCAAAGACGGCGGTGATGTTGTCGCCCGGCATGACCATCTCCGTGCCTTCCGGAAGCGTGATGTTACCGGTGATATCGGCGGTGCGCATGAAGAATTGCGGACGGTAGTTGGAGAAGAATGGGGTGTGACGTCCGCCCTCTTCCTTCTTCAACACGTACACCTCGGCTTCAAACTTGGCGTGCGGTTTCACCGATCCGGGCTTGCACAAGAGTTGTCCGCGTAAGACTTCGTCGCGCTTTAAACCGCGAAGCAACAGCCCGCAGTTATCCCCGGCTTGACCCTCGTTGAGCGTCTTCTTGAACATTTCGACACCGGTGACGGTGGTCTTCTTCGTCGGCGTGATACCGACGATATCCACCTCTTCGCCCGTGCGCACGATGCCTTGCTCGACGCGACCCGTGGCGACGGTGCCGCGACCTTGAATGCTAAACACGTCCTCGACGGGCATGGAGAAGGGCTTATCCAACGCCCGCGTCGGTTCCGGAATGTACGAATCGATCGCCGCCATGAGTTCGATGATCTTATCGCGACCAATCTTATCTTCCGTCCCCTTGAGCGCGTGCAACGCCGAACCCTTGACGATGGGAATGTCGTCGCCCGGAAATTGATAAAAGCTCAACAACTCGCGAAGTTCCATCTCCACCAACTCCACCAACTCCTCGTCGTCCACCATGTCAACCTTATTCATGAACACCACGAGCGACGGCACACCGACTTGTCTCGCCAACAAAATGTGTTCCCTCGTCTGCGGCATCGGTCCGTCCGCCGCGCTCACGACGAGAATCCCGCCGTCCATTTGCGCCGCCCCCGTGATCATATTCTTCACGTAATCCGCGTGTCCCGGACAATCCACGTGCGCGTAATGTCTCGTCGCCGTCTCATATTCAACGTGCGAGGTCGAAATAGTGATCCCTCGCGCCTTTTCCTCGGGCGCTTTATCGATTTGATCAAACGCGATCTCCCGCGCGCCGCCCTCCTCCGCCATCACCTTCGTGATCGCCGCCGTGAGCGTCGTCTTCCCGTGATCGACGTGTCCGATCGTCCCGACGTTCAGGTGCGGTTTCGATCGAGAATTGATATCATACGCCGCGTACTCGCGCGCGAACGGCGTTCCACGGCGGTACGGCGTCGTCGTCGTCGTCGTCGTCGTCATCACGGATGCCGCGCGCCATCCCTCGACCGCGACGCCGTTCGACGACGACGACGTCATCCCTCGCGCGAGCGTCCATCCTCGCGCGCACGCGCGCGACACCGCGCGAGACACCATGTCGGAACGCGCGCGCGACCTCGGGCCTTCGCGCGTTCGCGCGTCACCGAGTCGCGCGAATGAATGAATGCCGTGGACGTGGGCACGAATGCGGCGCGAAAACACACACCCTCGTGAAGCGCCGATGGTGGCGCAACGATGCGATGGCGCGCGACGTGGGATGGGATTGGGATCGATGCGCGAGAGCGCGACGGACGACGGGACTCGAGCGGCGGGATGGGGCCGAAACGGGGCGACACGCGCGAGGGCGTGGAGGCTGTGGAGGCGTCGACGGGGGAGGCGTCGACGATGAGCGATGGGAAGAAGCGTCGACGCGATGACGATGACGATGACGATGAAGAGGATGATGATGATGATGACGAGACGAGGAAGCGAGGAAACGTGGAGTACGTGGGCGTTCGAGACGTGGACGTGGAGGTACTGTCGCGGGAGTACACGCAGCGAGCGGAGGAGTGTGCGACGCAGATGGGGGCGAACGCGGCGGAGGCGATGAGCGCCGAGGAGCGCGAACGCTTGACGAGCGAGGTGATGCGATACGTGTTGTTCTCGACGCATCGTGAGCGAGGGGCGCCGGTGAGTCGACAGAAGATTGGAGAGGCGATGAGCGCGATCGGAGGGGCGGGTGGACGAGCGAAGCGGGGGGGATCGTACGTCGTGGCGTTAGCGCAGAAGAAGTTTTTGGACATTTTTGGATTTGAAATGGTCGAGTGTCAGCGCGCGCAGAGTCGGAATAAGAAACCGGCCAAGACGGTCAAGGACGCGCAGGGTGGAGGACAGGTGAAGTGTTACTCGCTGAGGAGCGTGTTGCCGGCGCAGATGCGGAGGAAATTCGTTGATGATCCGGACGACGCGCCGGCGCGCGGATTGGCAATCGTCGTCGCGGCGTTGATTCAAATTTCGAGCGGGTGCATTCGAGAGGAGGCGCTGTTCGAACACTTGAAAAAGCTCGGCATCTCCGCCGAGAACGCGCGACATCCCCAGTTCGGCGACGTTCGCGAGTTGCTTCAGAGTCTCGTCAAGCGTCGCGTGTTCTTGCGCGAACGCTCCGTGTACGACGACCCCGCCGCCGGTTTCTCCTTTGAGCTCGCCGAGGGCGCGGAGACGATGATCGGGTACGAAAACATAGACAAGTTCGTCAACGAAATCATGCGCACGACGGTGACGACGGTGGGATGAGAATGAAACGAACGAGTCATCTCTTTGTAACGGAACCGTAAACGAAACGCGCCCTCGCTCTTTGAACACCGCCGCCGCGCGTCTCCCCGACTCCACACCGCGCCCACCCCGCGAGCGATGGTCGCGCGCGCGATGGACGTGGCCCCTGGCATCACCGCGGAAGACGTCCTCTTCGTGAGCAACACCGTCTTGTACCTCGCGCTCGCCTTTTTCGTCCTCAACCGGATCGTGTGCCCGCTCTTCGCACCGAGCTTCATGCGAAAGGAACCGTTCTTGCTCGCGTTTGAGCTCACGTGTTTCGTGCCGTTGGCCTACTGCGCCTTCGTGGGCACGTACGGTTGGTTGTACGACCTCGAGGATGGGTACGGCACCGCGTGGGCGAGGCTTCACACACCGATTCCGATGAGCTCTCGGAAGATGATCCTCGTCAACTGCGGGTTTCAAATATGGGATTTCTTCGTCTCCTTTGGACACGGTAAACTGAGCAAGATTGAGATGCTCTTGCATCACTCGCTCGCCGCCGGACTCGCGATCGCGGGACTTCACATGGGATTCGGTCAGTACTATGGATTATTTTTCATGGGCGTGACGGAGACGAGCTCGCTGCCGCTCGTGTGGGTCGATCTCGGAAAATATTATCCGGAACTCTCGAAGAGACTTCCCACGATGGATTTGCTCGCCAAGGCGATCTTTGCGTTGATGTTCATCGTCGTGCGAGACGTGTTGTTCATCAAACACTCGATTCAGCTCTGGAAGGACTCGTTCGAAGTCCTCGGAGCAGGCACGGCGAAATTTCCCGCCGTGACGTACGGCTTCATGGTGACCAACTTATTTTTTAACGTTCTGCAGATCGCGTGGACGAAGCTGTTGATCGATGGCATTCTGGACGTCGTGCGCGGTGGAGGCGCGAAGGGCGATAAGGCAAAGGGGGAATAATAGATACAATTTGTAATTGACTGTATGACTATTGCACTCGACACCCGTGCGTCCCGGGCGAGTCGAGACGATCGATGACCGCGCTCGCTTCGAGATTTTTTCCCGGCGAATGCGATGCGCGTTGGAACAGCGCGCGGCGCGTTCGATCGGGCGTGGATTCGGGTTCCGGGTGCGACGCGTACGACCGCGGCGCGCTCGGCGAATCGCGAACGCGGTGCACTCGAACGGCGTCTTGAAACGTCACTCGTCGCGGCGACGGTGAGACTTGCCCGAGTCTCGACGGTGTCGTAGGCATGGACGCCGTGCGCGCGCGCGTCGGCGTCGGCGTCGCGCTGACCTGTCCCGTCTCGCGATTGGTGTGTAATACCGTCTCGTATCCCTCGCGACGCATGCGCGCCAGTTCGCTCAACAATCGGTCTCTGCTCAAAAGTAATTCTTGCTCCGTGGCGCTCGCCACGGCCACCTTGTGCGCCGTCCGTCGACGAACCTCGGCAATCTCCCCCTCGTGTTTCAACTCGAGTTCGTCTATCCTCCTCTTCGCCTCATCGAGTTGCGTCTCCAGGTGTCGTTGCCGTTGAAACTCCTCGGCTTCGCGTCGGCGGAGATAATCGCCCTCGCTCATCAACGCCTCCTCCATCCGTTCACGCGTCGATTTCGCATCTGCGAGTTCCCTGTCGAGACGTTCAATCTCGATCGTCGCCGCGGACGCTGTATCCTCCATTTCCGTCGCGTGCATCAGCGCATCGTCGAGCTGTTCTTTGAGCTCGCGCGCGTACTCCTTCTCCACGTCGAGATTTTCTCTCACCAGTCGCAACTCTTTCTCTCTACTGTCTAATCGCTCTCGCAGCGCGAGGACTTTCTTCTGTAATTCGGCGTTGAGTTTACCCTCCGAGCGAAGCGCGCTCTCCAACGACGACTTCCCCGCCGCCTCCGCCGCCAAGAGCTCGTCCTTGGCCTGGAGCGCCAACTCCATCGCCCCAAACGTGTCCAAGACGCGTCCTCGCGTGTCCAACGACCCACCCGGCGACGTCGCGTCCGCGCCCGATCGCGGTGACACCACCAACGCACCGATATCGTTCTCACGCCGTCGTTCGCCTCGAGACCGCGCGTCCACCGCGTCGTTCCTCGCGTCGACGCGCGTCTTCGCTCCGTCTCTCCGCGCGCTCGCCCTGGCGTCCCGAAACGCCTCCACCCACCTCTTCGCCTCTCGCGGCGTCTCCGCGCACAAAAACACCCCCTCCCTCGACCCTTTGATATCGATGTAGATTCCACACCCCGCGCGCTCGCGCTCACCGTGTATGTTTAACGACGACACCACGCACCCGGCGACGTCTCCGAGCGCGCAGCTCGAGCTCGGCGTCCCCCCCTCGTCCGCGCGCGTACGAAACTCCAACCGCCCGTTCACCACGCGAACCCACCGACGATTCCACGTCTTCGTCTTATCGCTTCGTTTCATGAGCCACGCCCCTCGGCGCGCGTCGCCCCCGTCGTCATCGCCCTCCTCGTCGTCGTCATCATCCATCGTCACCGACCGCGACGGCGTCGTCGCCTCTCGCCCACGCGCGCCGTGCGTCGACGCCGAACGTCCCACCGAAACTCCCACCGAAGCCTCGGCGACGTCCTCGCGCGAGGTCGTCGCCTCCATCGCGCGTCTCGAGACGTTCTGTGACGCGGTCGAGCGCAACGGTCGGTCGTCCATGACGACGCGTCACTCGACGACGCTTCGGTCGGTCGTCCATGACGACTCGCGAGGACGGAGAGGAGGGGAAACGATCGAAACGATCGGTGGATTATCTCCTCGAGGGCGAGAGCGTGCGCGCGAACGCGCACCTTCGCGCTTTCGTCGAGAGGCACGAGCGCACGCTCCTGTGGCGGCTGCGATGGGACGCGAACTACGAGTCTTGGGCGCGAGTGAACGGGCGAAAACTGCGAAAGGAGATCGCGGAGGCGATGGCGGCGAGTGATTTAGCGAGGAGCGAACTGGAGGAGATGACGAGAGAGGGGGACGAGAGACGAGAGGCGGTGGTGTTTGATTTGTGCAGCGGGAAAGGTTTGACGGCGGCGGTGTGCGCGGAGGCGGTGACGGACGTGCGCGAGGTGGTGATGATCGATGTGGACGACCGCATGGTGTTGCGACATTTAGAGAGCGAACCGTTGGTGCGGTTTCGTCGAATGGACGTGTACGAAGAGGGTGTGGGAGCGATGATGGCGTCGGCGAGAGAGAGCGGCGCGCGCGTCGTGCTCGTCGGCGTGCATCTGTGCGGAGAGTTATCGCGGCGCGCGGTGGAATTATTCAGCCAACACGGTGACGTTTTGGTGTTATCGCCGTGTTGCTTGGTGCGAGAGGTGCGAGCGGGGAAACGACGGAACGGAACGTTCGGGTACGGGTTGCCGCGACTGGCGAAGAGACTCGGCGGCGACTCGTACGACTTGTGGACTAAATTGCTCGCGTCCATCGTCCCCACGCACGTCGGAGAGGGGTTCAGAGTGCGGAAACGCGTCGTGACGGACGAGCACATGATCTCGGAGAAGAATCGATTCATCGTTCTCAGGCGGGAGGGTTCGAGCGAGTTGTGCAAGCCGTGTCTATGAGCGGACGGGACAGTAGAGCTACACATGAGATTACAACGTAGTCTTCCTTGCTGGAACATTAGTGGTAAAATGTATAATAGTCAAGCACTGCGTTCGATAGGCATCAACTTAAAATCTGCGATCGGTGAAGATGTGATCCATGTTCATGCTGACGCCCGAGACGAGCGTAGACAAGTCCTCGCCCGGTTGGTCTTGGAGCTTCCAGACGCGCTTATCCGCATCCGTGAGCGGGAACGCCTCGAAGAACGCCTCGCTGCCGCCCTCGACGATCTTGCATTGCGTGTATCCTTGCTTGGAGATGCCTCGCCACGCGATTTCCGATCGTTCCGTGCCGTCGTCGCACAAGAGAAGGATACGACTGAGCGTGTTCGGGAACTCCTCCTTGATTTGCGCGAGAAAGTAGGGGTTCATCTCGACCTCCCCGGTCTCTTCGTCCATGACGGCCAGGCAAATCTTCTTCCACGTCGACTTCGAGCCCTCCGCCCACTCATCGGGCGATCGAATGTCGACGACGACGAACCCGCGTCCCAGCGTGTCCTTGATGTCGGCGATGGGCACGTACGCCTTTTGGACGTCCTCCGCCACCGCGGCGTCCGCTCGAACGACGCGCGCGCGCGCCGAACGCTTGGACGATTTTTTCATGGAGGCGCTCGCGGCGATGCGCGAGGCAGAGAAGGCGTGTCGCTGCGCGAGAGACATGGATAAGTTTGGTGTGCGGAAAGTGACGTCGACGGTCGAGCGACGCACGTTTTGGGTGGCGTGGGTATATCTAGGGTTTGGTTTTTTTCATACAAAGGTACTTATATTGACTAAGTGATATTTTATGCAAGACAATGGTCGACGCGGAGGCCCCCTCGACTCGACGCGACTAGGCGGAGGCGGCTTTGGCGTCGTCGTCCTCGGCGTCGTCGCGAAGGATCGATTTGAAGACGATGCCGTTGATGCGACAGAACAAAATTAAGCTCGCCAAACCGTAGTAGGCGAAGGTGATCCACCAAATGTACGAGTATTTGGCTAAACCGACGACGTGACGGTCGAGATAGAGCATGGCGGCGGCAAAGCCGAGCAAACCGAGGCCGGTGAGACCGGCGAGGAAATTGAGCGCGCGCGCGGCGACCATGACCCCGTAGAGGGACTTGGAAAGAATGTTCGCGACGACCGTCGCGGACATTGGGAGCACGACGGACTGGAGTTGAGCGATGACGGCGGCGTCGGTGGTGAAGACGCTCGCGCCGAGGAAACAAAACGCAGCGAAACCGGAGGAACACACGGCCGCGGTGAAGAGACCAAATTGGAAGAGGATCATGGCCATCTTCCGTGCGTTCGCCTTGACCGGATTGATGATGTGTTCGGGCATGAAGGCTTGGCCGGCTTGTACCAAGGGATCGCCGCAGAGGACGGTGAAGGAGAAGAGAGTCGCCGCAATTCTGTGCGCCGCCGAGACGGTGACCCCGAGCGCGTTGGCCGCGAGAATCTGCGTGGTGTAGATGGCCAACAGCGCCGCCACAAGAAACGTGATCGGCCCGAAGAATGGCATCACGGGAGCAACTTGCGCCTTGGTGGGAATCATCGCGCGTAGAAACGACACCGCGCCGCCTCGGAAATTTTGTTTTGGCGGAAATCTCAACAAACCTCGCTTTTTCAGCAAAAGCGTGATCGCTATGAGGCCGGTATACAGTGATGCCGTCGTCGCCCATGCCGCCCCCGCGGCGCCAGTCTTAAACACCGCTACCATGAGGTAATCACCCACAAAATTCACCACGGCGGCGAGCACCACGCACAACAGCGGTCCCACGGTGTCCTTTCTCGCCACCAACGTCGCGTACGCCGACGCCGTCAAAAACGCCGCGGGCATGGCGAGACCTCGAATGCGCGTGTACGACGCCGCAATCGTTTTCACTTCTCCAGAAACACTCAATAAATCTAATAACGCCTCGGCGCGCGTGAGCAACAACGCTCCCACCGCGACGGAGCTCGCCGCGGCGATGAACAGCGCCCCGTACACCTTTCCGTTCAGTTCGTCCTCGTCCTCCCCGCTCGCCACCCCTCGACTGACGATGGACGTCAATCCCGCGGTGATGAACGCGAACAGGGACACCGAGTAATCCGTCAACGGCGTCGACACCCCCAGCGCCGCCAAGGCGACCGCGCTCGCCTCGCCCGTGCACCTCCCGACGAACGCCGTATCCGTCATCGTCAACAGAGGCGAGATGAGATTCGACGCCAACAACGGCGCGCAAAACATCATCAATCCCTTGAGCTCTCTTCCCGCGTCCAAACCCATCGACGACGACGACGCCCCGTCCCCGCTCGCCTCCGCCGACGCCGAGACGCCGACGCGTCTCGCGCGCCGCTCCCCCGACTCCAGCCTCACCCTCCCCCCGCGCGCGCCGCCCCCGATCGCTCGCCTCTCGACGCGCGCGACGTTCACGAACCGTCTCGCACCCCACACGCGCGTCGCGCACGCC
>Ga0208410_1001354_pt1 | contig 12824 bp, 10 predicted proteins | sample ETN02SmetaG_3_FD_185787 | JGI IMG/M metagenome (GOLD analysis project Ga0208410, IMG submission 185787) | Marine microbial and viral communities from oxygen minimum zone, Eastern Pacific Ocean - ETNP2014F10-02SV257 (SPAdes) (version 2) | ecosystem: Environmental > Aquatic > Marine > Oceanic ... | reverse complement strand
CTCCATGAATAATCCCTCTTGGTAATTTATCTAGATTAAGAAATAAAGATTTAGATGATTTCAATTCAATAAGGAAATCATTCCAATCATTATTTGCATCAGCAATTAAGAATAATTTTTCAAATAATTTTTCACCCATAGAAAAGTCTGATTTTAAATTATTAGGCGGTTTTATTGTGTGCATTTTTGCTTGAATAACTCCGAGAGAGAATAATGATTCGTAATCATGCCCCAACCAATTACCATCTACAAATGGCAATAATGTCCAAGGAAGACCATCTTTCATAAAAATTAATTCTTCATTGTCGAACTCGATTGGTTTAGGAGTTGGAATACCCGAATCAACAAGATAGGATGTAATGTTTAGTAAGTAATTTACTTCGTCTTGACTTTGTTCATTCCAAATCTTAAGTACGAGTTTGGTTTGATCGTCCAGAACTAATATGTAATTCGAATTTGCCCAACCTCCAGGAAGTTTCTCTATCGAAATTAGATTTTTGAATCCAGCTTTATTAATGACATCTGAAGCCTCCTCAAGAGTAACTTCTGTGTATGCCATAGATGGACTACATCTGTTATCTATATCGTATTATCGATTAGAGATATTCAAATCAAAGCATTAAATTATCTAAGCGTTATCATTTGTTTGTGGATATATCCGAAAGTGAACCCGAATTATCTCTTAATCAAATACTTAAAAAGAGAGAGAATCATATCAGCAAATCTCTTTCAATTGGTCATGGTAAACCACTTCATATATCTAGAGGAGAAATGCAATACCTATATTCTAAGTCTGGAGAAAAATATCTAGATTTAGTGAATAATGTTTGTCATGTTGGACATTGTAACCCATATGTAGTTAATGCCGGACAAAAACAAATGGCTGAACTGAATACTAACACTAGATACATCTATGATGGTTTAACAGAATATATTGAGAGATTATCGAATACTTTACCAGAGGGGCTAGACTTTGGATTCTTAGTTAATTCAGGGAGTGAAGCAAATGAGCTTGCTATCAGATTGGCAAGAGCATACACAAGTAATCACGACATTGTAGTCATGGAAGGAGCATATCATGGCCATACAGGTATGTTAATTGATCTGAGCCCATATAAATTTAGGGGACCCGGAGGTAAGGGGACTTCAGAAGATTGGGTTCATGTTGCCCCTGTCCCAGACATATATCGGGATAATTCAAGAGATTATCTAAATGAGTTAGAAGATATTGTGAAAAAAGCTAATCCGATAGCAGGATTTATCGTAGAATCCATGCTTTCATGCGCAGGGCAAATACCGTTTCCAGAGGGTTATCTTTCTAAATCGTTTGAATTAATCCGTAATGTAGGGGGATTGTGTATTGCAGACGAGGTACAAGTTGGATTTGGCAGAATTGGAAGTCACATGTGGGCATTTGAGGAACACGGTGTCGTGCCAGATATTGTCGTAATGGGCAAACCAATTGGTAATGGCCACCCAATGGCTGCAGTATTCACAACAAAAGATATTGCTGCTTCGTTTAAGGAAATGGAGTTCTTTTCTACATTTGGAGGTAATCCTGTGTCCTGTGCAATAGGCATGGCAGTATTAGATGTAATAGAAAATGATAATCTCATTGAAAAATCTAAACTTATGGGGAATTTATTCATTGAAGGATTAACAGAATTAAAAAAACGCCATAAATTAATTGGTGATGTAAGAGGAAAAGGTCTATTTTTAGGAATTGAATTAGTTAAAGACCATTCATCACTGGAACCTGCGTCTAAAGAAGCAGAATTATTAGTAGAAGGTATGTTGTCAAGAAATATTCTACTCAGTATAGATGGCCCAAGAAAAAATGTAATTAAAATTAAACCGCCATTAGTAATTTCAGAGGAAGATGTAAAAAGAACAATTCTTTCACTTGATGAAACGTTTATTGAAATAGAAAACTATTAGATTAGTTAGCTAATCTTCGAGCACAATCTTCAAGATCCTCATTTATATTAACGAGTCCTCTAATATATTTAGGAATATTATGATTTGATTCTTCAAGATCGAATAAATCTCCAACCCATTCTACTTGGGTCACTGGTAATTCTGAACTCTCACCATATTCGTGTGCAGTCCAAATTGAGCAACCTGATTCATCCGAATCAATAACTTGACGAAACCAAGGCAAAGGTATTTTTGAAATTACCATATTATTTCTTTTTAGAAATCTAACTATGCAATCACCGTATACTACTCGCCAACCTGCCTCTTCTAACCAATTAATTGAAGTTTCATCTTCAGCCCCTGGTTGATACCAAATTAATGGTGGAGATTTTAAATTTCTTAATAATAATTCTTTAACAACTTTTTGTGCTCTTTCAGGTGCAAGGAATAAAACAACTAGTTCTAATTTGACACCTTCCTCAAGTCCGGATCTTATCGGAGTGCCAGATACAGTTGCACCTGCATCTCTTGGATGTACAGGAACTACTCTCCATCCTCTTTGGGAAATTTCTCCTACTGCAGTATGTGCAGTTCTTTCCTTATTCAATCCTGCGCCTATTACATGAATGCTATTAATATCTGATATTTTCGAAACTAAACTATCTTCTCCCATCATCCTACTACATCCCCCTCGACAACCATGAAAATGATTTCTACATTATTGTTGGGCTTGTAATTACTTACATAGAATTGTTAGTGATTCCGATACAAAATATTCAAACGATAGGAGTAAATAATTTTTACCGGTAACATTATTCATAAAACTAATCAGCAGTAAATATGGAAAAGGGGGCACGACTTTTTACACCGGTATTGTTGATAGGGTGCTCTATTGTATTAGTCGGATTCGCTATTAGAGCATCATTTGGTGTTTTCCAAATACCAATTCAAGAAGAATTTGGTTGGCCAAGATCTGAGTTTAGTTTAGCAATAGCAATACAGAATCTTGCTTGGGGATTTGGGGCTCCTTTTTTCGGAGCATTTGCTGAAAAAATCGGAGATAAAAAAGCAATAATCTTAGGTGCGATATTATATTCACTAGGGCTTGTATTAACAACAGGAGCAAATACACCTATCGAGATACAACTTTATGAAATATTAGTTGGATTTGGAATCGCTGGTACAGGGTTTGGAGTTATCTTAGCTGTAGTTGGAAGAGCTAGTGCGCCGGAACATAGGGCCATGAGTCTAGCAATAGCAACTGCTTCAGGGTCTGCAGGTCAAATTGTAGGTCCAACAGTAGCAATAATATTATTGAAGACAATGACTTGGCAAAATGTTTTCTTAATTTTCGCAATTTCGATATTAGGAATATTACTTTTACTCCCATTTATGCGTTATCCTGAAAGAGCGTCGAAAGAAGAAATCGAAGAGTCTCTGAGTGAAATATTACTGATAGCTTTCAAAGACCCGACATATATGATGATATTCGTAGGATTTTTCTCTTGTGGTTACCAACTTGCATTCATAACTGCACATTTTCCAGCATTGGTTACAGAAATGAGTGCTCCTATCGATCCAGCAGGATGGTGTGGTGATCTAGGTATAGAAACAACGGCAGCACTCGGCGGGATGGCAATATCTGTAATCGGGGCTGCAAATATATTTGGCACATTAATGGCTGGTTGGGCAGGAAAAAGGTTTGGTAAGAAATGGTTACTATCGGGTATATATGCAGGGAGATCAATAGCTGCTGCTTGGTTTATTCTAACGCCAATTACTGCCAACACCGTCCTAATATTCTCTTTCGCAATGGGGTTTTTATGGCTAGCAACTGTGCCATTGACAAGTGGTTTAGTAGCACATATATATGGAATAAAATATATGGCCACATTATACGGAATTGTATTCTTTTCACATCAATTGGGAAGCTTTGTTGGAGTATACCTCGGCGGAGTTCTGTATGACATGTATGGAAGTTATACAACAGTCTGGTGGATTGGTATCGCAGTAGGAGTATTTTCTTCATTGATTCATTTACCTGTAAGGGAAGAACCAAGAGTCAATATTGTTAGTAATGAGTAATCTCATGATTTATCGCATAACCAATGACTTAATTCCTCACGTCTGATTTTTGCCTCGTGGCCTGAATCAACAGGAAATTCCTCACTGTATAATGTGAATGCAAAATCAATATCATCCCCCAATAATTCACATAAGATAGGAATTGATTGAATTAGTTTGTCCTGAAGAATATTCCAATTCGCCCCATTATCCTCAACAATAATAGATGCTTGAATATTATTAGGACCATTCACTAAAGCTGTACGGATACCAAACATTGAATCTAAAACTGGTTCAATTTGTTTAGGATACAATGTTATGCCATTAGATAATTCAACTCTGTGTTTTTTTCTTCCAACCAGCCAAATTCTATTTTCATCATCTGTATATCCAAGATCTCCGGTTCTATGCCAGATGCTACCATCATTTTCGTCTAAAGCCCATGTTAGAGGCCCACCGAATAATTCCTCATCATCACCTACTAATCGAGTATAAACAACAGATCCACTGACAGATATTTCCCCTATACTATCGCCAGATACATCTACGGCAGAAGAATTATCAAAGTCTCCGAATAATTCTTTGAATGTAAGAATTCTAATTCTAACTCCCTTGACTGCTGTCCCTAAACAGATACCTTTACCTGATTTAGTTTCAAACTCAGTTTGAAAGATATGCTTAGCCTGATTTTGGCAAAGAGGAAATCCTTCAGTAGCACCATAAACAAGATGAAAACCACCATTTTTTGGACGATTAGGAGATAAATGAGGTTCTATATTCCTAACAACTTCTGAGGGGACTGATTCACCGCCGACGTACAATCTTTCCAGAGTAGGAATCTTGGTTTCACTAATATTTTCAAGATAATTAGAAAGATTAATTGCTGAAGGAGGTGATAGGAAACATGCACTAATAGACCACTTATTTATTGCCTCAACTATCTCTTCCCCTGTAGTCTTTTTTGGTTTGTTTGTATGAAGTATTGATGTCATTCCAATTAAAGGGTGGGTGATTAAAGTTCCAGAGCGTCCAAAAAATATGTCATCACTACTAATCCCCTCAGATTCTAAGATTTTAATGTGTGAATGGAGCATGGCATGATTGTAAATTACACCTTTAGCGGGGCCAGTAGATCCAGTAGTATATTTTACAAATACTGATTCTCCTAACCAATCGATATCGGAATCGATAATATACTCCGAATTATTATTCGGGTCAGAATAATAAGATTTTATTTCACTCATGGGCAAAATCTTTTGAGATGAGTTTCGTAATCTAAGAAACCAACTAAGGAATAAAATTTTACGACTACCAATCAAAGCATTAATCTTAGCACGACTTAATATCAATCTCAATTGTTTTCTCCCATTACGACTCTTGATATCTAAATTAGGTGGGAATAAGGGTATTACCCCGAGCTTAAACATCCCATAAATCAGAATAATAAAATCAATGCTAGGCCTAACCATCACTAGAGTTTTCATACCTTTTCTAAATCCTTTATTTTCGAGAAAAAATGCGACCCTACTACTTTTCTGATCTAATTCTTTGAATGATATTTCTTCATACTGCTTTGAATTGTTAAGTCGGAAAGCAAATGCGATCTTATCGGGATGAGATATAACTCTCTCAGAAAGAAGTGATAAAATATTCATATATTCACCTTTGTTTTACCACATCATCAACGGATAATCTGTGATCAACCCAACGGATTATCCTTTCACAGCCTAATACATTCTCCATACCGTTTAACCTATCATCAATTCCATTGACAAGGAAATTCTTGATTAGAACCTCTCCATCAGTATATAATTCGCCATCGACCAATCGTATTTTTCCATCGGAATTTATTCTGACATTGCCAGCATGAATATCATCAATGAATAAACCAGATCTTTCTAATTGTTCATTTAATAATGAAAATTGTTCATTAATATCTTCGGGCATATTCTCTAAATTAAGGGGTTTAGATACGTATTCTTGAAGATACCTAAAATTCCTATCATGAATAGTATAGGTTCTTGGAATAGCCTCAATATGATGTTCGTAAATTTTTCTTCGATGTATTCCAATCATTTGATAAATAAGCATTAAATTATGCATTATTACCAGAGCAATTGGATTCCATTTACCACACATTTTCTCCCCAATTATAGGTGCCTTATGGCCATTGTAATTGTTATGACCCCAACCACATCTGAATAGCTGTTTAACAACAAGTGATTCATTCCACACAAATATCTGCGTCCACATCCCAGTATTGATTAATTCTAAACTCATAATATCTAATGCTGGATTGTTCCGGACTCTAGGTAAACGAATATTAAGAATCATTATTGTAAGTAATAGAGTAATTAGAATAGAACATGAGAACCTTAATAGAGGATTTAAATCTGAAAAATATGAATAAAAAAATAAGCAAATAAGAATTATTGGAGAAAAAAGAATTGCCGAACATACTAGAAATAATATAATTGTGCCACTCCAATTTGCTTTTTGTAGGTGAGGTTTTAATTGAAAATTATCAATTAATATACGACGTTTTTCGATTGGTTTTTCGACACCTCCAAGGATAAATTTTTCATTATTATGATGAAGTATTAATTCTCCAAAGCCAAATATAGCACCTATTGTTCTAATTCTAGATTCTACTGAAATATCTTCACAACTAAGCGATTTTGATTCGAATAAAACTAAACCATCATTTATAATAATCTTTGACTTCATAAAATATCTAAATCCGAAAAATATCTGAGAAAGTATGAGCAAAGATGGGAGTAAAAGGTATGGTATATCAATAGAATATAGTGAAAAAACTGTCTGAAGAAGAACAGTGAAAAATATTAGAGATGTTTGAATTGAAGTAATAGGTGAAAAATCCAATAAAAAATATATCGAAGCGAATCCAATTAAAATGAGATTACCAAAAAATAAATTACCTGGATAAGCAAACTCTAAATTAATAATCCAATAGATAAATATTAGTTCAATACAAAGAAAAAATGGATTGATGAAAAGCCATCTCAAAGAGGGTGAGAAGATCTCTTCTATATCGGACTGGACACTCACAATAAACCTAGTAAAATAATGACGATAAATATTGAGCCGTGAAATTAGTGCAAAATTATTATGATGTTATTAACTATGAAGGGTTTGCAACTAGATAATCTATGTAATCCAAAACATCTTGGAACTTTTCGTCAGGTATTTCTTTGTATGATTGAGAAAACTTACTTTTTACGCAAATAGCTACGTGAGCATAGGGATTTCTACCTCTTGGATGATTTCTAGAAGGAGGTAACTTACCCGATAATTTGTCTCCTGCTTCCTGAATATATGCCCATATTGCTTTCGCATTATCATCATTCATTGTATCAACTCAGAAGGATTTGTGATTTCCGAGTCGATGCGACGCAGTTCGGATACGATTTCTTTCAGACTTTCTATCGATTCAGGTTTACCATTAGTATCTGTAATCACCACAAACTCAACATTCCTAGGCTTAGGAGAGAGTCTTGTTGGACTCACACGGTAACGGACGTATTCTCTTTTAACAATGCGCAGAGAACCCTTACTACCTAATATTCTCATCATCTCCTCAAGAGGTATATTTCCTTCAGTACTATAGCTGGTTAGAATAAACTTAGCTGTAATATTATCAATCAATTCCTGAAACTCTTGGGCAGCCTTACGTTGTGAATTGTACGCACTTCGTCGCTCTGTCCTCCAATCAAGTCTTATTGCGGATTTGGTTCCGCGAGTTATTTTCTTAGGAAAATTAGGCTTATCCCATAGAGTGACTGTGTTCAATACATGATAATTTGATCCATATGGATGCTGGTTATAAGGAGGATCGAGATAAACGATATCTGGATTTTCTCCCAAAATATTTGTTAATTCGAGAACTAATTTACCTGCATCCTCACGAGTTGAAAAATTCTTCTTTCCATTATCGAAAGTCAATGCAGGCCTCAATTTAATATCGGAACAAATCCGATATTGTGCAGTGCCATTACTACCCCCCCAGCCTCTATGGAAGCCTTTGAAGACACCACTGGTATTACTGACATAGGAAACCGAGTATACGAATGATGCCATAAGATAACCGAACTCCTCAGAAGTAATTTTTTCATCATCAACCCAGGAAGAAATTAGTTCGCGCATTGCGTCTATTTTCATTCCATTCTTTCGCATGAAGAACAGTCGATCCTCTTCATGATTCAGATTTTCATCATCTTCGGGACATAAGTGATTGGTGATATAACCTTCAATGGGTTCTACATCATTTAATATTTTGAATACATTCTCACAACCACCAAGTTGGTCAAAATTAGGAGATTTATTATTTACGATTGTTCCAATAGCTATTTGTTCGGAATAAGGTTCCCAATCATTTGATAGAACTCTGAAACCTAATTTTTTTGCAAATCTTGCCACTACTGTACTTCCTGAAAATAAATCGACAAAAGATCCTCCTTCAACTCCAGTAATATCAATTGCTTGATGAATTATATCCAACAATTTTCTTTTGTTACCAATATATGGAATCAGTTGCGAAAAAACGTAATCATCAGTATCTCTAGCAGCGGTTTTCCTAAGGTGATGAAGTGTAACATCCTTCGAAAGCATCTGAATTCTAACCTTGGGAGCATAGAGGTTGTATAATAACAATGAGGGAGAGGGTTAAATGAAAAAAGTAAATTATTCATAATTAGGTATACGATGTGAGACCCAGCGTTTCCATACGGGAGGTATTAAACAAGGCCACCAACATGCATAATATCCCGATGGTAATTCAGGAGCCTCTGGATGTGGTTCTAGTTTCCAGAAGGGAACGCTCGCTTGTAAATGATGATGAGAATGCCGAGTAAGTTCCAGTAATGACCAACGTGACCAACGTGATTCAGTATTCCAAGAATGCATAGCTGTTTGACGCTCGTTTAAGTCCCTCCTCAGCCCCCAATGACGTATGTAGTTTACATATTCTAAGGTTAGAATCGCTAATAATGAAAGTATTATCCAACCAGATAAAAGTACTAAGCCATTTGGAAAAGATAGTAAAATGACCCCAACTAGTATTTGCATTAAAAATTGTTGAATTGCAGGATTTTTAAGTCCTCTTCTTCCTTTATTATTATGTACTCTACAGGCTGAAATGAATTGCCCCGGAATTGTCCTTAGCCAGAATAGCCAAACTCCCTCTTCCAATCTAGCACTAGCAGAATCTCTTTCAGTTGCCACCCATCTATGATGCACATGGTTATGCTCTGTAGTAAAATGTGAATAATTAACAGAAAATAGAAGAAGTCGTGCAAGAATCCAACCAGGACTTTTAGGTTTATGATGCCCTAGTTCATGAGCTGTCACTATTGCAGAAGCACCTGAACAGAGGCCAGTGGAAATTGCTGCAGTAATTACCCATAAATTAAGATCATTCTGTTCGAATGCAAACATGAAAAAAGTGCCAATTACAAAGAAATGCAATATTCCATGGACCCACAATAAAATTTCAAAGGGAGTACCTGAATCTCTCGGAGGACGTGGGACTTTACTTTTACCCAATAGAATGTCTAGAAGTGGACCAAAACCCCAAATAAAGATTACACCCATTGCAGTAAAAAAACCACCCATAAGATTGCCTGATATTACTAAAATAGGGCTTATTAAACCTAATAAGTGTAAAAACCAAGGTTCGGGGGATAATTTATTTTCTCCCATATATTAGTCAAAGCATAGTTATTTTTATGTTTTTCTAAAATATTAAGGCATTAATTTCTTTTCTTTGATACCAAACAAAAATCGTGTCACCCTACTTCGTCTTACCAATTCAAAGAATATCCAACATGTAATGACGACAAAAATAGTTGAAAAAATCACAGCAGGATAGTTCTTCATGCCTAAATAAGTAGAAAATCTGAGGCCTGCATAAGTCAATGGCATATGTACTATGTAGAAAGGATAAACTCCTTGGTTTAGATAAGACAAATGTCTACTAGGCTTATTTAGTAACTTAGAACCCCATGAGAAGATTGTTAGACACCAGAACCAGGAATGAAAACTATGAATTAGACAAGCTAAAATTGTCATCTTGTTGTGAAATATACTATTTCCTAACCAACCACCATCAACATAAGGAATACCAGAATCATGTTGTTGTAATCGTAACCAAATAAAAGCCATAGTGAAGAATAGAGTAATGACTGTGATTACTATGCGCTGGTTTGCAAGAAAATCATAATATTGTTCTTTAGCAATAATACAAATGTATCCAAATGCAAAGAATACGAAGAACCAAAACCACTCATATCCGACACCAATATAACCCGGAAACCAAGGTTTGAAAATTATTTCAGTAATACTCAGGATTAATGGCAGCGCCAATAAAATTCCTAGACTCATTGGAAAAGAAAAGAAGGAACGGATAAAACGTACTAAATCGCCATCTGGGTATTTACTGGAATAATGGAAAATAGGTGTCATTATCAATGAATATTGGAATAAATTCCAAAGGAACCAGAGGTGACCTAAAGCGATTAATTTACCGTAAATAGGTATCCAGAATACTAGAGATCTCCATATTATCCCCCATAAGAAATTTCCAATTGGATCACTGCTTTGAGGGTCAAGTATTAATGAACCGATGAAACCCATTGTCCATGCTCCAAAAAACATTGGAATTAGCAGACGCTGACACCTTTCTTTAAGAAATAATTTCCAAGTCCGACTTTTGAAAGCAAATGCAGTACCCATACCTGAAATCATGAATAAAGCAGCAAGTCTCCATTGGTGCATCCAATGTAATATCATACTAGTTAATGAAACTGATTCGGTAGTGTAATCGTTATTTTCCTCTACAAATATTGCCCCATTTTCTTGATCTGAGATTTCATCAATATTGGGATTTATCTCTGCTCCATAAGTAGACCAGTAAACACCAATAGCGACATGAAATGGAATTAATAATCCGAAAAGAATTACTCGTAACCAATCAATATCATATCTACGAATATTGAAAGAGGTCATTGATTAATGCGGGAAAAGAAAAGCGTATGAAATTGACTGAGGAGAGATAATGAGAGGAAGATTATTGAGGATCAGAATCAAGCTTAGAAACACACAAATTAACCAAGAGGTCACCAAGGCAATAGAATGCACCTACTAGAAGCGGAGGATTCCATGCAGTAAGACCTGTCCATGGAACTTCTGGTGACCACGTCCAATTCCCGAGATAGGTTCCCCAGAGTTCCATAGCTAATGCTGCCCATACCATGACTGCATAAAGGGCAGGTTCAGGCCCCCATTTAGCAAAAACAAGTACAAGAATAAGTAGTACAAAACCGGATGTGTCACTTCCAGTGAATACCCCGTAGGCTACTAAAGGAACGAACGGAAGAAGTGTTAGCATAATCATACTCTCTCTAATTTGGGAAGCTCCTCGACGGCCCAAATCAAAGAGGAAATAATGTCCTGCTGGTACAAACAGAGGCATGAAATCCCGTTGATATTCGTAAATTAACCAAACTTCGGAGAAAAATAACTCCATTGGTGTCGCTAAAGCTACGACTGCGATCATCTCGATTCTCTCTTTTCGTTCAGTCATCACGAAAATGCTGGCGAATACAGCCCAACACCAAACGTTGACGGGCCATTCAGCTGTGCTATCGGGAAGGGTCCCTCCTGCTCCTGTGGCAGAAATCCAAAGGCCGACAACAATAGTTACTGAATATAACCAAACCCGTTGGCTCATGTTTAGGCGAGGGCACTTTGGTTTTCATTGTGTAGTATCTTAAGATTGGAATTAGAACGTTACATCGAAGAATATCAAAAAAATACCAACAATTATGGCAGGAATAGTAGTATGAACTGTTGCCCAAAGGCTTGCTGCTCTATGTCTGACAAGTAGTGGGAAAAGTGCGTCACCATCTTGACTGATGGCATTTGCTGCAAGTGCTGGAAATGAAATTATGTCCTTAGTATATGCAGTAATTGCAATTATTTGTGGCCCACATCCTGGAATTAGTCCAATAACCGCCGCGAGAATAACGGCAATGATTCCATCACCATATAATGCTAAATCAGCCTCATTCATTCCAGAAAACAACATAGAAAATTCAAAAATAAGATATGCGGACATCACCCAAAAAGTAACAAATGCTGTTTCACTTGCAGAATGGATCATTGTTTCACGCATCGAATATAATTTGTCACCAATAGATGCTTCTGTATCATCGCCAATCCAATTTTTCTGTGAGATGTAGAGAATTATGGACAACGAAGTTCCAATCAAACCAATCCAGGTAATGAAACCATCCAGAGTCAATGGATTGTAATCAGTTTCAAGAGCGAAATCAGCGTCCTGAGAACTCCAAACCAAAAGCAAAACTGCGAATATTAGTCCGAGAGCGGTTACAATCCACCAAACAGTGTATCCTTGATGAAGTAGGAAATACCCCCAACCGCTTTCATCTTCTCTTCCGAGATCATCAAAGACTTCTCTCGTATCTTCATTTTCTCCTTCAGGGATATTTTTAGACGAATCTTGAAATTTCGGACCGAATTTACCCAGTGGATTAAGAGGTGTAATCTTTATACCATCCACTAGATAACCCCAACAAATTCCAATAACTAACGAAATAAGATGTACAGCTATAACAGGAGCAATGAATGATGAATCAGTAACTGCTGCACCGATTAAAACGAAAGCAGAATCACCCAAAGTGGCAATAAGAGTCGCTATTACTGTTCCATAGGTGACATAACCACGTGCGTACATTGGCATCATTACAATGGCCCCTCCACATCCTGGGGTGATACCCATGAAAGCTCCAATCACTGGTTGCCAG
>Ga0208410_1001352_pt1 | contig 12836 bp, 17 predicted proteins | sample ETN02SmetaG_3_FD_185787 | JGI IMG/M metagenome (GOLD analysis project Ga0208410, IMG submission 185787) | Marine microbial and viral communities from oxygen minimum zone, Eastern Pacific Ocean - ETNP2014F10-02SV257 (SPAdes) (version 2) | ecosystem: Environmental > Aquatic > Marine > Oceanic ... | reverse complement strand
TGATGTCTTGTAATCATATAACATGCTGTAGAAAAATCATTAACGAACCTTGGATGTACTTGTACGTGTACCTGTGCTGGATTAATAATAGCAAGTTGCATTACATCATAAGAGTATGGAACCTTAGCATAGAAATCTTTCCATGTGAATCCCCAATACTTAACAGTATCTAAATCACAATCATCTTCCATCATCAATGCACATGGAGCATCAGATGTTTCCATCCAATGTTTAATTGCTTTCAAGTGTGAGGTAACACATCCTACCTCACCAGAGGTCATTGTATCTGGGTACTTACCTTTAAGAATATCACTTAAGTCATCCTCTCTACCATCATGAGCAGAGATTCTTTCGTAGTTTTCTATTTCCCAATACTTAAACTGTCTCTCCATGTACTCCCATCTCTCTGGTTTATCATCCAAATTGATACAATAGATAGGAGGAAGTCCTTTAAGTTTGTATGCTGATTTATTCTTATCCATTTAAGAACTCATCCAATATGGTGTTAATTGTTTTGTTCTTATCAGAACCTTCAATGATTTGATATCCTCTATGCCATCCAGTAGAGTTCCTAGCATGTAGAACCTTCTGGTCTATATGTAATTCAAAACCATATCCCTCATCAACTTCTTTCAAATCTATACCATTGAACTCTTCTGGATATACAATACCAGTATCTCTAAACTTCAACTTATTCATTAGTTCATATGTACCACCCCCACTATCCAGCATTTGTCCATTGATAGTACAAGGATGGAAGTGGAAATTATAATCCTCAACTGCCTTAAGATTGAATAGCATTATACCTGGATGGATATATTCTATATCACCTCTCTCTTGATGTAGTCCAGCAAAGTCATACCCTTCCATATATTCTTCCATATTGAAATCATCAATAAGGAACATATCATTATCAACCAATAGAGCAAGTGCATCCTGCCCCTTCATAATCGTTTCGTATGCCCATGTAAGAGTCTGTCCAGCATATTCACTAGGACCAAAGCCAGGTTCAGACTTACGCTTATAGAAATTAACTCCTTCCTTCTCACATATATCAGCAAAGGTATTCACATACCTATCATCTCTATAATCACATACAACATTTAAATTGTATTCACCTTTGAAGTATCTACGAAAACATTCTAATTGTCTTGGTAGCAAGTCCGTTCTATTATAAACGAAACAAAAGATTTCAGTTCTCATTCGTATTCAGAAAAATGATCAGTAAGAATTTTAACAGTTGCCTCTGGAGATAGTTCCCTATCAACATAAGCTCTTGGGGTATATGTAGTTAGTCTACCAAGAAAGTGGTCAAGTGCTAAGTCAAGAGAATCCTTATCAACAAGTCTTTCACCACATTCATATGACCAGTAAGGAACTGATGATGCAGGTACAGCATACTCTTGTCCCATATGATCCCATACAGGTGTATCCCAAACGAATAAAGGTTTACCTGCTGCCATCATCTCTTCAATAGCAATACCTTGACTCTCTGTATTATCAATTATAACACAGAATTTAACAGATGCTAGTGCTTGCCTGAAATTATCTTGAGTATAACTTCCATACTGAAGTTGTGTATAAGTCAATCTTCTTCTATCAAGAAGTTCTTTCACATAGTCTAGATCCTCCTGACTCCTATTCTTATGATAGATTAAACAATCATTCTCTATAACTGAATGTTGAATATCAGGTTTGTAAATAGCAACTGGCCAAACTAAACACTTGGTTACACCAAAATACTTCTTAAGTTTATTCTCTACCCACCAAGAAGGTGCTACAAGTTTTCCATACTCAGTTAGTTCTTTAAATTCAGGAGCAAATGGCCACATCTGTGGACCTACTAATAGAGACTCCTTATTTTTAATGTTCTTATATACCTCAACGTGATAAGGATCCCAATGTAAAAAGAAATTATGCTTATAGACTTCTTCATTAGTAGCATACTTCACACCACAATCATCTAAAGATTGGCATAGACTCTGTATGACCTTCATAGGTCCAGACATTCTACCTTGTATATGACTAGTCCTATAAAAAATATTAAACATTAACCCAATCCTCCAGTTTTACTTTTGGTTCCCAACCAAGACTTCTAATTTTAGAACTATCAGCAAGACTTCTTTTTGCCTCACCTACCCTAGGAGGAATGTTTCTTTGAACACCAGAAATCATATTAGCAATTTGATTAACTGAATACTCTACACCAGTACCTACATTATATACACCAGTAACATCTAACTCAGATACTAATATGTTTGCTGCTGCTATATCAGAGACATGAATAAAATCTCTTGTCTGTTTACCATCACCAACAATAGTTAATGCACTATTCTGTGCTTTCTGTTTCTGAAAGATACCCACCACAGGAGCGTACTGTCCCGTGTCTGATTGACGAGGACCATATACATTAAAGTATCTCAACGACACTGTTTGAATACCGTACAAGTCATTATACATCTTCATCAGATGCTCACCAGCAAGTTTAGATACTGAGTATGGATTCAATGGGTCTGGAGTATCTGTCTCTACACATACCTTATCCGTCAGTCCATAGATGGCTGCTGTTGATGAGAATACTACCTTCTTAATACCTTGTGTCCGTGCTATCTCAAGTACATTCAATAGACCATGAACATTATTTGCATAGGTTCCTACAGGATTCTCTATAGAATATTGAATAGAAATATCTGCTGCTAAATGAAAGATACGATCTATGCCTGTAACAGCATTCTTCATCGCTGGATCATTAACATCCATTGTGATATTAATAGCATCATCATTCCAATAGGTTTCCTTATGAGTATTTGCAGATTCATTATCCACAACTACTACCATATCACCTTGTTCTAATAATTTTTCTACTAGATTAGAACCTATAAATCCTGCTCCACCTGTAACTAACGACTTCATCAATACACTCCTGTTGGTTTCCAATAATTTCTATTCACAGTAAACAACTCTGTAGTGGGATAAGAACTCAAAGGTTGGTCAGTTCCATTAGAACTTGTCTGATAGAAGAAAGGATCATCAAAAGCATATACATTAAAGTACCTTTGAATCTCAGCAAATCCTATATCCTGATGGTCTGCGATGTTATATGCGTGTTTAGATATCTTACTACAAAGAGAAACATATTCTTTATTCAAATACAATATAGCATGAGCACTAAGCATATTGTATATTCTAAACAAATTACCTGTGTGTGCTTCATACTGAACGAATGGTCCTGAATGAGAATTCATTCTACCCCATGATGATATACCAAGATACAAAGCATCAGTATCATCAGGGATACTTATTATAGGATTGTATTCCTTTGCTATACAATCATCCTCAAAGATAATGAATGGTGGCTCAATCTCATTTAAAGCATTGTAATGAGATATAGAACACCCTGCTAGAGGACGACTTGGTGTATATTTTGCATCAACACGAATTATATTTTTAAATCCACAATCATTAAGAACAAGTTTCATGCTCTCGTTTCTTTCTGTCTCCTGTGCTAGGTTTATATAAACCGCAGGGATGTCTCTAAGATCTAAGTTCCGCATGATCCTTCTTTAATGCTACAATTTTAGGTTCGTATGGATAACTAGGGTTCTCCATCTGCTCTTCAGCAAACACATATGAAGGGGTAAGACTTACAGTAGGTGGGTTATCAATCAAATACCTATTCATCTGTGACTCATCATGCCATAATGCTATGACATCATTCTCAAGGTCTTTAGTAACCCTATCAGCAATTACTTCAGACATCTTAAGAAACTCTTTGGTAGTTCCACCATTAAAACCACCAGCATAATAGTGTTGTCCCTCATCACCAGGTTTAACATATGCTAATGACTTAGGATTTCTATCATAAGACCTATCACCTTTAGCATAGAACGACTGGTAGGGATGCATCGTAGCAACCAAGTCACCTAAAACTTCATCACCAACCTTATCAACTATACTCATATCTACATCAAAGTAATAGCAATAATCAAACTGAGATATGTACTCCTTCTCTTGCATAAAATAATTGTATCTCTTTAGAGTTGGTATTGGCCAATCCTCATGTTCAATCTTAGATACTTTAATATTATCAGAGGTCTCTACATCATGTTCAGTAAATAATACTCCTTGAATCTCATGTCCATTAAGAAAGTTCTCCTCAATGTTATCATATAAATCACCAACGAACTGTATGTACTTGTTGGTTGCAATTGTTAAAATGCAAATCTTCATTTCTTAACCATTGTTGTGTAATACAAATGACCGTTAGGTGGCCAGAAGTCTAATACCTTTTCTATTGTAACATGAAAATCTTCTTTTGCACGTTTTAGTAATACTTCTCTACTTACCTGCCCTCGGTTTAATATCATATAAACTTTCTTAGCATTCTTAATTACATTATTGTAATAGACATCCTGTAGTTCCTCATTCAATTCAGAATAAGCATAGTTACTGATTACTAAATCTATATCTTCTAGTTTCTCTGGTACTGTATGATGTATAACCTCACCATCCAATTTAAAATTCGATAGATACTTCTTCTGTAGTTTGGATGCTGGTTCTATATCATAGATGTGGTACTCACCAAAGTCACACAAACAATTAATAGTCTTACATAGACCACCATATCCACCACCTATTTCTACAATCTTATTGAGTTCACCTTCACCAAAGAAGTATGATATGTCTAAAGCATTCTGAATATACCTAAGTGTTGATGGAGATATTCTACCAAATGGTTCATCATACTCTACAAGATTAGCACCACCTATACTATCATTCTCTTTAAAATGATTGATTGTCTCTTCATCTAATTCATATGCCTGAATAGTATGAGCATAATCTTCACCCTGTTCAGGTGGTACGTGTTCTAGTATAGCAGTATATCTTGGGTCTTGTTTAAACCTTGCAAATACTTCATCATTCTCTACTGCCTCGGCACATATCTCTGTGTAGGGTGTAGTGTCCTGTTGTGCAATACAACTCCAATCTTCAATCATATCCATACCCAGTTCGCAAACTCCATATCCGAAACATCTTTATTTACACAGTCACCACCGAACCAATTCTTGGGTGCGATGACCTTTTTACTCTTTGCTAACCAAGCACCCCACCATGAGAAGGATGAGTTAGCAATCACATGATACTGACACATAGACATTAAACATAAATCAGCATCGGTAGTATTACCTTCTGATATAGAAAATCTATCCGAAGAGAATATCTCCTGTTGCTTACACCATTCAGCATCATCAGAGAATACAATCACATCCAAGTCTGGGAGCATCTCTAGTCCCCTCTGGTAGTATTCCATTGGTTGAGATGGATGATTGGGGTTAGAAACATAATCACCTCTCCTAATATGAAGAGCAATCACATCCCTAAAGACATAAGTGTATTCAAGGAACTCTTTACATGATTTTACTAGGTCAGCATCAAAAGTAAAGTCCTCTCGTAGCTCATCTTCAATATGCTCAAAGTATTTGTGTGTCTGATAGTACCCAAAGATATCAATATTATCTGGGCAATTATCAAACAACTCCTTATCAAAAGTATGCATTCTCTCTGCTAATACTTTATTGGGAAATAACCCAACAGTATTCTTCTTGTCTAAACCAAATACATCATAGATGTTTAGTTCAGCAGTAGCAACCACAGGGTCTCTTTTACCAAAGACATTCGCAGGAGGTATAGAAAAATCATACCCACGGTTCCTTGCTATACCCTTAAGTGATGCATACTGAAACATTTGATTGGCAAGTCTACCAAGATTACCAAGATTATTAAACGAAATCATTTAATCTGTTGCGGTCTTCTCCATTGATTTTCTTTGTCTCCAACATAATCAATACCTTCTTCACAGTAATCGCAAAGGTCAGCACCGTTAGTTCTGACATCCTGTACCCGTTCTGAATTAACAAACTCATCCCAAGTATTATCAACTAGGTTACCCATTATATCATCTAACCCATAGTCTTGGCAACACAATCCTAAAGAACCATCAGGTAATAAAACGTTTTGATATGCTCTAGGACATTTACCTCTAATATTAATTTCATCAGAAACCTTTTCCTTCTTCTCTAATAGTATATTCATAGCTCTACTATTAATATTCCTTACATCTAACTCAACATACCTCTTCAAATCATTTAAGAGTGGGTGTAAATCTCCATGACAATGGAACTTAGTCCAATAAGGCATCTGGTTATTTACTACGTGATTCAACATTTCATAATAATTATCATCAAGTTCTAAGTATTGTTTCCCATCATCAGCAGTATAATACTTCTGTGGAACCTTAGCACCAATCATCTCAAAGTAGGATGCTGATGGTAGATGAACATGAACACCATGCTGAAAGACTACACCATGTCTTCTCAACCTATCCCAATCCTCAATCGTCATACCCACAAGAGTAGTATTCAAAAGAAGTTCATGTCCCTTATCAAAGGCATGAATAAGCATGTCTGTACATTCAGGATTAAGGAATGGTTCCACATAACCAGTAAAATTCAATCCTATTTCTGTTGGCATTGTACTGATAGACTTTTTAAATGTCTCTAAAGACATCATAGTATCTTTATCATTCCCAATCCTTTCTCTATACCTTTTAATTAAGGTAGATTGTGGACAATATTCACAGACGTTAGAACATCCTATCTTTGTCGTAACCTCTATAGAATGTTTCATTATTCTCTCTCCAGAGTGATGTGCTTACCTTTTCCTTCATATGCTAATAGATCTACACCATCATAAAGTTCTGGTTCATCTATTTGATAGTTAGTCCAGTCACCTGCATAAGGTCTATCAGTATCAATAACACCAGCAATAGCATCAATGGACGCACCTACATCATAGAATACCGCATCAGTATACTTCTTAAGACGATGAATCAACCCAGACTTAACATGCCCCATACCCATTAAGAATATTTTAGATGTTGAGTTCTTAAGTTGTTCACCAACCATCTTCTCTGTAGCATCAATATCATCACAAGCAAACTTCTGTGGTAGAGAAATATAATCCTCAAACTTCTCAAGTCCAAGATACTCCTGATACTGTGGTGCTTCCATTAGATTTTCAATGATATTCATTTTAGTATCAGCACCAATCAATCCTATCTTCCCTGCAAATGTTTGAAGTAACCACTTATTAGTAACTAATCCATAACCATATTCAGCAGGGAAATCTATTTCTCTTTGAATAACTTCATTATAATGTGCTATGTTCTCTGGATATATTTCACAAGTATAGTAGTCACATAACTGTGCTCCTTCTACAAATGCTTCGTGTCCTATACTCTCATAACTCTTACTCAATGCCCTGCGTCCTGGTGTAGCACTACCTACAGGCATCTTCTGTAGGAAATAATAATCTCCGTCACCAAACTTATAGAAAGTTTTGGATTCATTATTCTCTACCAACTGTACTAATAACTTTTTAAAGTCTTCCAAGTTCTCTTGGAACTCTGGATAAGTATCCGCATTATTAAAGCAAGGGTTCTGGTCATTGTTGACAGTACCCTCTATCTTATATTCATCCAAGTACATTACTTTCTCTCCTCAACAATAGCACCATGATGAACCATATAATCATCAGTAACATATGTGTGCTTCATCTCAGCAAAGTATTCTCTTACCCAATACATTACATAATCAATGTCTTCATCATTCATACCAGGATGACAAGGAAGACTAATCAATTTCTTCCACTCTACATCTGCCACAGGATACTCACGTTGGTTCATAGACTTCACAACGTTATACTTGTGGAGTGGTTTGAAGTGAACACTTGTATGAATATTCTTACTAGCAAGATAGTCAATTAACATATCACGATGCTCTGGTGGAACCTTAGCACAATAGTACTGTACGGTTTCACTATGAGGAGGTGCGATAATACAATCAGCAAGTTCTTCATTATATCTCTTCTGTACATGCCTTCTCCATTCTAGGTTCTTAGGCAACTTCTTCATTTGTTGTAGACAAATAGATGCCATGATATCAATCATGTAACACTTGTATCCTAAAAGGTCTACTTCATAGTCCCAACTATAACCTGGTTTATCACTATGCATATTCTTAACACGAGAATATGTACTGGTAATACCTAACCAAGTCATAGAAACTAACTTCTCATATAACTCCTTATCGTTCAGGGTAATCATACCACCATCACCACAAGGCATAGTCTTTACTGCTTGGAAAGACCAGACAGCAATGTCACCTTTGGTTCCTGCACCAGGAGTATAACAACTATGAGCACAATCTTCTAGAATAAAACCATCATAGAACTCACGTATCGCATCAATATCCGCAGGGACACCAGCTTGATTGACAGCAATAATCGCTTTTGTATTTGGTTTTAAACTTCTTCTTACATCTTCTGGATCCATACACATAGTATATGGGTCAACATCAACAATATTAGTTGTACAATTATTCCATAAAGGAACAACAGCAGTCGTCATAAAGGAAATAGTAGGATTAATAATATCACAATCCTTTATTTCCAATGCTTTTAGAACTAAATCCTGACCATGAGTAGCACTAGTAACAGCAATAGCATACTTAGCACCAACCATCTCAGCAAATTCTTTCTCAAACTTAGCAACCTTCGGTCCCTTAGCCCACCATCCACTTTCGATAGTATCTCTTAACTCTTCAACTTCTTCTTTACCACCAACAGGTTGAAGAACCGATAACATTTTGTCCCTGATTTTCATTATTACTCCTATGATATATGGAAGTTGGAAAGGTCTGATGTGTTCCCGTTTATTTCCCACGCATTACGAATGATACCTAACCAATCTACCCATTCATAATCAATGTTATTCTTAGTAACAAAATTATAAAGGTTATATTCAGAACCAATTTGATTCGCCAGATTGTTATTCAATTCATTCATACTGTACTCAGCATATTCTACCATACTTTTTGTTTTCATGGAAAAGAACATATCATTATAAAGTGGTCCTTTGTAGGATTCAAGTACTCGTCCATCCAAAAAGATGAAATCTGGATTTGATAATAGTGCTTGTTTCTTTAAACTCTCTGTCCTTTCAAAAACATAAGGGCACGTATAGAATCGCCTTGCAGTTACGTAACAAATATTTTCATAATTATCTATATCAGTTTCATCCAAGGCAGTTTTGAGTTGTAGTAACTCACCCATACCTTTATTAGATGTACCAATATTACTCTCACTACCAGTAGCAACTACCTCTTCTTCAGCAAGAAAGTCTCTTAATTCTACATTTTTAATTTGTTGAGGATCATCAATAGTATTCTCACAAATAATAAAATCAAAAGATTTAGGTAAAACTCTCTTAAGTTGTTTGAGACAAATCAAATATTCATCTTCTCTTGCGTCACATACGTTCTCTGGTAGAGATGCAGGACGTAGAGAAGTGAATCCTAATGCTAAATTCCTCATGCTACATGTGCCTTGTACCACTGATAAGTTGATTCAATACCATCACGAAGACCAATCTTAGGTTCCCAACCTAATGCTTTGACCTTATCAACATTTAAAACTTTACGTGGAGTACCATTTGGTTTATCGGTATGCCACTTAACTTTATTCTTATAACCAGTAACACCAGCAATAGTTTCAGCAAGTTCCTTAATAGTCACATCCTCACCAGTACCAATGTTAATAACTTCATCAGAATCATACTTCTCCATACAAGTATAAGCCGCTTCTGCTAGGTCGTCAACATGTAAGAACTCACGTTTAGGAGTACCATCACCCCACAATGCTACTTCCCAATGAATACTCTTCTCAAGTGAACCATCAAACTTAGATATTAATGATGGAAGAACATGCCCAGAGTTATGATCAAAATTATCATTAGGACCATATAGATTAGTAGGCATCAAAGCAATAGCATTAAATCCATACTGCTTACGATATGCCTGACACATTTTAATACCAGCAATCTTAGCAACTGCATACGCATCATTACTTCCTTCTAACGGACCTGATAATAACTGGTCTTCTGTGATAGGTTGATTAGCAAACTTAGGATAGATGCATGATGAACCTAAGAATAGAAGTTTCTTAACTCCATTACGATACGCAGCATCTATTATATTAGTCTGAATCATCAAGTTATCATAGATGAACTCAGCAGGTTGCTCACTATTAGCACCTATACCACCTACCTTAGCAGCAGCAAGGAAAACATAATCAGGTTTATTGATTCTAAAGAACCTATTAACATCCTCCTGATTTCTTAAATCCCAATCGGAAGATGGAGTAGAAAGAATATTATCAAATCCTTTCTCATGAAGCATACGAATAATCGCAGAACCAACTAGTCCTGTATTACCTGCCACATAGATTTTACTATTACTGTCCATAGATGCACATGTCCTCAACGAGTTCTTTAAATGTAGTCTTAGGTTCCCAACCTAATTTTTCTTTTGCTTTAGTAGCATCTCCTAATAAAGATTCAACTTCAGCAGGTCTAAAGTATCTATCATTAACTTTAACGACAGTTCTTTTCATACCCCAATCATATCCAATCTCATCCAATCCTTCACCCATCCATTCGATATTAAAACCAAAGATAGGTGCTGCTTCCTCAATAAACTCTTTAACAGAGTACTGTTGCCCTGTAGCAATAACATAATCATCAGGTTCATCTTGTTGCAACATTAACCACATTGCTTCAACATAATCCTTTGCATGTCCCCAGTCTCTCTTAGCATTAAGATTACCAAGTTCTATACAATTTTGTAGTCCAGAAGAGATACGTGATAGTCCTTGTGTAATCTTACGAGTTACAAACGTCTCACCTCTACGTGGAGACTCATGGTTAAAGAGAATACCAGAACTACAATGCATCCCATAGGACTCACGATAGTTTTTGATAATCCAATACCCATAAAGTTTCGCAACACCATAAGGAGAACGTGGATGGAAAGGTGTAGTCTCTGACTGTGGAGTCTCTTGTACCTCACCATACAATTCACTTGTAGATGCTTGATAGATACGAGTCTTCTTCTCCATACCAAGAAGTCGAACAGCCTCAAGAACTCTTAAAGTTCCAAGACCATCGACTTGAGCAGTATAATCAGGTGTCTCAAAAGAAACTTTAACGTGACTTTGAGCACCTAGATTATAAATTTCGTCTGGTTCAACCTTCTTAATTACACTGATAAGATTAGTAGCATCAGTTAAATCCCCATAATGAAGATGTAACTGAGGGTAGATGTGGTCTATCCTGTGAGTATTAATCAATGAGGAACGACGAACAATGCCGTGTACCTCATAATCCTTTTCCAAAAGTAACTCAGCAAGATAGGAACCATCCTGTCCTGTGATACCTGTAATCAGTGCAACTTTACCCATTAACTACTCACTCCTACTAAATCTTCAGCAATACATTCCATTATAATATTATAATCGATATCGGGGTCTTCCCCTGTAAGTTCTACTTGTCCTTCATTTGTGTAATAACGTTTAACCTTCTTATAAAGTTTTGGATTTTTTACATCGAGATAAATCTCTTTGTTTGCTGCAGCACGAAGGGTACTGAGATCTTTTTTGAATTTAGAAGTAAGAGTCATCGCTCTGTATGTTTGACTTTAGTATTATAAAGAATTATCTTTTAAAAGTCAAGTCAGTGAAGCTATAATTTCTATAGAATTATCATCCATCTCCCATTCATCCGAAACTTCTATACCCAACTCCTCCAAAGTAGTATGTATAGCAGTTCTAACATACTGTTGGGTGGTAATATCATCATTGAATAACTCCGTATCGTTTACAAGTCCATCCTGTCCAATGGTAAATTTAATTTTCTGTTGTTCCATAATCATTAAACGATTTATTTAGCCTTGCCAAATCATATCTGGCATTGCTGCTGGTTGCTGTCTTCCTATGGTAAACATAAGAATAAAGTATCCAACGAACCAAATGATATTAAAAAGCCATGCTTGTCTATAAAGATATTTCCTAATACCCATAGAAAGTATTACGTTCCTAACTGCTTTAGGATCATCTTCACTACCTGTTGCTCTGAAAATCTGTTCTATTATCACCGCAATGATTGTACCTATCACTAATGGATAGAATACAAAGTTTGCGAATGACATGATTGCTATTAAAAAAGTCATCTTCTTACTACAATGTCTCCGTCGTCATCGTCATCATCCTCCCAAGGATCTTCTAGTTCTTCTCTTAATTCATTTATACGATTTTGAAGGTCTTGATATTCCTCCAAGTCACAAGTCTTACCATCAAAGGTAACACCCATCAGTTCTTCACCAGGTTTAACATCTCTCATCTCTGGGTGCATTGGTCTAGTGACCTTAGTAGTCCACATACCCCTAGGGTTATTAAGATTACTAATCTGATTCCACCCCTTAGACATTGAGCGAATAGCCCAGACCAAAAGGAATAACCAAGATAATGTAAAGACTAAATCAGTTATTGGATTCATTCTTCATCTCCTGGATGGTTTAAAATGTAAAACCATATTACACCCAGTATCAGGATAGCAAACATCCTAATTGAACTGGGTGAGGTGTCGATAGTTCCTATAGTTCCAATCATCTTCCTGGTATATATTTCTGTGCTTTCTGTGCCGTATCCTGAATGATTGGCATAAGGTCACTCTCTACCCTATCAATAACATCATCTATAACATTTACATCCAAATCCATAAACGGTGGAATGATTCCAAGTATTCTAAGAAGTCCATCCACAAAAAGAGCAAGGCATATAAACCCAAGTATCATACTAATGATGGTGGCATCACGATTATGTTTTGCCATTATAATTCTATCTGCCTCGTGTGCCTGTGCAACAGCCTCAGCAATTAGTTCATC
>Ga0208410_1001350_pt1 | contig 12846 bp, 12 predicted proteins | sample ETN02SmetaG_3_FD_185787 | JGI IMG/M metagenome (GOLD analysis project Ga0208410, IMG submission 185787) | Marine microbial and viral communities from oxygen minimum zone, Eastern Pacific Ocean - ETNP2014F10-02SV257 (SPAdes) (version 2) | ecosystem: Environmental > Aquatic > Marine > Oceanic ... | reverse complement strand
ATCAAATCCTGCAGCCTGAAGATCTGTAATTAATTGAGCTCCGTCCGCAGCATATGATGCTAATATTACAGAATCGCAACCTGCATCAATAATTTGTTGTGCTATTGCAGTACCATCAAATGAAGCTGGATCATAAGAAATCATTCCAGTTGAACAAAGAGTTTCGTTATGTCCTGTCCAAGAGTTATTGAAAGCATTGGCAAGTCCTGTTGCATAATCATTAGACATGTATAGAACTGCAGGAGATGATCCTGAAGTGACTGCAGAAGCCAATGCTTGTCCTTGAAGAGCATCACTTGGAGTTGTTCTCCAGAAGTGTGGATATGCTTCTTCATCACTCAATGCAGGGCTTGTACTTGCATAGGAAATCATTGGTATTCCAAGAGGGTTCAAAACGCTGTTAGCACCCATTGAAGCACCAGAACATGCCGCTCCAATTACTCCTACAACACCAGCTGCAGCTAGAGTTTGTGCTGCTGCAACTCCTCCAGCGTCGCTGCATGCTGTATCAGCTTGTATTACTTCAAATTGTAATCCATTACTCCATCCTGCTGCATTCATGACTTGAAGGGCAATTGTGTTAGCCGCTATGAAGCCAGGTGCGTAAGGCGATACATATGGAGAAGTCAGATCTAATAGGAAACCAAGTTTTACCGTTGTTCCAGTGAATTCTGTATCTGCTACTCCTCCTTCAGATGTCCAATACCATTGACAATTTAGATATGTGTCAGTTGAGGAAATGATTGCATGCATGCATATATCATATCCTGCACCGGGAATATCTCCGACTGCATCGAAGTCAATTACACCAGAAGCACCTGAATAGTCACTACCAACCATATTGATATGTTGAGCCATGTTTGCACCTTGTTCCATATTGTATGCTTTACCAATAATTGTAATTGCATCATATGTTTCACCTGTGTAAATTCCACCAGCACAAGCTTCTGAAGCAGCACAATCATCGGCGAAGGTACCTGCAGAAGATCCTGCACGTGGTTTAGTTGCAAATACTGCATTTGCAGCTGCTGGGGCTGAGAACTCAGATATCCAATCTGCAGATGCTATGCCGTCACCACCGAAAGCAGGGATTGTAGATCCTTGACCACGCAGAGCTTCCATGAAAGCAGCGCCGTCTGCAGCGTATGTTGCTGTAACTACAGATCCGCATCCTGCAGCTATTACTTGTGCAGCGATTGCAACATAATCAGTTGTTGCATCTGCTGGATCATAACTGACTTCAGTACATACAGAACCGCCCATACCTGACCATGAAGCATTGAAAGAACCAATTAATCCAGATGCATAATCATTAGACATAGATACTAGAGCAGGATTCATCATAGCCATTGCTGTGGATGCGTCTGGCGCTCCTCCTTGCATAGCAACTGCAACGACCATGTGAGCCATTGCAGGTCCTTGAAGAGCGTCACTTGGTACTACTCTCCAGAAGTTAGGATAAGCCTCAGAATCGCTTAGAAGAGGGCTAGTACTAGCATAGGAAATCATTGGTATTCCAAGAGGGTCCAAAACCGCATTTGCACCAAAGGTAGCCCCAGAGCAAGCAGCTCCTGCAACTCCGACAACACCTTGTGCTGCTAGAACGGCAGCTGAAGCTCCTGCTGTGTCTCCATCACAGTTTGTGTTACCAGCAACTAATTCGAAATATCCACCATCTGCATTTAGATCATCTATTGCTATTTGAGCGGCTGCCATGAAATTATCGGCATATGCAGAAATAGCAGGTGAAGTTTGATCCAATAAGAATCCAATTTTTGTTCTTTCTCCACAAGAACCATCATCTAAGTTAGCATTAGCATCGTAAGCAGAAGATTCAGAATCGGTGCATCCCAATACAGTTGTATCTGCGATGTTTGCATAGTGTTCTGCAATCTCATCTGCTAAAGCGTCAGCAATGTCCATAGAGAATCCTACTGCATTTCCAGCAGAATCTAAGTTCTCGAATGGAGGATAAGTAGTATCAGAACAGAATCTTAAGTTTCCTGATTCTAGAACAGTTGTTAGTGCACTTCCTTCAGTAGGCATAGGATAAGCAGTTGCTGTAGCAGCAGTTGTTGTATCCTCTAATGTTCCAGATGTACCTGGGAACCATGCTTCAAGATGAGCATCATATTCTCCGGATGCTATTATTGCAGCGATTGCAACATTTAATGCATCTTCTAGTTCATTATCTGAATCATCAGCAACTACAATTCCAAAATTTTCTGGAGAGAATGTAGTCAATAGAGTTGATTCTAAAGCTAGCACAGGTGCATCTCCAAGAGCATAGTGTCCAGTTCCTTGAGCTAAGCTAGTGAATACTGAGTCGAAATCATCTAAAGCTACTACAGTAGCTAATGGAAGATCGCTAGCAGCGTACAAATCAGATGTTGTTCCTGTTTGTACTAATATTGTTGTACCAGCAGCGTTTAGTTCTGATACATCACTAATAGCAGCAACACCAGGTCCTGCAATTACTCCTTGAGTACTAGAGTAGTATGCTGTAGTGAAATCTACTTCAGCATCACGCTCTGTTGTTATCGTTACAGAAGAGATTATTGCATCACATGTGTCAAAGCTATTTGTAGCTATAGACCCTAAAATGCTATCCCAACTTGTAGATACTATAACACTATCAACATCACTTGCTACAGATAGTGCCCATTCTTCTTCATCGTCATCTCCACCAAGGCATCCTGCAAATGCTGCTGCAAGCATACTGGTAGTCATCATTATTGCCATTATTTTTCTATTATTCATCGTGATACACACACTCCGGGCCTTCGCGAGAAAGTGTAACACTTATAGACTCTATTGTTTATTTAGTTTATATACTCTAATGATAAATAATGCCCTAATAGTAATTTAAACGAAGATTTTCTTAATAAATTTGGTAGATTATAAATTATTTAAATTAATAAATTTCAATCTTATTATTATTACTTATCTTTGGTAGTACTAATTTGTCTTTCTAAATCGTCATTAGTATTACTGATTCTTTTGATAAAACTAAAATTATGATATTACATGGATATCGAGAATATTGTTAACCGAGAAGATGAAATTGTACTAGTATATCGGCCGAATATGAAATCAGAAGAGTCGATGGATTATTCTTCCAGTGGAGTTGATATCGATGCAGAGGGAAAGGCTGTTTCTAGTTTAATTAATGCATTGAGTGAGTCGACTAGGAAAAGTGGTCAAAAAGGCGCTCCTGTTCATTTACCGGGAGGTTTTGGTGGAATAGTAGAATTTGGAGATTCTCGATTGGTACTTGCCACCGATGGAGTAGGATCAAAACTTCAACTGGCTAATGAAATTGGAAGATGGGAGGGAGTTGGCATAGATTGTGTCGCAATGAATGTAAATGATTTACTATGTGTAGGTGCTGAACCAATAGCATTCGTTGACTATATAGCTGTTCCAGAAACTAATCCTGATGTTCATGCAAAGTTAGGTTCTTCTCTTTCTGAAGCTTGCAAAAGAGCTAGAATAACATTAGCAGGTGGCGAAACTGCCACATTACCAGGGATCGTAAATGAATTAGACTTGTCAGGCACAGCATTGGGTTGGTTTCCAAAAGGTGAAGCGATAACTGGTGAAAATTTGGAATCTGGAGATGTCTTGATTGGCCTTCCAAGCAGTGGCATTCATTCAAATGGGTACACATTAGTAAGAGCTGTTTTAGAAAGATCTGGCCTATCGTTAAATGATATTGTGCCATTTGATCCAAAACATGTAGGTAGAGTAATCGAACGTTTTCCTGAACATACTGAAGATATTGTGCTTGGAGAAGTTCTTCTTAACCCGACAAAAATATATGTTGATCCCATTATTGATTTGATAATATCCTGTAGAGAAGGAAGAGGGCCATGTAGAATTTCTGAATTGAAAGCTTTGGCCCATATTACTGGAGGGGGTTTGTCTAATCTTCTTAGATTACATAATACATTGGGATGGAAAATATCTAATCCTTTACCAATACATCCTGAATTCAATTGGATTGCAGAAATTGGAGTAATAAATAATCGGGAAATGCATAGAACATTTAATATGGGCATGGGAATGGTTCTTGCAGTTTCTTCAGAAAATGCTGATAAGATTGTGGATTGGTTGGATGAAAGATTACCAGGAACAAAAATTGTAGGTTCAGTGAATGATGATGGTAGAAAAGTAACTCATATTGATAGTAGCGTTATATTTGAGCACTATTGAAGTTAGATACTATTTACATGGGCATTAATTATACGTGATAATATGGTAGATAAGTCTGTGGACGAATGGCCTGATGTTCTACATAGAGAAGGTAAAACTCTGATGAGATTATTTTCTGACCCCGATGAGAATAAGATAGGTCCGGCGATAAAGGGTGAAAATCCTGTTTTCTACAATCCTGCAATGAGTAGAAGTAGGACAAGAAGTGTGCTACTAATGCAGTATGCAATTGAAAACGAGTTATTGGGAAATGGCCCAATATATGCTGTTGATGGATTATCTGCTACCGGTTTAAGAGCAAGAAGGTGGTTGAATGAATTACCTGAAGACAGTGCAAAAAGAATTAAGGCTACAATAATTGATATGAATCAATTTGCTCTTAATTTGGCATTAAAGACACATGAGGAGTTTCCGCCGGTTCATTCTAAAGGAGAATTAAAAGCCATAAACGGTGATTTGAGATCTGCAATTCTAAATCAAGGATGGCATTGGGTAGATATAGATCCTTATGGATCTCCAATTCCTTTTCTTGATACGGCAGTTCAATCAATAGCACGAAAGGGGATCTTAGAAGTTAGTGCCACAGATACTGCTGCATTAACAGGATCTTCGAAAAATCCACTTCTAAGAAGATATGGTGCAAGAGTAAGGAATGATGGTTTAGCCCATGATTCTGCATTAAGAGTTCTACTGGCTACCGTAGGAAGGGCGGCGTCGAAGCATGAAAGAAGAATAGAGCCATTAATATCAATTTGGGATTCTCATCATCTTAGAATTTCGGTAAGAGTAATTAGAAGTATCGAAGGTGCTAATAAAATTGAAGAATCTTTAGGATGGAGAGTATTTTCTCCGACACGCGAAGAAATTTTGGCATCGATAGAATCTGGCCTTCATCCAAAAACTAGTTTAGGTGTAATGCCAATACATTGTTTTTTACCATTTGGTTATCCGATAAATAGGAGAGACGAGAGAATTTCTGGGCCAATGTGGATAAAAAATATGGGCAAGAAAGAAGTGTTAGAATTTATGACAGAAGAAAGAGTATTGGAAATGTGTGCCCCTAATGCAATAAAGGATGATATATTATCATGGACAAAAAAAGATTTTGAATATGAAAATAGAAGGATTGTTAAAAGTGTCAAGAATTTAGCTAATGAAGCAAATGCGATTGAAACTCCACATCATATTCTTGTTGATTCTCTGTCAAGTTGGTTGAAAATAGGGTCTCCGCCAAGTCCTAAGAAATTGGTTAAGAGAATAAGTGATTCCGGTTATTGTGCTAGTTTGGCAAATTATGGTAGAAAACCATCAATCAGAACTGATGCTCCGTGGGATTTGATAGTTAAATTAGCTTTAGATACTTAACCGCCAATATAAGACATCTCGATTCTAGGTAACGCTGAATTATCACTAGAACGTAATTCGCTATATCTATCATCCCTTCTTGTCCAAATAGCTCTTATGGCATCTGTAAGGGTTTGTATATCGTCACTATTATGTATTATAGCACGTAAATCATGTCCTCCAGAAGCAAATAAACAAGTATGTAAATAACCATTTGCCGATAAGCGTGCACGAACACAATCTCCACAAAAAGGAGACGAAACTGATGAAATAACTCCTATCTCTCCAGAACCATCTGAATGAGCCCATCGCTTCGCAACATCACTAGAAGATTCTGAATCTAAAGGATTTAGATCAAAATACTTCTGTAAATAATTGATTATATCTGATGAAGGGATTACTTGTCCTAACATCCAACCATTTGTTCTACCAACATCCATATATTCTATGAAACGAACAATAACTTCTGTATTGCGAAAATGATCTACCAACTTTTTTACTTCTGATTCATTAATTCCTTTTTGGACTACACAATTTACCTTAACTGGTGTCAGGCCGAATTCAATTGCTGCATCAATACCATCCAATATTGTATCTACTGAAGTATTACTATCAGTCATTTTGGAATGTATTTCTTGATCTAATGCATCTAAACTTACTGTAACTCTGTTAAGTCCTGCTTCGGAAAGTTCTTTTGCATGTTTACGCAATAAAGAAGCATTAGTAGTTAGTGCAACATCTAAATCTAATTTTGAAAGTTTTTTTACTAAATCTGGAAGATTGGGGCGTAGTAATGGCTCACCACCTGTAATTCTAACTTTTTGGAGTCCCAATTCCTTACATGACTTTACAACTTTTTCTATTTCATCAAAAGAAAGAAACGCTCTCTTGGGCATGAAGGTATGATCAGAACCAAATTTTTCTCTTGGCATGCAATATCTGCATCTAAAATTGCACCTATCGGTAACCGAAATACGTAGATCTCGTAACTGACGGCCATACTTGTCGGATACCATGGTATATGCGTTAAGCAAGAGGTGATGAGGGTTACTCATATTGGACAGATTGAATAAAGACGGCCTCTTACGATAAACTGAGAGAGATGCTGTCCATTAGTTCAAAGGCACGTGAAATGCTTGATAAATTTGCAGAAGATGCAGATGATAATGATCTTTTATTGAGAATAGAGATAATTGGTAGAGGCCCTAAAGGATTTCAATATGATTTACAACTAGTCAATAAAAGTGAGGGAAAAAAGGATGATATTGCTCTAGAAATAGATGGAATGGCTGTTCTAGTTGATTCAAAAAGTAAAATATATCTTGAAGGTACAACTATAGATTACAAAGAAACTTTAATGGGTGGTGGTTTTAGTTTTGATAATCCTAATCCGTTATGGATGGATGAATTATCTCAAGCAGTGGCCGAAATAATTGCCGATGAAGTTAACCCAGCTGTAGCATCACATGGAGGCCATGTAGATTTGGTAGGCGTTGATGATAGTAAGGCAATAATTTCCTTTGGAGGAGGTTGTCAAGGCTGTGGTATGGCCGATGTAACGTTAAAACAGGGTGTTGAAGTAATGATAAAAGAAAAGGTCCCAGGAATAACGGAAGTCATTGATGTTACTGATCATGCTGCAGGTACAAATCCATTCTACTAATTAGTACATTGGAAGTTCATCATCGTCCTCAGGTGCGGGAAGTGCTATAGATTGCGCTCTTTCAAATGCCTCACGAACTTTATCTTCTATTTTACGTGCGTCTTCCAATAAATCATTAACTGGGATTTCCATATCCAGTAATTCACTAAGTCCTTCAATTGCAATTAATGCTGCTCTTGCATCCGGATATACTGGATTGCATTCCGATAATAGTGCTGTAATATCGAGATTTCGTCTTTCACCTTCTGCTATTAAATAACCAGCGATACCCGATACAACACCTTGTTGGATCCTTTGAATATTAGCATCATCAAGTCTGTCTCTGCCTTCTCCTGTTGAAGATACACTCCATAAATCACTTTCTTCTTTTATCCCTAGATCGTTACTTACTACTCCATCTATCACGATTAATTTACTAAATCCTCCCTTGGTAAACCATTCTAATACGGTCTGGCCGAAGTAAACATCATTTTCACTTGGAAATTGAATTTCTGCTGTAAATACTCCTATTCCATCTCCTTGATATACTCTTACAGGATGTTTTGGGACAGAATCATGAATTAATGCTATAGCTGGAAATTTGGGATGCATTACAGTACCCATTGGTTCTAGATTTAGAGATCTAATAAGATGTGAAGCAGCAATAACTCCGACAGAGCCTACTGTAGAAAATCCGCATATTGCAACACCTCCTAATTTTGAAGAATCTGCTCCTGAATGTAAAACCAAAGGATATCCGGCGCTAGTCTCATCATCCATAGCAAGCCCCTGGGTAGGACTCATTTTAATTTCACGGATTTTGATTAAATTAATTTAAAAAAAACCTAACTTTATGTAATAACCACTAATGGTTGTTACTAATATGGAAGAAGAGCCTGAAGATTGGTCATTTAGTTCTCATATTGGGAAGGACTTACGGAATGTGGAATTACCAAATGCTAATTTGAAGAGAGCTGTATTTGATAATTCAGATATGGAAGGAGCTAATCTATCTGGTTCTGATCTCAGAAATGCTTCTCTTCAGGGTACAAATTTGATGAAAGCCGCTTTGGATGGTGCTGACCTCAGAGGAGCTAGGCTTCTGAAAGCAAAACTAGGATTATCAAATTTACAAGGAGCTAGGCTAGATGGCGCAGATATGAGAGGCATTAGAGGCAGATATGCAATTTGGAGGGGTGCAAATTGGTGGGATGCCATCCTAGATGATTCATTACGTAAAGCATTATCAAAAAAATGGCCGAAGGAATGAATTATTTCACAACTATTTTCTCTAATTTTTCTCTCATCCAATCTGGAACGGTGAGTTTGTTGGTAATTGAATCCATGTCCGTACAGACTGTGATTTGTGTCGCAGACCAACACAAAACGTTATTTTGATTATAAATTTCATAATACCATTTTATGGAAGTAGTTCCAATTTCTTTTATTGATAATTTACATTGGGCTATATCGCCATATTTTAGAGGGTTGTGAAATGTTGCTTCACTATGGATTAATGGAAATCCGATTCTATGTTCATTTAATATTACATTATAATGCATATCACATGTATGTTCCCATGATTCTTCATAGAAGCGGTGCGCTAAATCCCAAAATCTGGGATAATATGCTATACCAGCCAAATCGACCATTGGAAAATCAATTCTACGAGAAGAGGTAAAAACCATACCTTATCCTAAAGGCGTTATGTTTCAAGTGTTGTTGTAGAATTTACTTTGGCGTAGAAAAGAAATCTTCTACTTTTTCAAAAAAATTATTTTCTAAATGATATTGATATTTTATTCAAGATTTGCAGGTATGGAAGAATGGTGCAAATTGATTCTTAGAGAACCGTCTGAATCAACTATGTAACCAAAAGAAAATTCTACTTTTACTTCATCACCTTCGGGCGTCATAAAAAAATAATTACCCATGGCTATAGCACTTTTTCCATTGATGATAATACCTTCATTCTCAAATCGTACTTTTGTCCAACCTTTAATGGCAAAACCTTTGTCTTCTGAGTATTCATCATTACCCGCAACAAAATATGACAATGCACCTTCGAAGGTCGGACGAAACTGAACATCGACAGCAAGTGTTGGCTTGAATAAGACTGGGCTGATATCATATGCGTACAGGGATTTGATATGTGTTCTTGCTCTTTCAACATAGTCCATACCAGTATTGTATGCCGCCGCTATGGAAACAATGCCTTCCCCCCAAGCCCGCTGTGCATTCTCTACTTGCATCTTAGTCACCATACTATCTCTCAAACTCCGGTTCGATTGGAATATTATGAATATTGTTAATAATATTAATCAGCACTTAACCTATCACTTTCTCGCTGAACTTCTCTAACACCGACAACGATTATACAGAATCCAACTAACATCGATAATCCGATACTTTCATCGAGTAATAGCCACCCACTAAGAACTCCAAAAACAGGAACTAAGAATACATATGAAGATGCAGCAGTAGCTCCAATTCTATCTATTCCTCTAGCGAACCATGCATAGGTAAGAACTGTAGAAATTAGCCCAAGATAAGCCACTGAAATCCACTCAGTAGTGTTGGGACTGGGGATACCAGAATTCCATACTTCAACCAACATCCATGGAGTGAGCAATACCCAACCGACTATGGAATACCATACTACAATCTCGAAGGAAGTACCTATTGTTCCATCAAGTAAAGCCATCTTGGTCAGATTACTGGTTGCAGCCCATGTTAAAGCAGCAAAAGCGATTAAAACAGCACCGATTAATCGATGATTGAATGGTATATCTGTATTCGGACTCCAGCCGACTACTGTTGCTACACCGATCAGACCCAGAATTAGGCCGATTACCATCCTCGAGCTCAGCTTCTGTCCGAGTAATGGAATAGCGAGAAGAACAGTAAACACAGGATTCATTGGAATAATGAGAGAAGCATCACCAGCTGCAGTCCATTTCATTCCATTCATGAAAAGAAGTTGGTAACCCATAGTACCCAGTGTAGCCATCCAAAACGTATATTTCCATGCTTTTTTTCCTTGAGGAAGAATTCTTCGAGAGTCGGTATTTCTGTAAATCCAGCACCAAATAACAAATGCGGTAACTGCGAAAGCGTATCGTAACCATGCAGAAGTGGCAGGCTCCATGCTAGCCCTATTTCCTTCATCCAGACCATAGCTAAGAAATCGCCCAACGGCCCATGTCGAACCCCATACTGCAGCTACTACCAAAAGAAGTAGATGTGTACTGAGATCTTTCATATAATACCACTCTGACACCTTATATAACGCCAGAACTGTTCAATTCTCTCAATACAATCACTATGCAAATTATACTAATAAGAATTCCAATTGGCCCTCTCTTAATCTTTGAAGACGGTCTGAATCCTAGTATTGGTTCGACTTTATTCGCTAAATTTTCTTCTATTTCCCCTATGGGCTTCATATTGATGGCACAACTTTACACTTTATTATTTTATACTACATGGCATCTATTTCTACAATTTTAAAATTTGGGGTAAGTTTTTTGGTTAAATCGCATACGTCAGGACAGAGGGTGACCGATGGCAGAAGTTGAGTTATTGCCAATTGCAACCATGATTCATCTAATTCTTGGGCTAATGACAATTATTCTAGTATTTCGTTCAGAAAAATCTAATGATAATGAGAGATTTGCGGCACTAGTATTGGGGTGGATATTGTTAATATTAGGTATAAACTACTTATTCAGTACCATTATCGATTACCAAATGAACAATGACTTAATGGCTACTGGCCAATATGGCTCGTCATTCTTAAGATTTGGAGCCAAATCGACTTGGATAATTTTTAGTGGGTTATTGATAGTACTTTCTTTGACTTATCCTTACCCATTGATTCAGAATTCAAAAATAGTAACTCTAGGATGTATATTAACTATCTTAATTACCCTTATATTCATTCCAGTAGGAATTGTTACAAATTTTGAATATGATTCTGTAAGTAGCCTTTTCTTATTATTTCCATTCCTTATATGGTTAGGAGTTTATTTAAGATACCTACATAGTGAAATAATAGATGATAGGGAAGAAGATAGGACTATTTCAGCGGTGGCTGCTTTGCTGGTATTTGCAGCCTTTGGAGATTGGCTGACTTACTGGCTAGGTATAATCACCACTCAGGACAATCATTTTTTTGCTAGATTCGCTGTTCGAGGTAGTGAATATGGCGATCCTAATGCAATCAACTTGGTAATGGGAAGTGTCTTACCGGCTTGTGTTGCAGTTTCAATAATTTCAATATTCATTGGAGAAGTATGGAGATGCAGAAAAAAAGGTATTTCTGGTGTCTCAATTTTCACTTTTAGTTTATTTGTCTTAGGAATTTTGTGGTTCATATTTGATTACACTCAGATGGGGATAGTTGATTCCTGCGTAGAAACACAGTGTGAATCTTTCAACAAAGTATACGATACATATTTCATTTTTACTTCTCAGATAATCAGATTTTTACTTGTACCATTGATTTTCATGTATTTGATTCTAAATTTTAATTTAATAGAGACAGGGGGAGAAAATGTTTGGTTTACTCGAGTACTAGTTTTATTGATGCTATTAATCGTAACATCCAGTATTATTGAGTTAATTCAGACAGTTCTTCCGATTCCACAAATGATTACCTCAGCTCTATTCGCAGCCGCAGTCGTAGTTTTCATAGGTTGGGAAGAAAGAATCACCAGTGGAATGATTCGTCAATCCAGTAGTGTGTCCAATACTCTTTTGAAATCGGGAGAGGTAGTTGATTTTTCTATTTCAAGAAGTGAATATAAAGCATACAATATCTCAGTTGGAGTGTCAGTCACTTTGGCGTTGATGATATCTTTACTTATTTCATTAATGGGAATTAATTCATGAGGCGAGGAAAAAATGAGTCAAAGTAAGTCATCTGAAAAATTTGATGGGAGCTTTAATGCTATTTTCTTGAATATGACTGCTTACAATGAAGCAGTGAAAATATATATTGTAGTCGTTATTAGTTTCTTAGTTGTTTTTAGCTATAATTCGTTTGATTTGGTGTATAATCATTGGGAGCTAATTGAAGATGCCACCACTGAGGATGAGTGGTACTTAACATTCAATGAGCAAAATGAAAATCTTCAAGAGTCAAGGGTTTTACAAGATGGAGAAATGCAGACATTTACGTTTTATATTGATGATATTAATGTCCCTGAAGGTTATCTAATAGGAGAGATAAATATCACAGTTGACGATACAGGAAATGATGGTTTAATTGCAAATACTGATCCTACAAATGAGTGTGATTCCGTACTTGCAGATGTTCGAGAAGGAGGATTAACGGCTCAATGGGCCGATGAAAATAATACTCTTTCTGGGCAAACAAATGATTGTGAACCGTTTTTCATGTACCTTAGAGTATATCCGGATTATGATGGGCTCTCAAGGAGCTCTGACTCAGTTAATGAATTCCAGGCTCTGTTACCATGGCAACAATCTGGTTGGGGACAGGGGGAGTTAGAAATTGATGTAGAAGTGAATACTGATGATAGTATTTTTCCAGGACAAAGCAGTGACGATGAAGAAATAACCATTACAATAGAAGTAATAATGTTTGAAATTTCAGCATCAGAAGTGATATAAGTGTAAAC
>Ga0208410_1001349_pt1 | contig 12846 bp, 11 predicted proteins | sample ETN02SmetaG_3_FD_185787 | JGI IMG/M metagenome (GOLD analysis project Ga0208410, IMG submission 185787) | Marine microbial and viral communities from oxygen minimum zone, Eastern Pacific Ocean - ETNP2014F10-02SV257 (SPAdes) (version 2) | ecosystem: Environmental > Aquatic > Marine > Oceanic ... | reverse complement strand
TATCCACCTCTTAGGATGGATAGGAACAGGCTTTCTGTCTCTTCTGATTCCCTTTTCAAAGAACTTGCGTTCACTCCTGCAAAGCTGTTAATACTAACCTCAAAACTATTTACTGTCAATACTTTATTTAATTCTATAGCATTATTTTTTGTTATAAATTATTTTTACCCGCAAGCAGTTGTTTTTTAATCTCTGGAAATATCCTTTCAACAGTCCGGACAATCACTTTTGTAGTGTGATCAAATTCTAGATTTACGGTATCACCCTTTGTCTTTTTACCAAGAACGGTTTGTGTTAAAGTTTCAGGAATGAGTGAAATTGAAAAGGAATTATCGCCGACTTCTACCACGGTCAAACTCGCACCATCTATGGAAATCCAACCTTTAGGGATTAAATATGCCATCCATTCTTTGTCGCAGCTCACGACAAGGTCATGGTTATTTGTTGTGTTACGAACTTCAGCAATTACTCCTTGGCAGTCTACGTGTCCTGTAACAGAATGTCCGCCAACCTCATCTCCAAAAATACAAGCGCGCTCGATGTCGACGAAATCTCCAACTCTAAGTGTACCAAGATTGGATTTATTGAGCGACTCATGAATAACATCAAACTCCACCCAATCTCCCTCAAAACGGACAACGGTCAAGCACACCCCATTCACCGCAACACTTGCACCCTTTTGAAGTTTTTCTGCCAAATCTTCGAGTTTAATCCGTAATCTTCTCCCGCCTTCAAGATTTTCTACGGCAGTTATTTTGCGTATTCCCTGAACGATTCCTGTAAACATGATTTTCCAATTTATATGCTGAAATTTATAAGAGAGTATTTAATTCATGGGAGGTAACCCCAAAGATTTCTGTATGCGTTTTCTTAGCCAGCGAATACTTTCATAACGCACCACAGGGATAAAGACAATTAGTCCAAGTGCGTCTGTCAGAAGTCCGGGAACAATAAGTAAAGCACCCCCACACCAGTATAACAAATCTGCAAATATTTCTTCTGTGGGTACTCTCCGGTTTCGCAATTCACTTTCAACCAGAGTCCATAATGAAAAATTTTCACCATGCATTAACCACAAACCCGCCACGGTTGTTATGACACACTGCAAAAATATTGTACTTAACGGCATAAAAATAGTCAGCTGCATGAGAACCCATATTTCAATGATCGGGACAACCAATAATAAAATGCTCAGAATCCACCACATTTAATTCTCAATTCTTGTCTATATGGATCGTGGTGGAATGGAATATGTACATGTCGCATGCGCCACTGGTTCAGGGTCACCCTGCGAGTAGATAATAACCTCACCCACTATTAAACGTTTGCCCATCTTCATCAGCCATGACTCTCCTAAAAGGCCACGGTGTGCTTCAGGTTTACGTAAAAAATTAATATTAAGATTTGTCGTCACAGCTAAAACCACCCCACCCATTGTAGTTAAAATTGCGGCATACATTGCAGTGTCTGCAAGTAACATCATCGTTGGTCCAGATATAGTTCCTCCCGGACGTAAGTGGGTATGATCAACATCGAGGCGCAGTATTGCACGCCTATTTTCGCAGGATTCCACTACCATTGGATTTTCGGGAAATTCCTGTTGCAAAAATTTTTGTATTTCATCCGAGTTCATGGTGATATTTCCTAAAATTTAATTATTATTAATATAGCAGGTTTGAAATGACTTGCTGAAATACTTGAGTTTGATCAACAATACTTTATCACAAATTAAGCAAAATATTTATTGATCTTTTCCGTTTCATGAATTCATTAAAAACACTTAACGCACAACAAAAGGAAGCAGTTACTACTCTAGATGGTCCAATCATGATTCTCGCCGGTGCAGGCAGCGGAAAAACTCGTGTTATTATACAGCGTATTGCATATTTGATCCAGAAAAAGCAGATCCCTCCGCAGCAAATCATTGCAGTTACTTTCACAAATAAAGCAGCAGAAGAAATGCGGAAGCGTTTACAAGGAATATTGTCAGGAAAACAGGAAGGCATAAATTTGAGTACTTTTCACTCTCTAGGGGTGAGTCTGTTACGTAAGTCGATTCATCATCTTGGTTACCGTTCCAATTTCATTATTTACGATACACGTGATCAGTTTTCAGTTATTAAAACAATAATGGAAGATCAGGATTTTGACGATAGCGAATTGATAGATGCGAAGTCTGTACATTATGAAATCTGTCAGGCAAAGTCCACTGGTGTTCTCCCGGAAGAATTTATGGATCAACATGCATCACAACAAAAACAATTAGTCGGCAAGATATTTCGGCACTACCAGAAAACAATGAAAGGCTGTAACGCTATTGATTTTGACGACATCCTCAACCTTACCGTAACTTTATTTGAGGAGTACCCGGAGGTCATGGACTCTTTAACAGAGCGCTTCCGTTATATTATGGTAGATGAATATCAAGACACGAACCATATTCAATATAAACTCCTCCGGCATCTCACAAAACGACACAGAAATCTTTGTGTAGTAGGAGATGATGATCAATCTATTTACGGCTGGCGTGGTGCAGAAGTAAAGAATATTTTGAATTTTGAACGTAATTATCCGGATGTAAAATTTATCCGTTTAGAACAAAACTATCGTTCAACGCAAAAAATTCTAACCGCTGCAAATCAGGTTATTTCCGAGAATACCCAGCGTATGCCAAAAAAACTGTGGTCTGAAAAACATGTCGGTGAAAAACTGGATTGGCTTTTAGCAGATTCTGAAGAGGAAGAATTGGAAGCAGTGACAAGGAAGATACGCACAAAAATAATGCAGCAGGGCAGACGTTATTTAGACTATTCGATTCTCTATCGTTCCAATTTTCAGTCCCGTCTTGTTGAAGAAGCACTCCGTGAGGCAAAAATCCCTTATCGTATGTTAGGCGGAACGAGCTTTTATGATCGGGAAGAAATCCGGGATGCACTGGCTTACCTGAAAGTTATTCATAACCCAAATGATGAAGTTAGTCTTCACCGTATTATCAATACTCCCAGGCGTGGAATTGGTAAAACATCTCTGATAAAGGCATATGAGTACTGTCATGAAACGCATCTTCCTTTGTTTAAAGTAATGAGGGATGCCAGAAAATATGAACGTATTCCTAAAGATTCAGCCTTCAAAATGGAAATTTTTACAGGTATCATCAGTAATTATAAACAGCGTTTTGCCAATGAAGTATTGGGTACTGTACTAAAGGATTTACTGGATGAAATTGGTTATCTTAGATTTCTTGAAACTCGAAGTGGTGACGCCAAGACGCGCGAACGTAGGATAATGAATGTGCTGGAATTGCAGGTAAGTGTAAGAAAATTTTCTGACAAATTTCCGGAGGCAAATCTTCAGAGTTTTTTAGAGCGTGTGTCTCTTTTTACGCAAAGTGACAACGATCCGGAAACTAAAGCCGATCAAGTTTCCATTATGACTCTTCATAGCGCGAAGGGGCTGGAATTCCCTTTTGTTTTCATGGTTGGCATGTCTGAAGGTGTCTTTCCAAACAATCGTGCAATAGAAGAAGGTGGTGAGGATGAGGAGCGCCGTTTATGTTATGTAGGAATCACAAGAGCACAACAGGAATTAACGTTTTCGATGGCCAAATCCCGTAAACGTTATGGAGAAAGCATCAAGCAGGAACCTTCCCGTTTTCTGCTTAACATCGACCCGGAGCTCCTCGCAGTTCCAATAATTGGAGAAGCCTCTGAAAAAGTAAAAAAAGAACTTAGCCGCGAATCTCGTTCCGCCTTTTTTTCACAGATGAAACATATGGGAACCAGTTGAAAAAGATTAAAAAATTCAGAAAATTTTTTTTCAGGTTTGCGCTACTTATCCTCGGATTAATCTCATTCTCCGGAATTTGCTTTTCACAAACTTTAATAGTCGCGCTTGGAGATTCTTTAACAGAGGGATTCGGAGTCAATAAAGAAGAAGCATATCCATTTTTGCTTGAGAAGGAACTCTCTACCAAAGGCCATTCAGTAAAGGTTGTCAATGCCGGAATCAGCGGTTCCACAAGTGCAAGTGCAGCCTCAAGACTCAAATGGTATATCCGTTCTCAACCCGACATAATTATAATTGCACTGGGCGGAAATGATGGGTTGAGAGGATTAAGTGTTTTACACATGAAGAAGAACTTAAGCAAGGCAATTGAGTTAGCGCAGTCTGAAAAAATTCAGGTTTTGCTCTCCGGAATGCAGATTCCTCTAAATTATGGCAAAGAATATACAGAGTCTTTCAGGAAGGTTTTTCAGGAATTGGCTGAGTTATATAAACTTCCGATGATTCCTTTTCTGCTGAAAGATGTCGGAGGATTTCCAACCCTGAATCAACCAGATGGTATCCATCCTAATCCTGAAGGTCATAAAATTATTGCTGCGACAGTGCTTAAATATTTGGAACCGCTCTTACCTAAAATAAATTAAAAGTAGCCGAGTTCAAGAATCAAAGAATCTATAAAATATTATAATACAAGTCCGACCTAAGCTTAAATTAACAAAGGTCAGCCGTACTTTCGCATTGACCTGAGGGCAACTTGAATCTGCTTTTGCTGGTTGAGGTATGCTCTGTTACCAGGCACAAGCGCATCCACTGCCTTTTTACCCATTTCCAGAATTTTCAAAACTCCATGATTTGCCAGGCTCAACATTTTACGCTGTTCATAAGCATAATATGCAATTTGTGCGAATTCAGATAGAACCGTTATATCTCCACGTTTTGGATTTGTAAAAGAAGATCTCTTTAAAGCTTTGTGGTATGCAACTATGGCTTTGTTGAAAGTTGGAGTCATGGATGACCTAGCTGTTAAATCCCGCATTACCACACGTAAAGTTAAGATCCTTAGGACCTGCATATGCAGCCTTGCTTCCATAAGATAAGGTAGTGGCAACTTACTGTCTATTACCTGCAGCTTACCCACTATTTTCAGTCCGATCGGATGCAAGACTGGTATACGTTTCATCACTTCAAGTGCTGCTAAAGTTTTACGGACAACAAGAGTGTGTTTGTTCTTAGCAGAATCAGCACCTCCGAATAAACTCTTCACTCTGTGTTTAGAAGTTAACTCATCTAACTCGTCCATTTGCATTGACATGGTAATGCTTCCCCGAGTATCTTCATCAAGGGAATCAGTGTATTCCAATAATTTTAAAGTTATTTTTATTTCCTGGATCACCATTGCCTCATTTTCATCAATGTCTTTCTCTTCATCTTCTTCATCTGCTTTTATCAAGTCTTTGATTGAGATTATATCCAGATTCACATTTTTTAGTTGTTTGGACTGTACAACGAGTAGATTTTTTTTATGCGTACTGATTATTTTGTCCAAATATAAACGGTATGTTTGTCCGGCAATTTGCAAAGTCGCAGGTGTTATGTGTCCTAAATAAATAGTAATGGCAGCTTGAATCAAGAGGTTGCGGTAAAAGGAGAGAGGGAAATCCCTTTTGTCATGTATAACACTTCTCACTAGTTTAACCCTTGCGGCAGTGGAGAAAGGGTCACTAGCGATTTTTGAAACCAAAGACGAAATTTCAGCATTATTTGCCTGATTACCGATTATGCTTGCATCTACGTGGGTTCCCTTAGTATCTGAATCTGCAGACAGAATTGTTTTGCGCATCTTCAGCATAAAGGAAGAGTTACTGAGTTTTTTTACATCGTCAGTAGCCTTTAATATTTGCCTTTGAATTTTTTTAAAATCAAGGCTGGGAATAGGCGTGATTGACTGAGGTTTGTTCTTAAATGTGTTCTTCAAAACTCCTCATTTAATTTGCAGAATAGCGGTTATTTACTATAATTTAATATCCTTAAATTTCACTTAAAATGTACCCTGCAAAGTTTCTGGAGTTTTCACAGAAGACACAGACTTAAGTTTTTTTAATAATTTTTTCTCTCGTTAACTGATTTATCCTTTAACCTTTAACATAAATCCATAGAAAACAAAAGAAAGGTATCTTTTTTACTCAAAAACAAAATTGATAATTTTATGTATTAAATTATATTTTCAGCTTTCCCTACGAAGCACTGATGTTTTTAATATTGAAATCAATACCATTTCAATATGATTTATGAGTGCTCCAGAAGTAAAGTCATGTGACTGGATATGCATTAATTTAATTTTTTCTATAATAACTTTGAACAAAAAGAAATATTTTTTTAGAATTGGTTAGTGCTGAAGAACTTAGTTCAATTTTTCAAATGAAACACTCGAAGTTTTTGTTCAGAAAGAGTATATTTCGTAACAAGAGAGAAAACAATTAAAGTATGAATATTTCCGTATGCATAGAACATGCACCGGCAAACATAATTAATAAAGGTGAAGCTTTCATGCTCTATTTCAGGAAAAATATTGTAATAGATTTTTCAATCAATAAAATTGAAAATCACTAGTCATAATCACGGCTTTTCTGTTGATGAAAAGTCTCTTCCCAAGAATGTCAGTGTTACACACCGGAATCTGAATGATAAAACCATAGAAGGTATTGAATCACTAATTAATCCGGCATTTTCTTTACAATATCACTCAGAAGTTGCAACAGGACCAAGACATGCATAATACCTTTTTGGCCGGTTTCTTGAAATGCTAAATTGTTGAGCCAAAATATCTCCTATAGAATTAATATATGTAGCAAATCAACATTCGGAATTTTGAACCTAAAGAAAAAGAAAGTGAGGTTAGATGAGCGTAGGTAAAATGACTGGGCCTAAAAAAGCTGCAATTTTGTTGCTTGCCCTAGGTGAAGATGCTGCTGCGGATGTGATGAAAAATTTAGAAGAAGCTGAAATACAGCAGGTTGGCTATTATATGAGCCGTTTTTCAGATGTCTCTCCTGAAGAATTAGACATTGTTCTTGAGGAGTTTTATCGAAATTCGGTGATGGTTGATGAGGGTGTGAGTATCAGTTCCTCACCAGATTTTGTAAAGAATGCACTGACTAAAGCTTTGGGTGCGGATAGAGCTAAAGAGCTAAGTGATAATTTGAGAGCAGGTGAGGAAGAAGCCGGACTAGACGCATTGCGATATGCTGAACCCATCATGATTTCAAATTATATCCGCAACGAACACCCGCAAACTATTGCTCTAATTCTTTCATATTTAAAGAATGTTGAACAATCATCAACAGTTCTTCGGGAATTACCAGAAAGCCTTCAGGCAGATGTTTTGTATAGAATGGCAATGATTGAAAGTATTCCCCCAGGAGTAGTTGCGGAAATGAACGAGGTATTAACTGAAGAAATGAAAACTGCAGGAAGTATGGCAACAAGCGTTGGTGGAGTTGAGCCAGTAGCAGAAATCTTAAATTCTGTAGACAAGGCTACAGAAACCAGAATTTTGGCCAGTATCGAAGAAACAAATCCCGATCTAGCAGAACAAATCCGAGAATTGATGTTCACCTTCGAAGATATGGCATTGATTGATGCCAAGCAAATGCAAACTGTAATGAAAGACGTTGATCAGGCTGACATGGTACTCGCCCTTAAAACGGCAAGTGATGCAGTCAAAGAACTTATCTTCAGCAGTATGTCATCTAGGGCAGCTGAAATGGTGCGTGATGATCTTGAAAACCTTGGGCCTGCAAAAATTTCGGATGTAGAAGCTGCCCAGCAAAAAATAATAAAAGTCGTTAAGAAACTTGAAGAGGAAGGATCGATAGTCATTGCAGGTGCTGGCGGAGGTGACGTAGTCTGATCAATGAATACTGGAAACTATAAGTTTGTAGGCAAAAATACCACACTTGCGTTGAAGAGTTTTCAATATTCAACAGTTATAATTTCGTTTCATGCCTTTGTTTTTTAAATGGAATTGAAAAATATTATTCTCAATAATCGCTTGTTTAAAAATATTTTTTTGAATAATTTAATTAAAGAGTTTAGCAATGCCTAAAACAATGTTTGAAAAAATTTGGAGCACTCATCTTGTTTATGAGCAGGAAGGCAATTCAATTGTATACATTGACCGTCACCTGGTGCATGAAGTAACATCAGCGCAAGCCTTTGAAGGATTACGTCTCGCCGGACGCTCAGTTCTACATCCGGAAGCGACATATGCTGTTCCCGACCACAATATCCCAACCATCAATCAGGACCTACCGATTGAGGATCCGATTTCTTCCCTACAGGTAGAGACCCTGCGCAAGAACTGCAGAGAATTTGGGATTACACTGTTCGATCTGGGAGATGAACGTACAGGGATTGTTCATGTCATGGGACCGGAGCAAGGATTAACCCTTCCTGGTTCAACTATTGTTTGCGGAGATTCACACACTGCAACCCATGGTGCTTTTGGCGCATTAGCCTTTGGCATTGGTACTTCAGAAGTTGAACATGTACTTGCTACTCAGACTCTGCAGCAAAAAAAACCCAGAACCATGCTGGTGGAAGTTGAAGGCCTGCTGCCAGAAACGGTAACACCTAAAGATATTATTCTTGCTATTATTGGCAAAATTGGGACTGCCGGTGGCACCGGTTTCGTAATTGAATATGCGGGAGAAGCTATTCGATCAATGTCAATGGAAGGCCGTATGACACTTTGCAATATGACGATCGAAGCTGGTGCGCGTGCAGGCATGGTAGCACCTGATGAAAAAACATTTGAACATCTGAGGAATAGGCCTTATACACCACAAGGCGACTCGTTTACAGAAGCAGTGTCTTCCTGGAAAAAGCTCCGTACTGATGCTGATGCGAAATTTGATGTTACTGTAAATTTAAACGCGAAAAATGTTTTACCGCAGGTTACGTGGGGTACAAATCCTGGAATGGTCACTGATATTAATGGTAAAGTTCCGGATCCATCAATAATTGAAAATTTGATAGAGCGCAGTTCTGTTGAGCAAGCTTTAAAATATATGGGGCTCAAAGCAAATTTACCTATTCAGGAAATTAGTATTGACCGTGTTTTTATTGGATCATGCACAAATTCCCGTATCGAAGATTTACGTTCAGTTGCCGATTTTGTTGAAGGTCGTAAAGTGAATGATGCTGTGTCGGCTATGATTGTTCCGGGAAGTGGTATTATCAAGCGTCAAGCAGAGGAAGAAGGTCTGGATAAAATTTTTATTGAGGCAGGGTTTGATTGGCGTCAGCCGGGATGCTCCATGTGTCTGGCTATGAATGATGATGTTCTAAAACCAGGCGAACGCTGTGCTTCTACAAGCAATAGAAACTTTGAAGGCCGCCAGGGTAAAGGTAGCCGTACACATCTTGTTAGTCCACTGATGGCTGCCGCAGCTGCGATTGCTGGACACTTTGTTGATCCACGTACTTATTAATGAACCTTGAAAAAATAATAAAATGGAAGTATTTGACACTCTTTCCGGGTTGACTGTACCACTTGATAAAATAAATGTGGACACAGACCAAATTATTCCAAAACAATTCCTAAAAAAAATTGAACGTACTGGTTTCGGAGTTCATCTTTTCCACGATTGGCGCTATTCAGATGACGCTGGGACACAGTCGAATTCCGAATTTGTGTTGAACTTGCCTCGCTATCAGGGAGCACAAATTTTGTTGACTAGAGATAATTTTGGCTGTGGCTCAAGCCGCGAACATGCTCCGTGGGCTTTGAAGGATTATGGTTTTAAAAGTATTATTTCATCAAGTTTTGCAGACATTTTTTTCAACAATTGCAGAAAAAATGGAATTTTGGCTGTTGTGCTTCAACCGGAGGAAATACATTCTTTGTTTGAGGAAGTTGAAGCTAATGAAGGATGTCAACTGACGGTCGATCTCCCGCAGCAGATTGTAAGTTCTCCCGAAGGCAAAAAATATTATTTCGAAGTAGATGTTTTTGCAAAAAATTGTTTGCTTAAGGGTTTGGACGACATTGGCTGGACCTTGCAGTTTGAGGGAAAAATTAAAGCTTATGAACAACAAGCGAGGAAGCAAAATCCTTGGTTATTTTTTGATGTGTAATTTTATCCCGCTAAGGAATCCATGTCATCCTTACGTTTGCCACTAATAATAGTTTTATTCTCAATTATATTTGTAGCGTGTGGGCGTTCTGATTTGACTCGGATACGTCTACTTTCTCCGGTTGGTGAGACCAAAAAAGATCACTCCATTTTCACTGACAAAACCATTTCCACATCAGCAAAAGAAATAACAGATTCTGATCCAAAAACAAGTGGAGGAGGTATATATTTTTTGTTTAAAAGTATCGGTCTTGGTTATACAACAATTACCACAAATATTGAAAAAAGAACCAATAAATCAGCAGATGATACACTGCTGCTCAGAGAAAAAACAACACTCAAGACCAATTTTACAGATTTGGCATTTGGCATAGGTGAAAACTTTACTCTGATGTGGGGTGTGGGGGTCCTTTCTGGAGGAACTCTAGACACTACCTTGAATTATGGTTATAGTGGGGCAACGGATGAAACTCTTAAGAACAAGGAACTTTCGGGGCATTCTGTATTTTTGGTGTTAGCCCATCACGGATTTGGTTTTGAAACATTGTTAGGCTTTCGAACAAATTACATCAAGGCAAATTTGGAAGACAGCCTAAGTTCTGCAAAAACACTAAAGACAGCAAATTCTATCAGCTACGAAAGTAATAGCCTGAAATTGACTACAAACCAGCTGCAACTCGGAATAGGAGTAACTTTCTAATTGTTCTTTTTTATGTATTGCTGTCAGTATCAGGCAATTGGTTTTCCTGTTCTAATCAAGTAAGTAAATAAAAATCAAAAACTGACTCAACAGACACCATAGTTCCAACAGTAACAACTATTTCTCGTGCTGACACATCTCCGATGTTACTACCACGAGCACAATTCCGATTACAATCAGCAAATCCATTGATCCCAAAAAAGTAACCCAAAGTAATTTAAAATAAACTTATAGCTTGCCGAATTTACTCAGTTGGTGGATTTCCAATACAGTGAATTCAGAGAATGTGTTCAAAAAAATGGCCCGTGATTCAATAAAAATGTTTTTTTCAGGAGCATAACCCGGCAAGCACCTCAAAATAATCCGGAAAAGTTTTACTCACACAGTCCGGATTGCAGATTGTCACCGACGATTTACCACATGCTACCAATGAAAATGACATGGCCATTCTATGGTCATCGTAGGTGTTGATCGAAGCAATTTTTACCCGTGTAGGAGGATGAATTACCAGATAGTCTTGACCCTCCTCAACCTCCGCTCCAAGCTTGCGCAATTCTGTAGAAACCGCCTTAAGGCGTTCCGTTTCTTTGACACGCCAATTGTAGATGTTCCTGATAGCAGTAGGCCCTGAGGCAAATAGAGCCGTAACCGCCAAAGTCATAGCAGCATCCGGCATTTGATTCATGTCAACGTCAATCCCATTTAATGTTGATCCAGTCAACTTTACCTGACGAGCACCCCAATCAACTTTTGCACCCATCTGTTCTAATACTTCGGCAAAACGCGAGTCACCCTGTATACTTTCAGTACCACATCCTTTTACAGTCACAGAACCTCCGGTGATTGCCGCACCGGCCAAAAAATAAGATGCCGTAGAGGCATCGCCTTCAACATATAATTTCCCGGGTGATTGATAATTTTGGCGGGGAATTTGGAAGGTCTGGAAGTCTTTGTGATTTACTGAAACTCCAAAATGCCGCATCAAACGCATGGTCATTTCCACGTAAGGCACAGAAACAAGTTTGTCAATTATTTCTATCTCAACGTCACTTTTTGCATAGGGTGCAACCAATAAAATAGCTGTCAAATACTGACTGCTTATTGCTCCACTCAAACGTGTCTTGCCGCCCGGAAGACCATCTGCAATTACTTCAACCGGGGGACAATCTGTACCATTCAGACATCTTAAATTCGCACCAAGCTGAGAAAGTCCATCAACCAAATCGATAATGGGACGCTCCCTCATACGCGTAACTCCATCCAACACAAAACGTCCGTGCCCCAAAGTCATGGCTGCGGTCAAAGGCCGGATAGCTGTGCCAGCATTACCCAGCATTAAAGTTGCTTCTGATACCGGAATTTTTCCAGCAGTTCCAGAAACAGAGATTAGATTTTCAGCACGTTTTTCTTCGAACTGAATTCCAAGTATTTCCAGTGCTTCCACCATCCTGCGGACATCATCGCTATCAAGTAAATTATGAATCTCGGTCTGCCCTTCTGCCAACATACTAAGAAGCAGTATCCTATTGGAGAGGCTCTTCGAACCAGGCAAATTGACAATTCCGGAAATTTCGTGGATTGGAGACAAAGTGAGTTTATCTTTTGAACTCATGTGTTTCCCCTAATTTTTCGTTCAATGTAGAATTCGGCGGCTTTATAAGAACTGCGTACCAGAGGTCCAGATGCTACATACTCAAATCCCATTTTATCTCCAAGTAATATTAACTCATCAAACTCTTCCGGAGGCACAAATTTTTCTACTTTCAGATGTTTTTTGGAGGGTTGCAGATATTGACCGATAGTCAGAAAATCCACGCCGACATCACGCAGATCTTTCATGGCCTGCAAAGTTTCCGTGTGGCTTTCACCAACTCCGAGCATTAATGATGATTTGGTGTAAGTTCCTGGACTTTTCTGCTTGATGTAACGTAACACATCCAGCGATTGATCATAACTTGCTCGGGAGTCCCGGACCTTTAAGGTCAGACTCCTGACAGTTTCCAGGTTGTGCGCCAAAACCGCGGGACGTGCGTTTATTACTTGTTGAACCAATTCTGTATTTCCTTGAAAATCCGGCATCAACATTTCAATCAGCATTTCCGGACATGCACGTTGTGTAGAGCGAATACAGCGTGCAATGTGCGAGGCACCCTGGTCAGGAAGATCGTCCCGATCTACAGTTGTTAATACCACATATTTTAAAGCCATATTTTCGATCGTTTCGGC
>Ga0208410_1001348_pt1 | contig 12857 bp, 13 predicted proteins | sample ETN02SmetaG_3_FD_185787 | JGI IMG/M metagenome (GOLD analysis project Ga0208410, IMG submission 185787) | Marine microbial and viral communities from oxygen minimum zone, Eastern Pacific Ocean - ETNP2014F10-02SV257 (SPAdes) (version 2) | ecosystem: Environmental > Aquatic > Marine > Oceanic ... | reverse complement strand
CATACCCTTCGTGGTCATATCTCCTTTTTAGGTTTGAATCAGTGTGTATCATATATCGATATGCTCTTGTGCTGCCGTAGAAGGCAGTCATCCATAACCACTAATAGTCCTGCCTCTCTTGCTGTTTTTGCCGCTTCGTGATCGCAAATTGAATCTTGCATCCATATGGCTTTTGCTTCAATCAATATTGCAGATTCTACAATATCACTTACATACTTAGACCTTCTAAATATATTTACTATTTCAATTTTCTTTTTGATTGATTCTAAGTTTGGGTAAGAACGCATTTTCCCAATGTAATGGTGACCCGGATTAACTGGAATTATCTCATAACCATTTCCTTTCATATACATAGATACAAAATTACTGGGTCTATCTTTTTTAGGGCTGAATCCAACAACAGCGATAGTATTATATTGTAAAATCTCTTTGATTACAGCTTGATCATTCATCGTTTAAATAAATTAGAGAGTACATATCCTGCAATATTGGGGTTTTCCTTAAGTCTACGTACTGAATAGTCGAACCAGTCAGGTCCAAAGGGTACATAAACTCTAACTTTGTATCCATCTTGGATTAATTTATCGAGTCGACCATCCATTGGCACACCAAACAATACCTGAAATTCAAACAGGTGTTTCGCAATTTTTTCATTGCTTACCCAGTCTAATAATTGATCAATAAGAATCTGATCATGTGTTGCGTAACCACAAAAACTACCTTTTCTGGCCATTGTCTTTGCCAAAAGCAAAAAATTGTTTCTAATGTCAACACGATCTTGGTATGCAATTGTTTTTGATTCCTTGTAAATACCTTTACAGATTCTGGAATTGAATTGATTATTTCCCAAGGTCTCTATATCATTTTCGCTCCTATAGAGGTATGCCTGTATTGCAACTCCAACATTATCATAAACGTTCTTACATTCTTTATAAATTGAAAATGTTTGTTCCGTATGATCAGAATTTTCCATATCTATTCTAAGAAAATTTCCAAACTCACTTGCTTTTTTTACTATACTCAACATATTTGCCACTGCCTCAGAAAGAGAAATATTCAATCCTATATGAGTTGGTTTTACAGAGATAGTACAATCAAGAGAGTTTTTGTCGATTTCCTCATAGATAGCGCAATATTGCGATGTGATTTCACTAGCAATTTGAATATCTTCAACGTGTTCACCCAGTATGTCAACTGTTGCGCTTAACCCTCTCAAGTTCAGCCCCTTTATGTTTAGCAGGGCCTCCTCAATGGTCTCTCCAGCAACGTATGGTTTTGAAAATGGTCTTGCGAACCATTTGGGTAACAATGGTAGGCATTTTGTAATGATGGAATCTAAAATTACCATACAAAAAATTATACCAAACTAAATTATGCGACCAGTAAGATTTATGAGTATTGAACCTAAATAAATAATTATTGATTATAATTGAAGTTTAATTTGACTAAACAAAATATCAAGGGGTAAATTTCGAGGCTATTTACCTTCGCAATGATTAAATAATATGTATAGAGATTTCGGAACAGTTTTCTTTGCAACCATTGTTGCTGTGATTTTTGTTATTGTGCCATTGGTCATTCAATGGCTAATTGCGCCTAGCAACAAAACCAAAGAGAAATTAGAAACTTACGAGTGTGGTGAGGTTGTAGAAGGCTCTGCCTGGCTTCAGTTCAACATAAGATTTTATGTGATTGCGCTCATATTTCTAATTTTTGATGTAGAAGTAATCTTCCTCTTTCCTTGGGCGGTCGTTTTCAAAGAATTAGGCCTTCTTGCGCTAGTGGAGATGGGGATTTTTCTTTTGATTTTGGCAGTAGGGTTGGCCTATGTCTGGGTCAAGTCAGATCTTGATTGGGTTAAGAGAAGAGTCCGATATGGAGCTGGAAGATATCAAAACATTGCAATTGACCAGGAGAATTAAATGGGATTATTGACAAATAAATTTGCAGAAGACAATGTTATAGTAGCAAAGCTCGAAAAGCTACTTAATTGGAGTCGCTCTACTAGTCCATGGTTCTTCCAATTCGGCACAGCATGCTGTGCAATTGAAATGATGGCTGCTGCTGCACCTCGGCATGATATCAAAAGAATTGGATTCATACCTAGATCCTCGCCAAGGCAGGCTGATGTTATGATTGTTGCAGGGACGGTAACAATGAAAATGGCAATAAGAGTCAAAAAGCTGTATGAGCAAATGGCAGACCCTAAATATGTTGTTGCCATGGGTTCTTGTGCAACAAGTGGAGGGCCATATTGGCAGCATGGCTACCACGTACTAAAAGGTGTGGATATTGTAATTCCAGTTGATGTATATGTACCAGGTTGTCCTCCAAGACCTGAATCCTTGATAGAGGGTCTATTAAAGTTAGAAGAACAAATACTTGAAGAGCGCCCCTTGACACGTAAGATGGCATGAGCCAAGAACAAGAAATACTTATAGCGAAATTGGTCAATAAAGGCCTTGATGGAGATATGGATTCTGTCAATGCTTGTGAAGACAGAATCGTACGTGGCAAGGCAAAAGCAATGATTATGAAGGTTAAAAAGGGTACTGTAGAACGTCCACCTGTTCCAGTTTCCCCTGGTGAGGAATCTAGTTCAAAAGTTCCAGATTCTCTCTCAAAAGATGATATGATAGCGCTCTTGGTCAATAAAGGTCTCGATGGAGATATGGATTCTGTCAATGCTTGCGACGACAGAATCGTACGTGGCAAGGCAAAAGCAATGATCGTAAAGGTTAAGAAGGGTACTGCTGAGCGGCCAGAAATGCCCTTGGAAATCACAGAAAGCACAGAAGATAATAGCCAAAATGATATCAAAGTCGAAAAAGTTCAGGATCCATTTCAAGAAATAAAAAAAATGATTGAAGAGAAATTTCCTGATGATATTGATGAAGGCAGCGAAGATAAATATATATACTTCAAGCCAGATAATTGGTTAAACATTGCAAAATGGCTTTTTTCAGATACATCTCTTCTATTCAACTCATTACAGTGTCAGATGGGCATAGATATGGGAGAAGATATTTTGGAGTCTAGGTACAACCTTCATTCAATGAAGCATGACCATTATCTTGAAGTAAGAATAAGAGTTCCAAGGTCCAATGCGAAAATACCATCAGTCGAGCAAGTATGGAGAATTGCAGACTGGTTTGAAAGAGAAACCTATGACATGCTTGGAATAGAATATTCGGGGCACAGAGATCTAAGAAGAATACTGTTGCCTAGTGATTGGGAGGGTTGGCCACTCAGAAAAGATTATCAAGAGCCGGAAACTTATCACGGAATCGTGGTACCTAAAATGAAGGAAGGATGGGACTAGTACACGGCGAAGAGATGGTCCTAAACATTGGACCTCAGCACCCAGCAACACATGGTGTATTACGTCTTCAGGTGAAGACTGATGGAGAAGTGGTTTCTCAGATAACTCCATACATGGGGTATCTGCACCGATGTTTTGAAAAACATTGTGAGAATGTCACTTACGAGCAGGTAATACCCTATACAGACAGGTGTGATTATTTGTCATCTATGTCTATGAACTTTGGGTATGTGGTCGCAATGGAAAGACTTATGGAAATTAAGGTCAACGAGCGAGTTGAGCACATCAGAGTAGTAATGGCTGAATTACAGCGAATAGCAAGTCATCTCCTCTGCACTGGAGTTTTTGGATTGGACCTAGGTGCATTTACGCCATTTTTATGGGCACTCAGGGATAGAGAGAGGATACTTGATCTCTTCGAAATGACTTGTGGTGCACGTCTTTTATATAATTATATGTGGATTGGCGGACTTAGTCATGATATACCCACTGGTTTTATTGAATCCACGCTCAAATTTCTTGATGAATTTGAACCAAATATTGATGAACTTGAAAATATTCTTGCACATAACAAGATATTAGTTGAAAGGTCCGCTGATATAGGCATAATGCCTAAAGATATTGCCATAAGCTATGGTGTTACGGGGCCAAACCTGAGAGCATCTGGGGTTAATTGGGATTTACGTAAGAATGACCCATATTCAATTTATGATAGGTTTGAATTTGATATCCCGATTGGGCAAGGTATGAAAGGAACTGTTGGTGATTGTTGGGACAGATTTTATGTTAGAATACAGGAAATGAGAGAGAGCGTCAAGATTATCAGGCAGGCCATTTCAAAGATGCCAAAAGATGGAGATGTACATCAAAATTTGCCAAAAAAAATACGCCCACCAAAAGGCTCAATATATGCGAGGACAGAAACCCCAAGGGGCGACTTGGGATATTATATTGAGAGTGATGGTAGCGCGATTCCTTATAGATTGAAAATGCGGTCACCGGCTTTTACTGCTTTATCGGTAATGGATGAGATTGCTGCTGGTTGGTTGCTCTCAGATGTGCTAGCAATTTTAGGTAGTCTTGACATTGTCTTAGGTGAGATTGATAGATGACCGTCGATTTTATATTTGAAAGTTTGAACCAATTTTTTCCAGACCTTGCGGGCAATTCGATTTTTCTAGTTTTATCTATGTTGATACCCATTGGTGCTCTTCTGGGTTTTATAACAGTATATGGTTTTGGTGTAATATATTCAGAAATAAAGGTGTCCTCATTCATGCAAGACAAGACTGGTCCTATGGGTCAAGGCCCAGGATTGCATGCTGGTAAGTGGGGCCTATTGCAGCCCGTTGCAGATGGATTAAAGCTTTTTATGAAAGAGGACATAATTCCAGCCACAGCTGATAGACCTCTTTTTATTTTAGCACCATTTTTAATTTTCATTGGTGCTTTGACAGGATTTATTGCTGTGCCATTTGGAGAAAAAATTATTATTGCCGATATGAACATTGGAATCTTCTATATTGTTGGAATAGGTAGTCTTGCAGTAATTGCATTAATTCTTGCTGGGTGGTCTTCCAATAATAAATGGGCGTTGTATGGAGGAATGAGGTCTGCTGCACAGATCATTAGTTATGAAATACCGGCTGGGATATCTCTTGTTACCGTAATAATGCTTGCAAGTTCTTTAAGCATGCAGGACATTATTTCATACCAAAGCGGTGGCATCTTCAATTGGATAATTTTTGATAATCCATTCATGCCCATCGTTTTCATCATATTTTTTATCAGTACGCTTGCTGAAACAAATAGGACACCTTTTGACCTCCCAGAATCAGAATCTGAGTTAGTTGCAGGTTTTGTGACTGAGTACTCTGGAACGCGATATGCATTATTCTTTTTGAGTGAGTATGCAAATATGTTTGTTGTATGTGCAGTCAGTGCAACCGCATTTTTTGGAGGTTGGCAGAGCCCATTTCCTAATTTTTTAAACTCTCCGGCATGGAGTGTTGTTTGGATGCTTATTAAGACCCTGTCACTTGTGTTTGTAATGATTTGGGTTAGATGGACCGTACCACGATTGCGCGTAGATCAGTTAATGCACATATGTTGGAAAGTATTTATTCCCATAGGACTTTTTAATGTTTTTGGAGTAGCAATATGGACAGTGATAAGAGGTTAATGTAATGATTAAATTTTTCAAGGACATTTTTGTTGCCAGTTCAACAATAGCTCAAGGAATGTCTATTACCATGAAACACTTCCTAGGTGCGAAGAATAGGATTGCTACGCTGCAATATCCAGAAGAAAGATGGCCGCGACCAGAGAGAAACATAGGTTTTGATCACGGGAACTATAATGTGATAAGGTCAAGGCTGCATGTTGATATGGATGATTGCATAGGTTGCCTGAAGTGTGAGCGAGCGTGTCCTGTTGATTGTATAAAGATTGAGACCGTCAAAGCTCCAGATCGAGGAGAGGATATTAAAGATGTAAAGCATGTCGGAATTACCTCGAATGGTTCAAGAAAAGCTATGGTCGTCACTCGCTTTGATATTGATATGACTGAGTGCTGTTACTGTAATCTTTGTACTTATCCATGTCCAGAGGAGTGCATCTTCATGACTGGAGGCCCTAATAGTAAAAAGCATCCTATTGACTATGAATTTTCAGAGCCAGACCGCAGTGACCTTATATACAGATTTGCCAAGCCAGGTACGAAAGAAGGGATGGATAGATTGGCAGATGATAATAAGGCTGAGGCTTAAAGTTAATGTCTGAAGCTATTTTCTGGTTTATGGCTTTATTTACTATCGCATCTGCACTTATGGTAGTTCTTAATAACCAGTTGCTATATTCTGCGATTGCTCTATTATTTACCTTATTTGGAGTAGCGGGACTCTATATTTATTTATGGGCAGATTTTATAGCGGGGGTCCAACTTCTTGTCTATATAGGTGGCATAAATGTATTAATTATCTTTGGCATAATGCTTACAAATCGAATAGCTTCAGTAAGGCTGTCTCAAACCAACCTACAGCAAGGCGTTGGTGGTGTTTTTGCATTTTGGATCTTTTTGCTTATATCTCTTGTAATCTCTAAGACCCCTTGGTTTCAAATGCCCTCATCGGAACCTTCAGAGACAGTAAGGGATGTAGGGACATTGTTAATGACGAAATATGTACTACCTTTTGAGGCTGCATCTATCTTATTGCTTGGTGCATTAATTGGTGCAGCTATTCTTTCTAGGGAAGCAAATTAATGGACCAATTAAATAGCTACCTGTTCATTGCTGCCGCTCTTTTTTCTATTGGACTATTTGGAGTCATGACCAGAAGGAACGGTATAGCTGTTCTTATGGGAGTTGAATTGATACTTAATGCTGCCAATATCAACTTTGTTGCCTTTTCTCGGTTTGGAGGTATGAACCTTGATGGGCATATCTTTGCGCTTATTGTAATTGTACTTGCAGCTGCAGAAGCTGCTGTAGCTCTGGCAATAGTAATAAATATCTACAATAATCTAAACACCATTAATGTTGACGAAGCCTCTAGGATGAAAGAATGATGGATAATATGTTCATTCTATATTCATTATTCATTCTGTTTTTACCACTTCTAGCTTTTTTGATACAGATTTTCGTTGGAAAACGGTTACCTCGCCAAGGTGATTGGGTATCGATTGGTGCGATATCGATTACTCTGGTTTTGGCGATTTTAATGTTCATCTCCATGATATCAAGATACGATCCAGAGTTCAGTAATGAGGCATCATTTACCTGGCTAGATATGGGAGAATTCAAGATAAGGCTAGGGTTCTTGGTTGATAATATTACGATTATCATGCTTCTTGTAGTTGCCCTTATATCAACTTGTACTCATATTTTTTCAACCCAATATCTAAAAGGTGATATCAGGTACTCAAGGTATTTTGCCTATCTTGGATTATTCACTTTTTCAATGAATGGAATTGTTCTTGCAAATAATTTGATGTCTATGTACATGTTTTGGGAGTTGGTAGGAGTTAGTTCTTATCTATTGATTGGTCATTGGTTTGAAAAGGATTCTGCAGCCAATGCAAGTAAAAAAGCCTTCCTTACTAATAGGGTTGGTGATATTGGGTTTTTCATTGGCATAATGCTCATCTATAATGCAGTTGGCTCATTTGCCTTTACTGACATTTTTGATGGAGTAGGAACAGGACTGATAGCTGGTGGTACTTTGACACTTGCGGGGATAGGTCTATTTATGGGGGCAATGGGTAAATCATCGCAATTTCCACTCCATATTTGGTTACCTGATGCTATGGAGGGTCCAACGCCAGTTTCAGCCTTAATGCACGCTGCTACGATGGTTGCTGCTGGTGTCTACCTTGCAGTAAGAATATTTCCGATTCTCACTCCTGATGCCCTTTTAGTTGTTGCGTATGTTGGAGGTTTCACTGCATTCTTTGCTGCTTCCATAGCTATAACCCAATCTGATATCAAAAAAGTATTGGCATATTCTACTGTTAGTCAGCTCGGATATATGATTCTAGCCGTTGGTACTGGAGTTTATACAGCTGCATTTTTTCATCTGCTTACACATGCGATGTTCAAGGCTAACCTTTTCTATGGTTCAGGCTCAGTAATACACGCGATGCATCATGCTTTACATGAAAAACATGACCATGAGACCGACCCGCAGAATATGCATAATATGGGTGGATTTAAGGAAAGAATGCCGATAACATATTGGTCAATGCTTTTAAGTACAATGGCAATAGCTGGGATTCCTCTTTTTTCGGGTTTTTTATCAAAAGATGCAATACTAGCTGGAACACTTTCATTTGCGCAGCATCACCCAATTCATTTTCTTTTGCCAATATTTGGTTTTGGGGCTGCTGCTATTACAGCATTTTATATGTTTAGAATGATGTTTCTTACTTTTCATGGTAAACCAAAAATGCCTGAACTAATTGAGGATATAAATGAGTCGCCAAAGGAGATGACGGGACCACTCGTTTTATTGGGCGGACTTAGTTTTTTTATTTGGTACACTCTACCATATTTTGATCCAATGTCAACTCATGGATGGTTTACGGATCTTGTGAAGCCTAGTGATGCTGTAGTACCTGGGAATCTAACTGCAAAGCAAATTGAAGATGGTGCTCATCATGCTCATTATTTGGCTATGTATGTCTCAATAGGAGTCGCTGCACTTGGAATCTTTCTTTCGTGGTTTACCTATATCAAAAAAGGACTTTCTGCTGAAGCATGGTCCAGGCGAGCAGGTTTCCTATATGATTGGAGTCTTAACAAGTACTATTTTGATGAAAACTATGATAGATTTATTTATCAACCGTCTTTAAGACTTTCAAAAAAAGTTGCCTGGATTGATTGGGAATTATATGATAAATATTTCATAAATGGATTTGGTCGTTTGACAAGTTGGGCTAGTAAAGTAACAGGGAAATTTGATTTTGATGTTATTGATCAACTCCTTGTTGACGGAACGGGCAGAATAGCTGCATTATTTGGGAGACAATTAAAAACCGTTCAAACGGGAAAACTTCAAAATTATGTGCTGTATGTTACAGCAGGGATAATCATCCTAATGATTATTCAATCATTTTAACACAAATGTGTGAGTAGAGGGAAAGATGGAACATATTCTTAGTTTGCTTATTTGGTTACCTGTCATGGGGATGGTTGCCATTGCATTCATACCGCGTGAAAAAGAAGATCTGATCAGAACTGCTGCAGCGATTACAACAGGAATTCAATTCTTATTGACATTGTCACTGTGGAATGATTTTGATACAGATAATGGCTCAATGCAGTTCAAGGAGTGGGCTGAGTGGATTCCATCCTTTAACATTGCTTATCATCTAGGCGTTGATGGATTGAGCCTGCCCATGGTCATTCTAACTGGAATGTTATTTTTCATTGGGGTGTTTGTAAGTTGGAATATAAAAAAGGCTGTCAAAGGATACTTTGCTCTATTCTTGATGTTGAATGCGGGTGTGATGGGTGTATTCTTGTCACTGGATTTCTTTCTATTTTACATATTCTGGGAGGTAATGTTACTCCCAATGTATTTCTTGATTGGAATGTGGGGTGGTCCACAAAGAGAATATGCTGCTATAAAATTCTTTTTATACACTTTATTTGGGTCTGTATTAATGCTAGTTGGTATCCTAGCGCTCTATTTTTATTGTGGAAAGACCTTTGATATTTTAGTGCTTACTAAAGTTGCTCCAGAAGCTTTAGGGGGAATCTTGTGGTGGGGAATGAGCGCCATTAAGGTGATATGGGTTCTTCTTTTTATTGGTTTTGCAATCAAAGTTCCTGTTTTTCCATTTCACACTTGGCTACCACTAGCCCATGTGGAGGCACCAACGGCAATATCAGTATTGCTTGCTGGAATTCTTTTGAAACTAGGAGTATATGGAATCATAAGAGTTAATTATGGGCTAATGCCAGATGGTGTCTACTGGTTTTCTACCGCATTAGCTGCTTTAGGTTTGGTCAATGTTATCTGGGGAGGCCTTTGCGCTCTAGCTCAAACAGATTTGAAAAAATTAGTAGCTTATTCAAGTGTGAATCATATGGGATATTCTCTAATTGGAATGGCGGCAGTAGTTGCTGCAGGTGAAGCTAATGGCTTGAATATGAAAGCCGCCCAAGCTGGATTAGGTGGTGCTGTATTTCAGATGTTTAACCACGGGACAATATCCGCAATGTTATTTATCCTTGTAGGAGTTATTTATGAAAGGGCGCACCATAGGGATATAGAAGGATTTGGTGGTCTTGCTAGTCAAATGCCGCTCTATACTGGTATTACCGCAGTAGCATTCTTTGCTGGTCTAGGATTACCTGGTTTATCAGGATTTATTAGTGAAGCAATGTGCTTTATAGGTGCTTTTCCAGTATATAAAGGCATTGTTATCGCCTCGACCATTGGTATACTTTTAAATGCAGCTTACTTTTTATGGGCATTTCAAAGAATTTTCTTTGGTGAATTAAATGAAAAATATTCAGACTTACCTGAAATAAATAGATTGGAATTATTTACCGTTGTTCCTCTCCTTATCATTACACTCTTTTTTGGGATATATCCAGCTCCATATTTAGATATTATTTCAGCAACAATGGATAATATCATCAACCATGTTGTTTCATTGGCAACTTTTGCAAGTATGTAAAAATGAATAACCTTCAAAGCTTATCTTATTTCTATCCAGAGCTATTGCTTACAGTGGTCATTCTTGCTGCAATCATATATGATTTATTTTTAAAAAGTGAAGACTCTGGTAAGGTTGGTTTGTTATTAGTCTTTGGTCTTATTCTAGTTTCTATTTCTCTTTACATGCAAGATGATGGTTTGACTACAACATTGTTCACTGATTCTATCGTTCTAGATCCATTTTCAAATTTTTTCAAGATCATAATTGTGCTTTCAACTATTTTGGTTTCAATTTTCAGTCTTTATAATGATGAGCTGAAAGATTATAGAAAAGGTGAATACTTTACTCTTTTAGGTATAATAACATTTGGTCTTTTTCTCATGGTCTCTTCTATAGATCTGGTCATGGTCTACCTTTCAATCGAGATAGTCTCTATTATGTCATTTGTACTTGCTGGATATTTAAAACAGAATACACGCTCAAATGAAGCTGCCCTTAAGTATGTTGTATATGGTTCTTTTTCCTCTGGGATTATGTTGTTTGGATTGAGCTATGTATATGGACTTACAGGCAGTACAAATTTCTTTCAGATACAACAGGTTCTGGCATCATCTTCTGAATCTAGTGGTCCAGCTATAATGCTTTCAGTGGTGATGATCTTGGCAGGATTTGGATACAAGGTATCAGCTGTTCCTTTTCATTTCTGGACGCCAGATGTATATGAAGGGTCACCTACTTCCATTACTGCTTATCTATCAGTTGCTCCAAAAGCAGGGGCACTTGCCATGATGATAAGATTTTTTAACCAGGTGCTATCAGATGGTGGAGCAATGGTTGGTCTAGGAGGTGTATCCTTGTCTGAATTACCTTGGGCAAATATCATTAGCCTTATAGCTGTAATTACAATGACTGTTGGTAACCTCATCGCAATTCAGCAAGACAATATCAAGCGTATGCTTGCATATTCAAGTATTGCACACGCAGGATATATGCTGCTGGCAATGCCAGTAATGTCTGGCGATGGAATCTATTCTATTATGTTATATGTTCTTATTTACCTTTTTATGAATCTAGGTGCCTTTTTTGTTGTTATTACAATAAAGAATAAAACAAAAGGTGAATCCTTTGATGATTATAAAGGCCTAGGATGGGAGATGCCGATTGTTGGAGCAATAATGACCTTGTTTATGGTATCATTGACAGGTCTCCCTCCAACAGCTGGATTTGTAGGGAAATTTTATATTTTTGCATCTTTAATTAATGGTGGTGAGTCATTCTATTGGCTTGTTGTTGCTGGTGGAATTAATAGCGTTATATCTCTATACTATTATTTAAGAGTTGTAAAGGTCATGTATTTTGAAGGTGATAGGAAAGAGATTATCTTACGTCCTTCTAATGCGATTACGGGTATGCTTCTAGTTACTGCTATCCCGACTCTTCTATTAGGAATTTATTGGTCACCCGTTTCTAATTGGATAGAACGGTCGTTGGTATTCTTTATCCAAACTATATAATAAAATAAAAAATTTGAATCATATAATAATTAGGAAAGGGCACAATGTGCGAATGAAGGGGATTCCATCTAATGAGATTACCTCTACCATTGTACCTGAAAAAGTATCCATTTCCCCGAATACATTTAGAGGTATAAAGCCAAAATTAATTGTTAGTGAAGGAGATAGGGTAAATACTGGTTCTCCACTTTTTTATGATAAACTTAAGCCTGATGTGAAATGGGCATCTCCAGCTAGTGGGGTGGTGAGTTCCATTCGATTTGGTGCTAGAAGGGTCATAGAAAGTATAGAGGTTACTGTTGAGGACGGTAAAGCAAACGAATTTGAGCCTTTTTCTGAGGCGAAGTTAAGTTCTGCTAAGCGTGAAATAATAATGGAGAGGCTTTTAGAGGCAAATATTTTCCCTTTAATTAGGCAACGCCCATTTAACAAAGTTGCTGATCCTGCTGTAGTCCCAAGAGATATCTTTATTTCTGGATACAATACTGCGCCACTTTCCGTGGACTTATCTAGTGCGATAATGAGTCAAAAAGAACCATTCCAAATAGGATTAAATATCCTTGCTAAGTTAACTGAAGGAACTGTTTTTCTCACCTCAGAGAGTCCTATGAAATTTGATAATATAACTAACCAAACAATATCAGGTCCACATCCATCAGGTAATGTTGGGATTCAAATTCATCATATCAAACCCCTAAGACCAGGAGAGGTCGTATGGACCGTTAATGCACAGCATGTCATAACGATTGGTAAATTATTTCAGATAGGATATTATGACCCAACATGCATAGTCTCAATAGGTGGTTCAGGTGCATCAGATCCACAAACAGTCCAGGCTACTACTGGTTCTAGTA
>Ga0208410_1001346_pt1 | contig 12872 bp, 13 predicted proteins | sample ETN02SmetaG_3_FD_185787 | JGI IMG/M metagenome (GOLD analysis project Ga0208410, IMG submission 185787) | Marine microbial and viral communities from oxygen minimum zone, Eastern Pacific Ocean - ETNP2014F10-02SV257 (SPAdes) (version 2) | ecosystem: Environmental > Aquatic > Marine > Oceanic ... | reverse complement strand
GTTGCACGAATCATCCCATTCTCAACTTGGTAACGACCTTTGTCGTCTGAGTCGGAGATGGCTTCAAAATGCCATGCACGTAACCAATGGTAATGGCGTCGTTGAGTAGCAATCGCTTCGGAAAGTTCTCGGGCATTGACCCATCCATTGATGTCCATTTCAACATTAAATTTCTCTGGCGCATGTCGGAGAACGAGTGCTAGAATGCGACCAATAGAATTGGCCTCTTTGTCACTCATGATGAATTTCCCTTCATGATTGCAAATATGGCAGTTCGGACCATTAAAAAATCCGTTGTTTATTTTACAGCCCCTTTCACGGCATTGGCGTAGCATAGTGTATATGCGGGAGAGACCCATTCAAGAACCCTGCGGGCAAAGAAACCTGTGATTCTTCGGAAATCCCATTTCTGGTCATGCCAACTGTATTTAAGCCAATTACTCTTGCTGGGTCTGCTGCAACCTTGATATAGGCCGGAATATCCATTGTGATTGATGTGTTCATGCCTACAAAAGAATAATCACCTATTTTACAGAACTGATGAATAGTGGTTAGAGCTCCAATAGTTATATTGTTTCCAACTGTTACATGCCCTGCAATACCAGCATGATTAGCAAAAACGTTATTATTTCCAACAATACAGTCATGGGCTACATGAGAGTAAGCCATAAGAAGATTGCCGTCACCAATTGAAGTGGTGGATTTATCTTGAACAGTACCTCTATGAATAGTAACTCCTTCTCGAATAATATTATTATTACCTATTGATAGAGTTGTCTTTTCACCTTTAAATTTTTTATCAGGTGTCGCTTCTCCAATAACACAAAATTGATAAAATTGATTATTTGAACCTATTTTTGTGGGCCCTTTTATAACTACATGACTTAATAAAGAACAGCCTTCTGCAATTTCAACATCCTCACCAATAAAACAAAATGGACCTATTTCTACCGAATCATGTATTACAGCTGAATCATGAATTATTGATGTTGAATGAATACTCATTTATTTTGCCCTATCTGCACATAATATATTAGCTGAGCATATTAAGTCACCTTCAACATCAGCTTTACATTCAAACTTCCAGATACCTCTCTTTTCATTAATAATTTTACTATGGAGATTTAAAATATCTCCAGGCCTCACTCTTTTTCTAAATCTAACTTTATCTACTCCTGCAAGAACATAAATTGAACCCTCATCTGGTGTTTTATTCATTGTTACAAAACCTAATATGCCAGATGCTTGGCCTAAAGCTTCAACAATAATTACGCCAGGAAAAATTGGATTATTCGGAAAATGGCCTTTTAAGAAATATTCATCTTCTTGGATGTGCTTAATTGCATGTATCTCTTCACCTTTTTTAAGCGCAATTACTTCATCAATAAAAAGAAACGGGTCTCTATGAGGTAGATATTTAGAAATATCTTCTCTATCAATTTTCACTTTAATTACCTCTTTTCTTAATAAAAACAGATGACTTGGCCCAGTCTTTATGGTCTTGTGCAGGCATTATACCTATATAATTTCCTGGCTCTTTGATATCTTTAGTTATTAAAGTATGTGCGCCGATATGGACATCATCACATATTGATAAATGACCTAAAATACCTGATAAACCGCCCATTTGGAGATTTTTTCCAATAATAGAAGACCCTGCAATTGCGCATGATGCAGCTATAGCAGAATTCTTACCTAAGATTACATTATGAGCAATGTGAACTTGATTATCTAATTTAACCCCATCGTGTATCTCGGTGTCGCCCAATGCACCTCTGTCAATAGTGCATCCAGCGCCAATCTCAACAGAATTACCGATAATCAGGTTGCCTAATTGCTCTATCTTCTTGTAGCCATCTTTAGAGGGCGCATAGCCAAAACCATCACTCCCAAGAATTGAATTAAAATGAACAACAGAATCATTGCCTAGAACAACATTCTTCACCAAAGAACAGTTAGCCATAACCTTACTTCCCTTTTTAAGATGGCAGTTAGCTCCAATGAAAGCGTTGGGACCAATAAAGACTCCTTCTTCAAGAATGACGTTATCGCCTATTACTACGTTTTTAGACACATAAGAATCTTCAGATACTTCTGCTGTATCAGAAATACTAGCGCTTTTGTCTATATATGATTTATCCAATTTTTGATCTTTATTAACAAATAATGATGAAATCTTAGCATAGGCCAAGTATGGATCATCACATTTCAGCAAAGTTACATTTGATTTTGTTTTAATGTCGTTTGCTACTATAACTGCAGAAGCTGAAGTGGTATCAAGATATTTAAGATATTTTTTATTTGATAAGAACGAAAGAGATTCTTTGTTTGCGTCCTGAATTGTTGCTATATTGCTGATGATGATGTTCTCATCACCAGCAATAGAAGCATCTATAATTTTAGAAAGCTCTTTAAGAGTAAAAGATTTATTATTCTGACTCACAAGTGATTTTATTCACTTGCTCCAGCAGCTTCAACATCTAGCATTGATGTGACATCGTCTGTTATATCAAGAGCTGGATCAGCAAAAATAGCAGTATCTCTAGCTAAAAGTACTTTTACTTTCTTTGCAGCCATAAGTTCAGAAAGGATTTTCTGTAAAAGAGGGTTCATATCTCTAAAAACTTTTTCAGCTGTTTCGTTTTGCTTTGCTTGAATCTTTCCAACAATAAACTCTAGATCTTTTGACTTTTCCTGAATAGCCTTTTGCGCATCAGCAACCTCTTCTTGAGACATGGTTTCGCCATCTTTCTGGAGTGTTTCTGCTAAAGCTTGCCTGTCAGCTTGCAATGTTTGAGCTTGCTCAACGCTTGCTGCATAGTCAGCATCTTCTTCTAAAGCTTTAAAAGTATCTTGAGCCTGCTGTGTAGATAAAACAGCAACTCGCATATCAATAACTGCAATACCATCATTAGCAAATGAAGGTATAGAAATTACTAAAAATAGTGTTAAAAATAGTTTATTTAAAATTTTCATAATTGTCCCTTGGTCAGTTGAGGTATTTTATATTAATTTATACAAATTTATACAAAAATACATTAATTTATCATTTAGAACACATTTCCAATTGTGAACTGGAATTGCTCTGTTCTTTCAAAAGGTCCTGCATTAGAAGGTTTAGCTATAGCAAAACTCATTGGGCCAAATCCTGTAATCCAGGTTATGCCCACCCCGTATGAGTACCTTAATTCTTCAAGATCGGGTTCATAACAATTAATTTGGTACTCCCTACAATTAGTTGAAAATACGTTTCCAAAATCAAAGAAAAAAGCAGATCTCATAGATCTTTGATCCTCTATCATTGGAAGCTTAAAGATTAACTGAAGGCTGCCTTCAACCTTTACGTTACCTCCAATAGGTTGATCTCTATTATTAAACATATAAGGATTATAGGCAGGAGAGTCTGGCACTCCATCAAAATCCAAATCTCTCAAAGCTGGACATAGATCATTCACTGCATCATATTCATAACATGGAGGTTGAGTACTTCTAGGGCCAAGAGTATTTGATTCAAAGCCCCTTAATGATCTGGGGCCGCCTGCATAAAAATTCTGGAAAAATGGCGTATTCTTAGTGTCGCCATAAACATCCATATAACCTATCTCTCCATTAAAACCAAAAACTAGGTCATAAAAACCTAAAGGTTGATAATATTTTTGTTGAACATTGAATCTTGCATATTGAACGTCACTAAAAGGTAATGCGGCCATCAACATAAGATTTGTTGAAGCTCCATCTGTTGGGAAGGTTCCCCTATTAAGGGTAATTCTAGACCATACTGCTTGAAGACTAAGTGTTTCAAAAAGATTGCCTTCAGTGGTTAAGAAGTCTGTAATCTCTCTTGCTGGAAGTGTTCCTTCGTCAACATCAGTTTTATCATAAGTGATATTTAATCCGACTCTTTGTGTGTCTGATATAGGATAACCAAATTGAAGCCCTATCCCTTCAGAATTTGTAAGATAATTTGCAACATTAAATTCACCATAATCGGTTTCTCTAAAATATATGTTATAACCTCTACTCACTCCATCCATGGTGAAATATGGGTCAAAGAAGGAAAGGTTATATGCTTCTTGATATACACTCTTATTAATTGATATTCCTACAGTGTTACCGCTACCTAGAAAATTTCTTTCATTTAAATTAAAGCCGAGCATTAACCCAAAATCACTATATCCAACATTTCCTCCAATTTGGCCTGTTGTTTCTTCCTCAACTTGATAAATGGTATCAACCTGATCATCTGTGCCTGGAACCGGAATAGTTTCTACATTTACTTCCTTAAAATAACCTAATCTTTCTAATCTAACTTTAGAATTTTGTATTCTTTCATCTGAAGTTGGTGCTGCTTCGAACTGCCTCATTTCTCTTCTTAAGACTTCATCTTGTGTAATCTCATTACCTGCAAATATTATTTTTCTTGTATATGTTCTCTTTCCAGCATTAACTACAAACACTAGATCAACTTCTTTGGTATCCTCGTCAACCTCAGGAGTTCCTTTTACCTCAGCAAAAGCATACCCCTCATTGCCGAGAACAGAAGTAAAGAATTGTTCTATTTGAGTTATTGCAGCTTGAGAATAAACTTGATCTTTCTGAGTTTGAATAACAGTCTCATAAGCTTCTGGCTTAATAGGGATGTTTCCTAAAACACTAACATTACTAACAGTATATTTATCTCCTTCGAGAATTCCATATGTAATATGAATGCCTTTTTTATCTCTAGTTAAACTAACTTGCGTAGATTCAAGTGAATATTTCAGATAGCCCCTATCAAGATAATAAGATTCTAAGTTCTCAATATCTCCTTTAAGTTTTTCTCTTGAATATTGATTATCGCTTGTTAAGAAAGACAATATACTTCCTTCTCCCAATTCAAAGTTTCTTAATAAGTCATCATCAGAAAATAGTTTATTCCCAATAATATTTATACTTTGAATTGTGGCGCTCTCGCCCTCATCAACAACAATGTTTACATCGACCCTATTCCTGGGCTTATTAATCTCATCAACCTCAACGTTAGCTCCGTACCTTCCTTGAGATGCATAGGATCTTACTAACTCTGATTTCATCTTATCCAGTGTTGATCTTTTATAAACTTTGCCTTCTGAAATCTCAACACCTTCTAAACTTTCTAATAATTGTTCAGTTTTTAGAGCTTTATTGCCTGATATATCTATAGCAGAAATAGATGGTCTTTCTTTAACAGTAATAATTAGAGTGTTTAATTCTTTGCCAATTTGAATATCGTCAAATTGCTCCGTTGCAAATAGTGCTCTTGTTATATCTCCCACTTTCCTGTTATCAACTCTATCGCCAACACTAACTGGTATTACATTAAAAATACTTCCTGTAGAAACTCTTTGAAGTCCTACTATTCTTATGTCATTAATAACAAAATCATCAAAAGCTGATGCTAAGTTTATAAAACTTAAAGATATGATGATTAAAAATATTTTTTTCAATTGTTTCCCTTAATTATTAAAATCTTGATACATCATTAAATACTGCAAATATCATTAAAGATATTATCATCACGGTACCGGTAGCATATACGAAATTCTCTATTTTATCAGGTAAAGGTGATCCTCTTATTGCCTCAACTCCTAGAAGCGTTAATTGCCCACCATCAAGCGCAGGTATAGGCAATAAATTTAATACCCCTAAACTTATACTTAAAAGAGCCATAAGGTACATAAAAGGCAAAAATCCGGCTTGAGCTGTTTCTCCTGCCATTTTTGCTATACCTATAGGTCCAGATAGATTATCAGTTCCCATATTTCCTGAAAGCATTTTCCCAATAAATTGAATGGTCTTGATGCTCAAATTATAAGTTTCTGAAGTTCCTTTTATAATCGAACTAAAGAAAGATCTCTTTAAACCAAACTGAATACCTAGAAGCCTGATTGAGTTTCCTTGAGTATCTAATGCAGATGTTAGCTCTACTGGGATAATCATTGAATCATCGCCTCTTATAATATGTATATCTGCAAAATTAGTATCCAGACTATTTAAGGTAATCGGAATATCTGCAGCATAGAAAATCTTTGAATTATTTATACCAATAATCTTATCTTTTTTCTTTAGTCCAGCTAGTTCTGCTGACCCAGCTTTCATAATATTTCCAATAATAGGTAGCTGTCTTGACTCTAATGAAATTCCTAATGCTCCTATTGGGTTTTCTTGTTGAGAAGAATCACTTAAAAAGTTTTTAACTGGAATGGAGATTGTTTTTTTAAGACCAGTTTCAGTTGAAAGAGTCTCTACCATTAATTCTCCTGACATCCCTGCTTTAGAAAGAAGTTCTAAGCTAATATCTTTTCTATCAGCAATTTTTTTTTCATCAATCGATATAACCTGATCTCCTATTGTAAAAAAATTAGATCCTTTCACATCATTAACAACAAGAGTTGACTGAGGATCTAGTGTTGTAGAAAAAATAAATGAAAAAATGAATATTGCTAAAATGAAATTTGCAAAAGGTCCTGCCAACATTATTGCAGCTCTTTGCAGTTTGGGTTTTGTATCAAAAGTTTTAGTAAGTTGCTCTTCCGTAAATTCCTTTTTTAAATCTGGCTCAACTTCAAACATTTTCTTAGTAATCATTGAAACATAACCACCCAAAGGAAAAGCTGATAGAGCAAATTCAGTTCCATGTTTATCTACTTTCTTATAAATGACCGGGCCCATGCCAAATGAGAATCTTGGGCAATGAACCCCAAAAAACCTTGCTACAAAATAATGTCCGCACTCATGAATCACTACAAGCACAAATAAAAGAGCTATAAATGCTCCCGCGTATAATAATGTATCTATTAAATAACTCATTTTAAAAATTTAAGATAGGGATTTTATCACCTTCTTAGCTTCCATGCGTGCCTCAATATTTAATTCATTTAAAGTTTCTATATCAGCTGGGTTAGACAATGGAATTAATTCAAAAGTTCTAAATATAACATCATATATTTGAGAAAATTTAATCTGATTCTTTAAGAAATATTCAACCGCAATTTCGTTGGCAGCGTTGAATACTAGGCCAGATGAACCACCTGTATCACATATATTCCTTGCCAATTCTTCTAAGGAAGATCTATCAGATGGAAAATTTATAAAATTCAGGTTTAAATTACTAAAATTTATATCTTTAAATGAAATTGGTAATTTCTGATTACCACCAAGAGCATTTGCAATCGGAACTTCCATATTTGGATTACTTAATTGGGCAATGCTGGAGCCATCTACATAAGTAACCACAGAATGGACAATGCTCTGAGGATGAATTACTAAATCAAAATATTTTTGATTTAGATTAAATAAATATCTTGCTTCAATTAACTCTAAACATTTATTAACTAAAGTTGCAGAATCTATAGATATCTTAGAACCCATTTCCCAATTAGGATGATTTAATGCATCTTCTGGCTTTACTTCTGTTAATTCTGAAATGGGAGTTCCTATAAATGGACCGCCAGATGCAGTAATTATTATATTGTTAACATCTTTGGTAGATTTATTTGACGGCAAGCATTGAAAAATTGCATTGTGCTCACTATCAATTGGTATTATTTCAGCACCTTTTGAATCAGCCAATTTCATAAAAATATCACCAGCAGCAACTATGCTCTCTTTGTTTGCTATTAGAATCTTTTTTCCAGCATTTGCAGCAATAAAGCTAGTTTTCAACCCTGCAAATCCAACAATTGCTGATATAACTATATCTACATCCTCGCTACTAATAAGGTCTTCTAAATCTTTATCTGTATTAAGGAAACTGGTATTGGGGAATAATTCAGAAGAAGATTTATAAGCATCTTGATCTTCTAAGTAGACATGATTAGGCGAGAATTTTTTAATTATAGTTTTAACTTTTGCAGAATTGTTTCTTGCGGCTATGCCATATAAATTCAAAATATCTTTGTTCTGCTCAATAACACTAAGAACGCTATTTCCTATGCTGCCTGTAGCACCTAATAAAAGAATATTTTTCATATTAATAAAATCGCTAAAGAAATAGTTATTGGCAGAGCTACTAAATGTGAATCTAACCTATCTAAAATTCCTCCATGTCCAGGTAAAATAGTTCCGGTATCTTTTATGCCTTTTTCTCTTTTATGGAAACTTATCAAAAGATCGCCAAAAAAAGCTAAAAGGCCACCGATAATAAAACTTAGAATAAGCCAATAACTCAAGTCTAGAAAAAAACATATAAGAAAACTATATGATGCATTTGCAATCAAACCGCCTGCCAACCCCTCTAATGTTTTATTTGGGCTAATTGTTGGAGCTATCGAAGTTTTGCCAAATTTTGAACCAATAAGATATGCAAAAGTATCAAAAATAGCTGTATTACATATTATTATTAGAAAAAGTAAATAAATTGAAAGATTATCGAGAGACATTCCTAATAAAGAATTATCAGCAGAAGAAATCCCAATTAAGATATTTAGAGACAGCCAAAAGTATAAAAAAATTAAAGTGAATCCCCATGCAATAGGATGTCTAAAACCATTTTTAATCCATTCATGCAATGCAAATGAACAAGCCAGTGTAATTATTGCAAAAAAGAACCAAAAATTTTGAAGAAATGCTATTAAGATAATTGGCAATGCAATAATCAAAGAAGTTATTAATCTTTTAAATAGATCTGAGTTATATTCTTTTTCCAAACCTTCTACTCACTTTCATAAAATTATTAATACATTCAATATAATCGTCTTTTGTAAAATCTGGCCAAAATTTATCAACAAAAATTATCTCAGAATATGCTATTTGATATAACAGAAAATTGCTTATTCTTCTGTCCCCGCCAGACCTTATCAATAAGTCAATTTCATCAACAGGCACACATGAGAATTGATTGAGTAGATCTTCATCTATATTTTCTATTTTTAAATCACCAGATAAGACCTTTGAGCTAATTTCTTTTGTTGAATCAACTGCATCTTGCCTGCCACCATATCCTAAAGCAATATTTAGACGTAATGACGGATCAATACAATTCGTTTCTCTTTCAGCATTATGAACTTTCTTAACAATCCTTTTGCCAAAATCTTCAATTCGACCAAAGAACTTTAATTTAACTTTTTGTTTTTTTAAATCTGAGACTTGCTCATTAATAGCATCCACAACTAATTTTTTAATAGCTTCTACTTCTGGTTTTGGTCTAGACCAATTTTCACTACTAAAAGCGTATAAAGTAAGTGAAGAAATATTTTGTGCTACAGACTCTTCCACAATCTCTTTTACTACGCTTACTCCTCTTTGATGACCTTTGCTAATATTGAATGAATTAGACTTAGCCCATCTTCCATTGCCATCCATTATTATTGCAATGTTCTTTGGATTATTTTTGGAAGAGGTCTTGGATTCCGTAGCCATTTTGGCTTTTTTATATTTCTATAAGATCAGATTCTTTTTCTTTAAGATCAGAATCAATTGTTGCTATAAACTTATCAGTCTCTTTTTGGATAATATCTTCTGCTCTTCTCATTTCGTCTTCAGATATTTCTCCAGACGACTGCATCTCTTTAACTTGATTGTTGGCATCTCTTCTAATATTTCTTATTGAGATTCTTGAATTTTCCGCTTCACCCCGAGCTTGCTTAATATAATTTTGTCGGGTTTCTTCTGTTAAAGCTGGCATAGTTACTCTAATTAAATCTCCTGATGAGCTTGGATTTAGCCCTAAATCTGATGATGCTATTGCCTTTTCAATCTCTGGCATTAAGTTTTTATCCCAAGGTGATATAACTAAAGTTCTATTCTCTTCAACAGATATATTTGAAGTTTGATTTATTGGGGTAAGGTTCCCGTAATAATCTACCTTTACATCATCAAGAATTGCTGGATTAGCTCTTCCAGTTCTAATTTTATTAAAAGAAAACTTTAAAGAATCTAAAGATTTATTCATTCTGTCTTTTAAGGAATCAATTATTGCATTCATAGTTAAGATATTATTGTACCAATATGATCGCCGCAAATAATCTTCTTTAGAGCATTTTTATTATTTACGTTAAAAACATTTATAGGTAAGTTGTGATCACGCGCTAAAGTTAAAGCGGTTGCATCCATAACTTTTAAATTTTCTGAAATTGCATCATTAAAAGAAAGCTTAGGATAAAAAACTGCGTCTTTTTCCTTTTCTGGATCAGCAGAATAAACTCCATCAACTCTTGTTGCTTTTAACATCAAGTCTGCTTGGATCTCAATTGCTCTTAAACATCCGGCGCTATCAGTAGTAAAAAATGGATTGCCGGTACCTGCAGTAAAAATAACAACATAACCATCACTTAGAAGTTGGATTGCAAGCCTTCTGTCATAATGCTCAACAAGCCCAGCTATTGGAATGGCGGACATAACTCTTGTTTTAACTCCAGATCTTTCTAGCGCATCCCTGAGAGCAATCCCGTTCATAACAGTAGCTAACATTCCCATGTGGTCGCCTGCTACTCTATCCATGCCAGCCTGATTTAATTTTTCGCCTCTAAATAAATTACCACCACCTATAACAATTCCGATTTGGGCTCCTATTTCTTTACATTCCTTAATTGATGCAGCCATCGAATCAAGTATTTTTGGATCAATCCCATGTTCATCATTCCCTGCAACAGATTCACCGCTAAATTTAACTAATAGACGGTTATGTTTAAGATCTGACATAAATTTATTTTAGCTGCTCTGCCACTTCATCTGCAAAGCTTTTTGATTCTACCTCTATTCCTTCTCCAACTTTGAATCTTATGTAATCAACAACATCTGCTCCTTTCTCTGAAAGCAATTTTTCAACAGTAAGATCGGGATCTTTAATAAATGATTGAGATGTTAATGAAACCTCAGCAAGAAACTTTTTAATCTTACCTTCTATCATTTTACCCATAATCGCTTCATCTTTGCCTGACTCTTTTGCTTGTGCTTCAAAAATTGACTTTTCTCTTTCTAAAATATCTTTATCAATCTCATTTGGAGATTTGCACAATGGATTAGATGCAGCTACGTGCATAGCAATATCTTTTGCAAGCTCCTCATCAGATGAATCAATAACAACTAATGTAGCCAGCTTGCCATCCGAATGAAGATAAGATCCAACTGACATTGAGCTATCAAAATCAATAGTATGAATTCTTCGTAATTGAATATTTTCACCTATAGTTTGAATAAGACTTAATCTTTTATCTTCTATCTCGCCTGAACTAAGTTCTGATATATCTTTTATTTTATTTTCTGAGATAAATGAACTTACTTCATCAGCAAAAGCTAAGAATCCAGCATCTTTCGCAGCAAAATCTGTTTCAGAGTTTATTTCAACTATTGTTGCGTAATCATTGTTTTTGATAATTCTTATCAATCCGTCAGCTGCTACTCTAGTTGCTTTTTTTTCAGCCTTTAAAGAACTATTAGAACGGAGTAAGTCTAAAGCTTTTTCTAAATCTCCTTCACATTCAACTAAAGCTTTTTTACACTCCATCATGGCTACACCAGACATATCTCTAAGCTCTTTAACTTGTGATGCTTTTATTTCCATTATTAATTCCTTTTAAAAATTATTTTGAATCTTTTTCTTTCTTTTTAGAGTTATCAGCATCCCCTTCTTCTGCTTCTGCTTCAGGAGCTGCTTCTACTTCAGGAGCTGCTTCTGCTTCAGGAGCTTCTTCTGCTTCAGGAGCTTCTTCTGCTTCAGGAGCTGCTTCTACTTCAGGAGCTTCTTCTTTTTGTGCTTTGTCTGATTTTTTAGAAGTTTCCTTTTTAATAGTCTCTATTTTAGGCGTTTTAATTTCTGAAACTGGAGCAAAACCAGTTGATGATTCAATGCCTCTAGCACAAGCTTCAGCAATTACTTTAGTTATAAGTCTAACTGATCTAATAGCATCATCATTTCCCGGAATCACAGTATCAATACCCTCAGGATCAGAATTTGTGTCTACTAGAGCAATAACTGGGATACCCATCTTCTTTGCTTCTAAAACTGCAATTTTTTCATGCTTTATATCAACTATGAATAGAGCATCTGGCAAACCTTTCATATCTTTTATTCCGCCGACACTTGCTTCCAACTTTGTATATTCTTTTTGAATTTCAACAGCTTCTTTTTTAATTAATTTCTCTATTCTGCCTGAAGAAATCATCTCTTCTATATCATGCAACCTTCTTATGGAGCCTCTAATAGTTTTCCAGTTAGTCAAAGTGCCGCCAAGCCATCTTTTATTAACATATGGAAGACCTAATGATGATGCTTCTTCTTTAATTGTCTTACTTGCAGATCTTTTTGTGCCAACAAATAAAACTTTATTACCTTTTGAACAAATATCTTCAACCTTAGATGCAGCAGCACTCAAGTGTTGTTGAGTTAACTCAAGGTTAATAATGCTTATTTTTTTTCTTGTATCAAAGATATATTCATCCATTTTTGGATTCCAGAATCTTTGTTGATGTCCGAAGTGAACCCCTGCATGAAGCAGGTCTTGTATTGAAACTATACTCATTTTTATTCTCCAGGGTTTATTCTCCAGTCCTAAGCATAGTTAACTCTTTAAAAGAGCACCCCAACTATACAAATTCGGGACCTTCGTGTTAAAAGTTTTGGTATTTTATAGAAAAAAGCCTGAATATTAAAGCAAATCTTCAGAATTCAAGAAATTTTCAAAACTATACATTCCATTTTTTTGATCTTTTATCCAGTGAGCAGCATCTATTGCCCCATCTGAATATATATTTCTCGAAATTGCTTCATGAGAGAATTTTATCTTTTCTAACTCACTAAAAAAAATAACTTTGTGAATACCAAAAATATTACCAACCCTCTTAGAGTCTATCTTAATTTCTTTAATTAAATTTTTTGAATCTGAGAATTCAACAAGATCTTTTAAAGCTATCGC
>Ga0208410_1001343_pt1 | contig 12883 bp, 10 predicted proteins | sample ETN02SmetaG_3_FD_185787 | JGI IMG/M metagenome (GOLD analysis project Ga0208410, IMG submission 185787) | Marine microbial and viral communities from oxygen minimum zone, Eastern Pacific Ocean - ETNP2014F10-02SV257 (SPAdes) (version 2) | ecosystem: Environmental > Aquatic > Marine > Oceanic ... | reverse complement strand
TAAATAATAACCATTAGTTCGTTCTAAAAACAAAAATGACTAGTTTTTTTTCTAGAAAAAAATGGAACAGGGTTTTTCTTTATCTATTATTCATTTGCAGTACATTCAGCATTGCAGGCACTGATGCCTCAATCACAATTTTATTTTTGATCACGTTTCTCCACTGGCTTTGGGACCGCAGATTGTCTCAACTTAATAATCCACTCCTCTGGGCAATTTTATTTTTCATGGCTTCTGCAGTATTTTCTGGTCTAGTGAACGCATATGAGATAGAACACCTGATGGCACTTCGCACCAATTGGCGACTTCTGTTGCCTATACTGCTTGCGGTAATTCTTAATGATGTTGCTGAGGATCGGCTGCTTTGGGTGTTCTTTGTATTAGTTATGTTGATCGCAATTTATGGCATCATCCAGCATTTCACAGGAGTTGATTGGTTAAGGCCGGATGATCAAAGTTTTACCACACCTTATTTCTCAGGGACTTCAGCAGAAAACTCTGTTTTCCATGGCAAAGGTAATTTCTCACATCATTTGACCTATGGGGGGTTCCTACTACTCTGTTTCCCACTTTTGGCGTCACTCATTTTTTGCAATGACTGGAATGCCTTCAGTCGCTTATCTGCGTTAGCAATTGCTATTTTAGTTTTACTAGCAATCGGCGCTTCATTAGGACGTAGCATTTGGTTGGGAACTGCAGTTGCAGGCACAATTCTTTTTTTTAGACTCTTTCCAAAAGTAACGCTAGCCATTATAATTATAGTGCTTGCCGGCGGAACATACCTGTATACGCAATTTGGTAAACCTTCTTTTGAAATCCAAACACCTACAAATCGTATTGAAGTCATTCAAAAAAGATTCATCAGTGGATTAAATCTTAAATCAAATCAGGATAGATTATTGATGTGGGAAACTGGAATTGCTGCAATCAAGGATCATTTCTGGTTAGGAATCGGATACAATAATGACTCGGTAGTCATGCCTGCATACCGCAAAATAGCCATTGAACGCACAGGTCACCGATTCCAAAACAACGCAGGAACAGGTGTCCACAACATTTATCTGCAAACCTGGTTGAATTATGGTCTGATAGGCTTTTTGGGTTACCTAAGTATTATCTTAATTTTTTTAGCTCAGAGCATAAGGACTCTTTTTCAAACCACTCGTTTTAGCTTCGAAAACTCTATAGTCTGGGGTTCCATCGCAGGTGTATGTGGATTCATGGTCGCCGGTTTTTTTGAAAACAATTTTCGTGACGGGGAAGTGCAGGCGATGCTGCTAATCCTAATGGGCTTGAGTCTGAGTCAAAGACAAAAATTAAATGATCGAATTTTTTAAATTACAACACGTAAATAATAAAGTTCACTAAAGTTTTGATTTTTGTCTCCCTGATTTTGCTCCAAGTTGAACTCCCACTATCTTGCTTACTAAAATAGTTTCCCTCAATTAAATTAATAACAAAACTCGTTAAAGCATAGAAATTGTTTGAATAAAATCTATGGGCTTAATTATAATTTCGTTTATTGCCTTCATATCATTAGGTTTACCTGATGGACTGTTAGGCGTCGCTTGGCCTGGAATTCGAGAGTATTTTGATTTACCTGTTAATGCCTTGGGAATCATCATCTTCTGTGGGACAGGCGGTTATATGCTTTCCAGTTTCTTGAATGGCATTCTAATACGTAGTTTAGGGATCGGGAGACTGTTGAGCCTGAGTTGCGCTGCTACAGCCTGTAGCTTGTTTGTTTACGCCCAAACCAACAACTGGTTGGTTTTCGTGACCTTTGCTGTAATTAATGGTTTGGGCGCAGGTGCCATTGATGCTAGTATTAATACATATGTCGCAAAATATCACAGTAGTCGCATGATGCAGTGGTTACACGCGAGTTTTGGCCTGGGAATTACTTCTGGACCTTTAATCATGACATTAGGAATAAGTCTGACTTCACACTGGCAAAGTGGATATCTTTTTGTTTCAATTGCAATAGCAATTCTTGCTTCGGTTTTTTTCGTGACAAAAAGCATGTGGTTAGGGATTTCCGTATACAACAGTCAAGACCATCATGCTGAGACCGAGGCATCACTCTTCGAGACACTGAAAACAATTCCAGCTCAATTGAGTATGTTGACTTTTTTTCTTTATACAGGTGTTGAATTAGGGTTGGGCATGTGGATTTATTCACTTTTAACTGAATCACGTGGAGTTGCTCTAGAAGTCGCAGGATTTATAACCGGGAGTTATTGGGGAATGTTTACAGTCGGACGCATAATCGCCGGTTTGTACGCGAAAAAAATAGCTGACAGGAAACTGATTTATCTAAGCGTATGCTTAGCGCTCTTAGGAATTGGATTACTGATTACAAATTCCGGACAGTTGACATCAATTATCGGAATTGGAGTCGCAGGCCTTGCAATTGCCCCTATCTTCCCAGGGCTGGTTTCCAACACAGCAAGCCGAGTCGGCCAGATTCATAATGCAAATACGATTGGATTACAAATCGCGGCGTCGGGATTTGGAATTGCCATTGTACCATCCTTAGCCGGTCTGCTTGCAAAAATTTACGGTTTAGAAGCGATTCCTCTTTATCTGCTGACAGTTCTCTCACTGATGTTATTAGTTTTTGCAGCCATGAATTTTCAGTCAAATAAAAAGGCCAGATAATCTTCACTAAAAAAACTTCTAAATGTGAATAGAAAAAGTGTTTGGTATTTTTTGAGGTAAAATTTTTAATCCTTCAAAAATACCGGGCATAACTCAGTTTTTAAGAATAAAATAACGACTGAAGTGTTTTAGATAAATCCATCTAAATAACTAATTAACGATGACAGATATCCGCATCCAGTATCACAAAACAAAAATCGGTGAACTAATCTTGGGTTCTTTTGCAGACAAACTTTGTCTGCTTGATTTTAATCACAGAAAAATGAGAAAAGCAGTTGATCATAGAATTAAAAAAGGATTAAATGCAGATTTTATAGAAAAGGACAGTAATATTATTCAAAAAACTAGGATAGAGCTGGATGAATATATTCAGGGAAATAGAAGAGAATTCGATGTGCCAATACAAATGGTAGGCAGTGATTTTCAAAAAAGTGTCTGGACAACATTATTAAAAGTTCCTTATGGAACCACCTCAACATACCTTCAACTGGCAAAAGACATTAATAATAAAACAGCAACCCGTGCAGTCGCTGGAGCCAATGGGGCAAACGCAATCGCGATAATAATACCCTGTCATCGTATAATTGGCAGTAATGGTGAACTAGTAGGATATGCGGGAGGATTGACAATAAAGAAGCGCTTGTTAACTCTGGAGCAAAAGAAAGATTATTATACACAAATACAACTACCGATATAAAAACAGAACGCGTAATCATTTCAAATTGTTTCGTTTCCATAAGGTTTTAAGCTTTGGAGCTTACTTCAGCTATTTTATGGAAGCATCAAATATCGTCTACAATCAGCATTATTTCGGAGTTTTGATTGGAAAAAATAAAAATGGCAATGGACTATATACAAATTGAAAAACACGGAGATCCGGAAGTTTTAAAACTGGATTCAATGCCGGTTCCGGAACCAAACCCGGGTGAAGTTTTGATTCGTGTCGCAGCCGCAGGAGTCAACCGTCCTGATGTCATGCAGCGTAAAGGTCTTTATCCTCCACCTCCCGGCGCAACAGATGTTCCAGGACTTGAAATTTCAGGAACTGTTGTTAGTGTAGGTGAAAACGTTACCGAACCAGCAGTCGGTGCAGAAGTTTGCGCACTCGTTGTTTGCGGAGGTTATGCAGAATATTGTCTGGCAGCGGCTTCCCTATGTTTGCCGATTCCCAAATCTCTCTCGCTTGATGATGCCGCGGGTCTTCCTGAAACTTTTTTTACTGTCTGGACTAATGTCTTTGAGCGGGGTCAACTAAAATCCGGAGATAGTATACTTGTACATGGTGGAAGCAGTGGTATTGGCACCACTGCCATTCAACTCTGCAAAGCTTTTGGGGCTAAAGTTTACACCACCGCAGGGACTCCAGAAAAATGTAAGTTTTGTGAACAGCTTGGAGCTGATGCAGCAATCAATTATCGTAAACAGGATTTCTCTGAAGAAATAAAAAAACTTACTGATGGAAAAGGCGTCGATGTGATCCTCGACATGGTTGGTGGACCTTACTTTCCAAAAAACATCAGATTGCTTGCAGTTGAAGGACGACTCGTGCAAATTGCCCTGATGCAGGGCAGTAAAGCAGAAGTTGATTTTCTCTCTTTACTGCTTAAACGTGTAACATTGACCGGTTCCACACTCCGTCCACGCAGTATTGAACAGAAAACTAATATAGCGCAAGCCCTGCGAAAAAATGTGTGGCCACTGCTAGATTCGGGAACTGTACGCCCAATCATTTATCAGATATTCCCACTCGAGCAGGCAGCAGAAGCCCACATTTTGATGGAAAGCAGTACCCATATTGGGAAAATATTACTCAAAACTGCCACGAATTGACCATATTTAAAACAGCTCTTTTATTCTGGATTATGAACTATATGAACTATTAGAAAGCCTACTTATGTCCGTAATATCTTCACTTTTCAATCCAACTACATTTGAAAAGGAGAACCATTTCTGAAAGACTGTAACCTTCATTAATTTTCAAATATTTTGAAGTGAAATTCCAAATTTGTGACGAATCATACGATGAAGAAGTTGATCGTTTTCTAAACCGGAAAATCGTATTTCAGTTCTGATTTTGTCTCTAATCATCATCAAATCTTGTTCTGTCCGGCTTAACTCAATTTCAATTTTCAAATTGAGCTGCATTAAGGTTGCGAGCACATCTCGACGCAAGCGATTTTTGAGCCGCAGCAATTGTTCCTCTGTTCCTCCTGCTAGCAACCCCTCAATCTCTGACTGATTGTGCCCCATCATTGAGAGCTTCATCCAAATGGAATACAGGTCGTCCCGTTTGTCTACTGGAGGTTGTTGACCGAGTCCGGGAGGAACTCCAATCAATAGGGCTGCCAGCAAAACCACCATAACAACCTTGGTTTTAAATGCCATTTTTAACCTTTTTTCTAGAGATTACGATTTACGTAATTTGCAATGCAGTCAATCCATTTAATGAAAAATGAAGCCACTAGACGTAAATCAGACTTTTGGACAAAAGAAGCCACCACAAACCTCAGATTGCTTAATGAAAGTGCGCAGTTCTCCACAGAAGATTGTTGACAATAATGTAATAATCAACTGTCAATGTTTTGACTACTATTTGTCTAAAATTTACAAGAACAACGATAAGGATTACTCTCTGGACGTACCGCTCCCTTAGAAAATAAAGCAGACGGAATTCAAGACAGAATTCTCCCTGCTTTCTTCAGGGGAAAGTAAACCAAATCTCATGGTTCGTTATCGACAATTCGGCCCTAAACTTTAGTAAAAAAATGAACGTGTGGGGATGGGGGTGGGAATATAAAAAGGAAGGCGGAACAGAAAGCTCCGCCATTAGAGCTTATTAGCGGTTGCTCTTAAGAATTGTTACAAGCCCACCGTTAGGACCAGGAACAGCACCTTTGACCAACACTATTGATTCATCCTCAATAATTTTGACAATCTTTAAACCAAGTTGTGTTACCTTACTATTACCATGACGGCCGTGCATTTTCTTACCTTTGAAAACCCTTGAAGGAGTTGCACATTGTCCAATACTCCCTGTTCCGCGATGTCCACGGTGACCATGGCTTGCAGGCTGACCGCCAAATCCATGACGCTTCATAACTCCGGTAAAACCCTTACCTTTTGAGTTCCCAGATACAGCGATGCTTTCACCTTCTGCAAACAAATTGACGTCAAATACTTGACCAATTTCTACTTCATCAATATTCTCAACTTCAAAATCACGTAAGAAACGGGTTGGTGTTTGAGTTTTAAAATGTCCCTTGATAGGTTTGTTAACTTTGCGTTCAGCAATTGCTTCAAATCCAACTTGAACATGGTTGCAACCCTCTTTTTCTAAAGTCTTTTTTTGTACAACCGTCATTGGCCCCGACTGCAACATTGTTACTGGTAGAGCTGTTCCATCTTCCTCAAAAATTTGTGTCATACCAATCTTGCGGGCCAAAAGTCCATTTAACATGGAATCCTCAATAAGCAATATCTTAATTCTAATTTACACGCTCCTCTATTTTTAAGAACGCATATGAGTAGTTTTAGTAAAAAAGCATTCTATATTAATTATTGCTGGACTACAAGTTTAATTTTAAAAATGCCCATACTGAATACAAAATGCACCTAAATGCTAAACTTTATAAGTCATCTTTAAATTGCGTTAAACATGTAGCCAAAAAGAAAATCTTCTGTTGAAACTACAAATGTTGCGTTCTCATAAGTCAACCGATATAATCTTACAAAACAAAGAAAACAATATTCTTACAAAAATCTCTATGAAGTTGTTAATCTTAGGCAACTGGAAACATTTGTTGGCGGGCCTGCTAGTTATCACAATTGCAGGAGTGCTGGCTATAGGCGGATATATTTACAAAATATATTACGATCCCATCAAGAGCAGTGACCTAGAGAACAGTTCCATCATCCTGATTCCACGTGGTACCACTTTCGACAGTGTTACAGCAAGTGTTAGAGAAAAAGGACTACTGCCTTACCCTCGTCTCTACGACTATTTGGCAAAACAGTTAAAAGTTTATTCACGAGTGCAAACAGGTGAGTTTGAGATTCAGCATCGCTGGAACACGTTTGAGTTATTAAAGTTTCTGATTTCTGGAAAAAGCCTCCGTCACCGTATCACCATTCCAGAAGGCAAAAACTTTAATGATATCGCTGAACGCCTTTCTCTTGCAAAATTAGCAGACAAGGAAATTATTCTATCACTGAAGCATGATCCAGGATTGTTGCTAAAAACAGGAGTTCCGGAAGCAACTTCTCTAGAAGGTTTTTTATTTCCTGAAACTTATTTTTTCTCCCGCGCAGAAACTGAAAAACAAATCCTATCAGCGATGATAGCGCAATACCGCAAGGTTTTTAATAATAATTTTCTGCAGCGTGCTAAAGAAATAGGGATGGGTGAATATGATGTGCTTATCCTAGCTTCCATAGTTGAAAAAGAAACTGGAATAGATACTGACCGGCCAATGATTGCATCTGTTTTTCACAATCGAATTAAACGGAGGATGCGCCTGGATAGTGATCCTACTGTAATTTACGGGTTGAAAGATTTCAATGGAAATTTGACACGCAAACATTTACGTACACCAACTCCTTACAACACTTACAGACGTTATGGATTGCCCCCTACTCCAATCTCAAACCCCGGTAAAGCCTCAATCCATAGTGTCCTTTATCCTGCTAAAAATAAATTCCTCTATTTTGTAGCCCGCGGAGACGGCAGCAGCAAATTTTCAAAAACTCTCCGTGAACATAATAAGGCTGTCTGGTACTTTCAGAAAGTCCGGAAAAACAGACAGGCAATGAGCCGTAAACGTAAGCAGACATCCTCGGCTAAATTATAGTCCCATGTCTTTAACTCAGTCAATTACAATTAGTGATTCTGAAATCGGTTCATTAACAACCCCCCCCCCTAAGACAGATAACAAATTTCTACTAATCGGTTATTATATCAGGCAACACTGGCTTTCTTATTCAATTGGAATCCTCGCCGTTCTGATAACAAACTGGATTGCAGTAAGTATCCCAGAATATGTGCGTTTGAGCATCGATCTGTTAACTGATGGTTTGCATGCAAATCAGGATTTGTTGTGGGAATATCTTATGATCATGCTAGGGCTCGCATTGATCATGATAGTTGTAAGGACCTCCTCGCGGATATTATTTTTTAATCCTGGCCGTGCCATTGAATGTCAGATCAAAAATGACATGTTCAAAAAACTAATGGCACTGCAAAAGAATTATTACGAAAAAAATCCATCCGGAAACATTATTTCACGAATCAATAATGACATCAACGGTGTACGGTTAATTTGTGGTTTTGGACTCTTGCAAGCTTTCAATATAACAACCGCACTTTCGATGACGCCATATAAGATGTGGCAACTTTCACCAAACCTCACGATTTACTGCATTATACCAATCGTTATAGTTTTTACATTTGTACGTTTGGGAATGCGTGTGCTTGTTCAAAATATGCGCACACGTATGGACAGTCTCCAACGTCTTTCTGGATTTACTGTTTCCTCTCTATCGGCCATTGACCTTATTAAAAGTAAAGCTATGCGAAATTGGAGTATCCAAAGATTCGAGAAAGAGAATCTGGACATGCAGTTGCGATCCCTGAAAATCGCCTGGATTCGCTCATTTGTTATGCCGATGTTGAACAATTTGGAGCATTTTCTAAAAATCTTGGTTTTACTCATAGGGGGAATGTTGGTAATTCAGGGAGACTTCACCATCGGTGAGTTGACTGCTTTTATCGCTTATTCCGCATTGTTGACTTTCCCACTGATGGGTTTAGGTTGGGTAACGACCATGTTTCAACAAGGTTGGGTAGGATTGACTAGTGTTCAAACGGTTCTGCAGCAGGATTTACCACGAGCAAAAATTCTTCCGCTTCCGGAGTCAAAACGCAAACAACTTTTTGCTAAAAACGGCGTGAGTATCAAAAACCTAAATTACCGCTACGCTGGGAGCAAAAAAAATGTTCTCCAGAAAATAAATTTTCAGATACTGCCAGGACAAATCATTGGAGTTTTAGGACGTATCGGCTCTGGAAAATCAACTTTAGTCAACACTTTAAATCATTATCTAGATGTCACTCCTGGTTCAATATTTTTTGGCAAGCAGGACCTTACCAAAATCTGCGATAATGATCTCCGTACTTCCATCAGGACTGTCACTCAGGACCCGTTTCTGTTTTCTGACACAGTTGAAAACAACATTACTTTTGCAGGTGCAGATTATGAATCAGTTGATCCTGAACATTTTCGAGAAATTCTGACTGCAACCGCTCTCAAATCAGAAGTGGCTCGATTCCCAAAAAAAGAAAAAACTATGGTTGGTGAAAAAGGGATCATGCTTTCCGGCGGACAGAAACAGAGGATCAGTCTCGCAAGAGCCATACTAAAGCCTTGTGATCTATTAATTTTGGATAATGTGCTGTCTGCTGTTGACTACGAAACAGAAGCTCATCTGCTACGAGAAATTTACAAGCTTCTTAAACCGGATAATAATAGACCACCTCAGGCAAAAAGCATCTTAATTGTCTCTCATCGAGTCACATCGATGAGTCAGGCAAATTGGATTTATGTGCTGGATGAAGGTCAAATAGTGGATCAAGGACGACATGCCGATCTGATCAAACGACCAGGATATTATCAACAAATGTGGGAACTGCAAAAAGACCAAAATTCTTGAACGTACTTGGGTGATTTCTTCACCCGCAAACAAAAAACAAAATTCATCACCTATTCTTGCTTTCTCTTCAAAAAGTTTCAAACAAACTCTGGGAAAAGACTATTCTCAGGAATATTACTTGGTCTCCAGAGTTCAAACAAAGCTGGGCGATACTGGGTCCAAACGGTGCAGGAAAATCAACACTGATAAAAGTCATCCTAGGACAACTCCCATATTGCGGAAAGATCAAACGTGATTCGAAAATTTCCGCATTTAACAAAATAGCATATGTTTCACTTGGTCAGCAAAAAGCACTAGTTGCTAATGAAGAAAAAAAAGACCTCTTTGAAGAATACAGCGGCAAGGAACAACACTCTCAGAGTGGGCATGATTTCTTAGACCCCGAAGGGAAACAGACAGCTAAACTGCTAATAATTGCGGAACAGATTGGACTAGTATCGCTCCTGGAAAAACCAATCCGTTACTTTTCAAATGGGGAAATGAGAAAAACCCTGATTGCTAAAGCTCTACTTGATGACCCAAAGCTGTTGATTTTCGATGAGCCTTTTGACGGTCTTGATTCAACATCAGTAGAGTTATTATCACAAATCATTTCAGGATTGATTCAAAGCGGACTAGCCGTGTGGCTGGTGAGCCACCGTTTTGAGGAACTTGTTCCAGAAATTAAACATGTTTTGTGTTTGAAAGCAGGAAAAATTTTCGCACAAGGTTTGCGCTCTGAAGTCCTGAATTCCGAAAACATTAAAATACTTTACGCTGAAAATAAAAGTAAGGAAAATTCCCAGAAAAACACTATAAGTACAGAGGATAAATTTAAAAATTTACTCCTTCAAAAAGCCCCTAAACCTTCTACTACAAATAAAAAGTCTCCCTGCATTATCAAAATGCGAAACGTGAACGTAATTTATGGAGAAAATGTAGTTTTGGAAAAATTTAACTGGTCAGTGTATCAAGGAGAAAACTGGAAAATTACTGGACCAAACGGCGCGGGCAAATCGACCTTACTCAGTTTAATTTCCGGAGACAACTTACAGGCTTATGCAAATCAAATTTATCTTTTTGGAAGACGTCGTGGGACTGGAGAAAGTGTATGGGACATCAAGCAACAAATCGGGCTTGTCTCATCTGAATATCAGGTTAGCTACCGAGAATCGGTTTCCGCAATTAAAGTTGTACTGTCCGGATTTTTTGATACAATTGGATATTATCAACCTGCTTCAGAAAAGCAAAAAAAATCCGCCTTAAATTGGATGAGATTTCTCGAAATAAATGAGCTTGCTGAAGAGGACTACACTCGGCTTTCATACGGTCAGCAACGATTAATCCTGATTGCCAGGTCTATGGTAAAATATCCGCCTCTGCTCATCCTTGACGAACCTTGTCAGGGATTGGACCGCACAAATCGGAATCGAGTCCTGAAGCTAATAGACTATATCGGCCTGAATTCAGAGACACAAATTCTCTATGTATCACATATCAAAACAGATCATCTGAACTGTATTAGATATGAATTAAGTTTTGATGTTAATAATAACGGGACTTTTCGTCCTCATATTACTGAGTTATAGTAAACTGAGTGACTTGTAGCTTATACTCAAAGGAGAGACGCAATAGCAAAACCGCCTGCAAATGTACCGATTGCGCTTCCTAAATTTGCAAACATCACAACCAGGAGAATACGTGTGATATTGTTTTTCCAGAAACCTCTCAAATGCGTAATATCTTCAGCTAAATCTTCAAAATCACGTACCTGCGGTTTTCTTAAAAACGCTTCTACTAGTCCCGCTACCCATCCAGCTGCTACAGCGGGGTTAAGTGAGGTAAAAGGGGCGGCCACAAAGGCAGTGGCAATTGTAATTGGATGACCGAACGCTATTGCTGTACCGATCGCAGAAAGTGTACCATTTATTAAAAACCAGCGCTGAATCATTTCAATACTAACATCAGTATCAACCGCATAAAAACCATAACCAATTAAACCAATTATCAGTGCAGGAATCCCCCATTTAAGCCAGATGCCAAGTTTTCCTGGAGAGGGAACAGTCTCTAATTCAGCCAAATTATGTTCACGCTCCAACTCCAAAGAGAGCCCTTTAACATGACCTGCTCCAACAACAGCTACAATCCTTTTTCCTGGTGCCTGCCGGATTTTCTCTGCCATAAACTGGTCACGTTCATCAATCAGAATACGCTTCATGTCCGGTGACTGATCTGCCAGCATCTGCATTGCTTCCGAAAGTGCGTCACTTTCCTTAAGTTTTTCAATTTCTTCTTTGCTTATTTCTTCACGGATAAACAAACTCGCGAGGAGTTGACTAAAAACTTTCATCCTTCCCCAAAACGGCATCCCGCGCCAAGTTCTCTGCAGTGTTATTTTAACATCTCTGTCCACTAGCTGAAGCTCAGCGTTAATTCTTTCAGAAGCTTGTATCGCTGCCAGCATTTCCGCTCCGGGCTTTACACCAAGTTGAGAACCTAGCCGTTTTTGAAATGCCGTCATGATCAAATTTGACAACAATAAAAACGACTTGCCTTCACGCACGACCTTGAAGATGTCCGTATTCTTCCATTGATCTTTATCCACCATTGCCTGATGACGGGAAGCGCAAAGTTCAATACATACCGTGTCAGGCTGTTCCTGCTCGATTACCTTGTTCACTTCATCTACACTTGATTGTGAAATGTGTGCCGTCCCAACGAGCAGGATTTTCTTTCCATCAAAAACTATCTCATTTACATTGCCGGAGTGGGTCATTTATGACTCAAAGATGAGGTTTAGTAATAATTCATTATCATTAATTTTAATTGAAAAAGATCAAAGGCACAAAATGTTTTTAACATTTTTACTGTTGATGCTTCTTTCAGAAGATTTAACATAAATTTCGATTGAATAGTGGAATAATTTTGATGTCCTGCAATTTTATACTTGTTGATATTTTTTGAAGATAATTAGTCTTGTTAAAAAACCAATAAATTAATGGAATCTAAATACAGCTTGATCTTAAAGATAAAGAATCTCTACCACAAAAACAGAATACGTTTACATACCTTAGGAAATTTTGAAGATTGAACCCTATTTCTGAAAGATACTAGAAAAAATAATTGAAAACTCAAAATTAATATCCATACTTCTGAAATAACATGAATATTTTACAAAACTTTTTCACCATCGGTTATGGTAAATAGTCAATGTTCATTGAAAATTATCTACACAAATTGTTTGTGGAGTGGGCGGGATTATTCTTGGGCTTTCAGCAGTGCTGACTCAAAAAATCAGTTTATAGGAAGGTAGGAAATAATAAACTAATCTCACAATACTTTCCAAAATAATCTCTGTAAGGAGATTATTAATAATTTGAAGAAAGAAAAAAGAGACGGGCGGGCAAGAGCCCGCACATCCAGTAATTTAACGTCTCACCTATAGTGACATGAAACAAATGCCCATGATAATTGTTGGAACAAGTGCACCCAGCAGCAACTTTAATGGATTTACGCCATGCTCAAAAAAACGTCCAAG
>Ga0208410_1001342_pt1 | contig 12894 bp, 8 predicted proteins | sample ETN02SmetaG_3_FD_185787 | JGI IMG/M metagenome (GOLD analysis project Ga0208410, IMG submission 185787) | Marine microbial and viral communities from oxygen minimum zone, Eastern Pacific Ocean - ETNP2014F10-02SV257 (SPAdes) (version 2) | ecosystem: Environmental > Aquatic > Marine > Oceanic ... | reverse complement strand
TATGGAGATGCCCAAGATGGAGATGCCCAAGGTGGAGATGCCCAAGATGGAGATGCCCAAGGTGGAGATGCCCAAGGTGCCGAGCGTCGACGCGGGTAAGAAGCGCCTGCCGCCGGACGCCAAGCGCGAGAATTTCCCGTCTCGCGCGGAGATTTGGGCGGCGGAGGACGCGGCCGAGGCGGCGGAGGAGGAGCGTCGCGCGCGAGAGGCTGCCGCTGACGCCGAAGATGCGGAAGAAGAGGACGAAGAGGACGAGTACGAAGAGGAGGACGACGAAGAGGAGGACGACGAAGAGGAGGACGACGAAGAGGACGACGTCGAACAGTTGCGCGCCATGGCCCGCGAAACCGAAAAGACTGAGCGAGCTGCGCTTCGTACCGAACGCGAACTTCTAAAGGCTGAACGCGCCGATGCACGACGCGCCGCGAAGGAGGCGCGCCGCGCGGAACGCAAGGCTAAGAAGGCTGAGCGCGCCGCCGCGCGGCGAGTCGCGCGACGAGCCGCTCGTAATCGCTCCGAAGACGAGAGCGACACCGCTGAGCGCAAGGCCAGAGAAAAGGAACTCATCAAGCGCGAGCGCGAGCGCATCTTGGCGCAAAAATCGGAGCTCGCGGAGGAGAAGCGCGCTCGACGCGAGGCTGAGAAGGCGGCGCGCGCCGATGCCCGAGCAAGACGACAAGAGGAAAGGCGCCGACAAGACGCGGAGCGTCGCGCCGAACGGGAGGCTAAACTTGCCGAACGTCGCGCCGAACGCGAAGAACGGGCTGCCGCCAAAGCTTTGCTTCGCAAGACTGGCACGCAGCGCGTCGATCGCAACATGAAGAAATCTGAGAGGTCCAACACGCAACTCTTCAAGGTTGTCCCGCCGGTCGCGCGCACGCAGCGAATGGGTGAAAGCGCGGATGCAAGCGATGAAGCCACACTTCCGCGCAACTTCCCGACCATCGCGTCGTTGGAGGGATTGACGATGGAAGAGAAGCTCGCTGTCGCCGACGAAGCGGACGCCTTCGCGGAGCGTCTCGCCAAGAAGGCTGAAGCGGCTGAAAAGTTTGCCAGCGGCTCCGTCACCAGCGTTCTCTTCTTCTTGAAGCCCGGATTCGTGAAACAAGCCGAACGTGCGTCTGAAGTCGCCGAACTCGCCGCCGTGCGAGCTCAGCAAGTGCGCGCTGCCGCGGAAAAGAAGCAGGGCGGTGTTGGCGGCATCATCGCCGGTATCACCGCTCTCTTGGTCATCGGCGGCGGCGGCGCCGCTGTCCTCCTCAATGGCGATGGCCCCTCGCTCGACGTCCCGGCGCCGAACATCATCAAGATTCAAAAGCGCAGCGAGCCGTCCCCTCTCGCGAGCCAAACTCAAGAGGCTCCGAAGCTTCGCGATCTCGAAGCGATGGAAGCGATGGAGAAACTCAACGCCGGTGAAATGGACGCCACTGATCTGTACGATCAGATGCGCCGCTAATCGATGAGGCACGCTTCGATTCATTTTTAATAATGTTACGTAATGTACGGTTCTTTTATTACAACGACACAAGCGCATGGCATGTGCACTACTTGTTCTGTTTTTTCTGCTCCATCTCTGCCCGCTTATCCACGGCGAACGCCGCCATGATGGAGTCACCCAACCCATCTTTGACGAGAAACTCTGTGAGGTCGATACCTCCAGAATTACTCGTGTCAAAGACGCACCAGATGTTTTCGACGACGCTACGCACGTCTTGGATGTGCGCGACGTCGTCTTGAATATTAAACGATTTGATGAGCGCTCGAACAACCTCATCCTTCTCCAACGTTCCGGAATCATCCTCGTCCCAGAATTTGAACCACTCGCGCTTCTCAGTGACGTGAGGAACATGCTTGTAGCATCGTAAACGCGCCGGATACGTCGCGCTGACGTATTCAAGCAGGCCCTTCTCTCCCACGAGGGCGTCCTTGGTCAGCGCGCCACTGCCATCCTTATCCCACCGCGGCATCAAACCGTGCAAATCTCTCGCTAATCTCTTCCAATCTACGGGAATCTGCGCGCGAATCACCGCCAAAACGTGTTCTTCTCCCAGTTCTCCCTTCTCTTCCACGTCACACAACCGAAACCACTCATCCGCGTCCTCGGTCGGGAACGGTACCCCCCGCGCCTCGGCGCACTCCGTTCGACAAATCGGACAGCATCCACTCGCCTCCACCACGCTTCTCGCGCACCGCTCGTGCAAAAAGTGTCCACACGTTCTCACGCCCTCTTCGTTCACGAACACGGCCGTGCGTTCCTTACACAACGGTTCGAAACACACCGAACACTCCTGATGCTCCTCGCTGACGTGCAGCTGCGCGCCGCTAAAGCTCCCCTCCACGTCCACGTTCTTCGCCGAATCGTCGTCGTCCGCCAACCACACGTCGTCCGTCGATCGACGGTGCTTCCTGCGCTCCGCCTCTTGTTCCAACACCGTCTTCGTCGCGTCCTTCTTCCGTCCTCGCTCGCGACGCGCGAGCCCATCCTTCGCGGGCTCGTACACGCCCGGAATGTGTGGCGCGAAATGCTGCGCCTGTTGACGTCGATTATCGTTCGCCGTGTGCGTGGGCACGCGCATGGCGTTCCCCATGACGCCCGATGGGGGAGCGCGCGCCGATCGAGCGCGCGCGCGTGTGCGGGCGCCGTCGCGGGCGCGACGACTCTCGGCCGATTAATCGAGATCCGTGTCGACTGTCCGGTCGGTGTGAACATTTGTTAGTGTTACCGATGTCATAATACTGAGATTCGTGATTTTTATGTGTGCGACGCGCCCGATCAGCGGTCTCCCCGCGCCGAAGACCGCACACGTCGTCGCCGACGTGGACGCGCGCGCGGACGCTCGCGACGGACCCCGGCGCGCGTTTCCAGTCGACGGCACGCGCGAACGAGGCGCGATGAGCTTCCGTCCGGGGAGCAAAGCGAGCGAGCGCAAGAAAGGCTTCAAGAAGGCGATCGACGCGGATGAGGCTCGACGAAAGCGCGAGGGTGCGTGCGATGCGATCGACGCGCGCGAGTCGATCGATGCGAACGATGATGTCGTCGCGCGTGCGCGTGCGCGCGCGCGGTTCGTTCGCGGCGCGAGACGACAGCGCGCGAGAGAGGGCGATGAAAGGGGCGCACAGGTTGAGGGGGATCTGGCGGCTGCTCGCTCGAGGATGACGACTGACGCGCGAGTGACTCGTGGGATCGTTCGCGGTGGCAGATAACATGATTCAGATCCGTAAGGATAAGCGCGAGGAGGCGATGATGAAGAAGAGAAGGTGCGCGCGCACGATTCGTCTTCGAGCGCGAACGACATCGTCCCGGCGCGCGCGGTTGACCTTGATCGCGGTCGTGTCGAGACGTGAACGCGCGTGACTGACGTTCCGTGGATGATTTTCTTGACGCAGGGATGGTGCGATGGGGAGCGCTGCGTCGGATTCCTCGGCCATGACGGGCAGTCCGGGCGGCGGCGCTTCGAGTAAGCTCGCGCAGTTACCACAAATGTTTGAGGCTTTGAAGAATCAAGATCCTAACGTGCAACTGGAAGCGACGATCGCGTTCCGAAAGCTTCTTTCGATCGAACGCTCGCCGCCGATCGATCAGGTGATTGAAACCGGTGCGACGCCGTACTTCGTCGAATTTTTGAAGCGCACCGAGTTTCCCAAGTTGCAGTTTGAGGCTGCGTGGGCGCTGACGAACATCGCGTCCGGGACGAGCGAACACACAGCCATCGTGATTGATCACGGTTCGGTGCCTATCTTCGTCGCGCTCCTCGGCTCGGATAATCCGGACGTGCGAGAGCAAGCGGTCTGGGCGCTCGGTAACATCGCCGGCGACAGTCCGCGATGCCGCGACTTGGTGTTGCATGCGCAAGCTTTGCATCCGCTTCTCGGTCAGCTCAACGCGGACGCAAAGATTCAGATGCTTCGAAACGCCACCTGGACTTTGTCCAATTTTTGCCGGGGCAAGCCGCAACCGGACTTTAGCATGTTACGCGACGCGCTCCCGGCGCTCGCGCGTTTGGTGCACTCGAACGACGAGGAAGTGCTCACCGACGCGTGCTGGGCGCTCTCCTACCTTAGCGATGGTACGAACGACAAGATTCAAGCTGTTATCGAAGCTGGCGTGTGTCGAAGATTGGTTGAACTCTTGGCCAGCAACCACCCGAGCGTGTTGGTCCCCGCACTTAGAACGGTGGGGAACATTGTCACCGGGGACGACTATCAGACGCAAATCATCATCAACTGCCACGCCCTCAAGGCGTTGCTCGGATTATTAGCGGGTGATTACAAGAAGACGATAAAAAAGGAAGCGTGCTGGACGATCTCGAACATCACCGCCGGGAACAAGGATCAGATCCAGGCCATCATAGACGAAGGCATCGTGCCTCCGCTCGTCGACTTGCTCGCCAACGCCGAGTTTGACATCAAGAAGGAAGCCGCTTGGGCGATTTCGAACGCGACGAGCGGTGGTACCCACATGCAGATTAAGTATCTCGTGAGCATGCAATGCATCAAGCCGCTGTGCGACTTGATCAACTGCAGCGACGCGAGAATCGTCACCGTTGCGTTGGAAGGTTTGGAAAACATTTTGAAGGTCGGCCAGGTGGAGAGCCAAGATCCGGAGGCCCCCAACCTCTTCGCGCAATTGATCGACGAGGCTGAAGGTTTGGAAAAGATCGAGTCGTTGCAAAATCACACCAACAACGACATTTACGAAAAGGCTATGCGCATCTTGGAGACGTATTTCGGGTTGGAGGACGACGACGTGCAAAACATTCTTCCGGAGACGCAGGGCGACCAGTTCGCCTTCGGAGGGGGCGCGGCGCCGACCGGTGGTTTCAACTTTTAATCCACGACGAACGACGACGAACGATTGACGACAGACTTGACATTAGCTTGAATAAATATCAGACGAACCCTTCGAACGCTTTGAACGCTCGGCGCCTCGCCTCGCCTCGCCTCGCCGCGCCGCGCCAGGTGGCAGAAACGGGCGAGTTTTCGTTCGTCTCTTTTTCCCGCGACGCGTTCCGCACACGCCCGCGCGCCGCATGGCGTCGCGCGTCGCGCGCGCTCGCGCTCGAGCGCCCGCGCGCGTGTCTATCGCACACCCGCGCGCGGTGTTTCTTCTCGTCGTCGCGTGCGCGACGCTCGTCCCGCGGCTCGCGCGCGCCGAACGGGAAGGATGGTTGTTAACCACGCTCACGCGCGCGTCGAGCGGCGCGTCGAGCGAGGACGCGAACGGTGAGCTGACGTACCCGAAGAGCGTCGCGTTCACGCTCGATGCGTTCGGAACGACGTACGACGCGAACGTGCGCGCGAACGGTGAGTTGACGTCGAGAGACTGCTCGGCGAAGAGGCAGAGGCGAAAGGGGCGAGGGGGCGCCGACGGCGAGCGACGTCGCGATCGCGGCGACCGCTCCGGGGGTGTGTCGCGCGTGGAGAGGATCGCGAACGATGAGTACGACGTGATTCCGATGAATGCGACCGGTGCGCGCGGGATGTCTCGTTGTCAGTATTCCGGCGCGGCCGAGGCGAACGGGACGTCGCCGGCGAGAGTCGCGGCGGCGCTCTGCGACGGCTTCGTCAAGGGGCAAATTCGAGCGAAGAATTCGACCGTGTACTTCGAACAAGCGAGCGAAGAAGCCGCGGGTGCGTATTTGTCGACGCATCTGTTGCCCGCGGGATTGGATCCGCTCGCGTACGTCGTGCTCAACGTGAGTCTGGGTACGCAGTCGCATCGAGGCGTCGTGGATCGTCCGCGCGTCCGCGGTATCAAGTTTTTGGACGAAAATGGACATGAGATGAGCAGCGAACAAGTCGAAGCGCGCATGCCGGCTCGTACGACGACTCGAGAAAACGACGACACCAGCCGGAGGAGGAGACTGGTGCAGAGCTCGAATCAACGGTACGTGGAATTACTGGTGGTGAACGATCACGCGCGATACTTGCAGTTTAACGGTGACATGGATGCTCTGGAAGCGGACACGCTCTACGTCGTAAACACCGTCAATTCGTTGTTTGAAAATGCATTCACGCCACCGTTGAAGATCATCTTGAAAGACATCATAACGTTCTCCGAGGGAGATCCGTATCAGCTAACTCATTTATCCGGATCAGAGGAGTCAGCCGAGGAATTGATCGATGATATCAACGATTGGCGTAAAAGTAACCTCGGGTCGCTGACTGCGCACGATACGTTGCATTTGTTTTCTGGCCTTGACTTTGACGGCGCTACCATCGGGGTGGCGAATCAGTACTTCGGATTCAACGTCAGTGGTACCCTTCGGTACCTGAAAATCGGCTCCATCTGCGATCAGAGTAAATATTGCACGCAATCGACGCCAAGTGGGCGGGCTCCTCTTCAAGATGGATCCTGCTATATCGGATCACCTAATTATTGCTGCCTCACTGGAATAAGTGCGGCCATTTCACAGGTACACCGAGAGACGTCGCAACGCGACTCGGTTACGGTGGTGCACGAAATCGGACACCAGTTGGGCATGTCGCATGATCATTCTGATCAGGACGGATGTCCAGAGACTGGAAAAATCATGGCAGCGGCGGCGACGTCTGAGCTCGAAGTGGACTGGAGTTCGTGTTCGATCAGTGAGTACAACGCCAAAGCGGGAACTATTTACCAGGAGTGTCTATCGGAAACGACAAGCAGCGCGGTGTGCGGCAATGGCATCGTCGAGCCCGGAGAGCAGTGCGATTGTCCGGACAACAATTGTACATGTTATGATCACTGCTGTAACGGATGGACGTGTCAGCTCGAGACGAACGCGGCGTGCTCCGCCACTGACGGGTGCTGTGACGAGACGACGTGCAGCATCGCCGCGTCGGGAACGGTCTGCCGCGCCTCTTTGGGACCCTGCGACACTGCGGAAACGTGCGATGGTGTCAGCAAATCGTGCCCTGTGGACACCGTCACTCAATACGGAACCGCCTGCGTGGACGAGAACGGCGACGCGGGCGCGTGCTGGGCCAACGAATGCCGAAATAGAGATTACCAGTGTCAGAAGATTGGACCGTACCACGGCGGCAAGAAGGCGTCGGGCACTTGCCCCTCGTACACCACGAACCATGAACCCGGAACATCGTCCGCGTGTTTGTCCACGAATGCACTCACGTGGGCGTGCTTTTCAAGAAACGATTCGTGCGCCGCATTCGACGCGAATTATGTCCGCAATGCTCCTCTCGGCTTTCCGTGCGGTGCCGCGACGGGAGGCGTGCACGGAGACGTATGCGATGGTCTGGGTTCCTGTGTGACGCTCAACTCGGTGATGCCGACGTACACGGCCCCTTTCCCTCGACTCGAAAACGAGCGCGAGCGAGATTGCGGGGCTAATCCCGTTCCAGAGGACTACACGCCGCCCACGCCTCCGCCTCCGACCGCCCAGTCTGGTTCACCTCCGAGCGGCGCGCGCGCCGCGATGCGTGTCTGCACCACCGCCATATTTATAGTATTAGCGTTTGCGTGATACACTAGCTTCGCAGTGTTAAACAATTCTAGGCGCTATTCTCTACTACAGTCACAGTCGCACCGAAACGCTGAGCGCGTCCTTCGGCGTGCCCTTCCAATCCTTCTTCCACACTTGGTCGTATTCAAACATCGCATCGATCAGTCGCGTCTCGTACCGCTTCGCCGCCGTGTCCACGTACTCCAAGTATCCCGGTGCGCCCGGATACACGACGTTGTCGGCGATCACCGTCGTCCCTCGTCTCACCACGCCCGCGTCTTCGTACAACTTCAAATCGGGCAAATACCTCTCCTTGGCGTGATCGAGAAATAACACGTCCGTCCCCGCCCCCACTCCTTTGATCGATTCCACGAACGCCTTCGCCTCACCCACCGCCTCCGACCCCGCTCGCGTGAGCACCGTCACCCTGTCCGCCAAGCCCGCGTACTCCACCGCCCACCGCGCCACCTCGGCGTGCCGCTCCTCGTACTCCACGCACAACAGTCTCGCCTCGTCCCGCGCGAACCGCATCGCCGTCGCGATCGCGCTGTACCCCAAAAACGTTCCGATCTCGATCACCGTCGTCGGATCGATCGCCGCGAGCTCGTCCCCGTACAGCTTCGCCTTTTCGGCGCCGAGCTTGTAACTGGGAAACCTCGCGCCGAAATCGTCGTACGCGCGAAGCACCGACGCGGGATCGCCCCTCGCGGCGAATCGCTCGACGTACGGCACGACATCGCTCGGTTTCGAGTACGACCACTCGGCGTAGAAGGAGGCGGCGTCGTCGGCGGCGGCGGCGCGCGCGAGGTCATCGTCGGCGGTGGTCCATCGACGCGGCGCGACGCTCGTCGCGGCGCTCGTCGTCGTCACCGCGACGATGCGTCGACACGCCTCGCGACGAGAGACGACGCGCGCGGGCGTCCTCACGGGCGGCGGCGACGACGGGCGCGACGACGGGCGCGACGCCATGGTGCCGTCTGGCGGCGGCGTCGGCGTCGTTCGGGGAAAGGACCCACTCCCGACCGGTCGTGACTCGTCGTGTGTGCCTCTTCAGATTCCATCGTGTGTGCGTGTGGGTAAACAGTGTGAATGTGTTGATTTCCCGCGAAAATCGCGATCATCATCATCAATCAGCCAGCGTCATCGTGGATTCCACCCGTCGTCGCGCGCGAGGACGCGACGCGCGCGAGGACGCGAGCGGTGCTCGAGTGAACGCGCGCACCGTCGCGCCCGCGTTCGTGTTCGCGACGTCATGGCGGTCGCGACGGCGCCGATGCGCGCGAGGACGACGCATCGCGCCCGCGATGGCGCGCGATGGATGCGCGGCGAGGCGCGACGCGCGGTTCGTGCGCGGCGAACGACGAGGGCGCGCGCGCGCGTCGCGGGCGCGAACGGTGACGATGACGATGGATGCGCGACGGTATCGTCGGTATCGTCGTCTCGGGGACGGTTCGCGGCGCGGGTGGGACGGGACGACGCCGCGCCCGCCGAGGCGAGCGCGGTGGCGATGGCGGTGGCGTTCGGCGTCGGGTGCGCGAGCGCGTACGCGCCGTGGTGGCCGTTTAAGCGGGTGATGACGCCACCGAAGGTGGCGAGTGTGGTCGTGCGAGAGAGCGATGTGGACGCGTACGTCGCCATGCGGGAAGAGGTCGAGGCGGCGGCGACGGTGGAAGCCGAGGCCGAGGCCGAGGCCGAGGAGACGACGGAGGCGGCGACGACGGAGGCGGTGGCGCAGACTGCCGGAACGGGATTCATCGTGCCGCTCGCGGTGGCGCTCGCCGTGGTGCTTGTCGCCGGTGTCGGATACCTGAAGAGGTACGAGATCGCCGTAGGCGCGACGTCGTTGCTTCACGTGTGGGAAGCGAATGATCCGAACTTTCCGTCGTGCGACATTCGTTGGCGAAAGAGTATCGAGGAGGAGAAGAGCAAGTCTGAGGCGCTCAACGAAGAGTGGACCGAACGTCTGATGACGGTCAAGGGCGAATTCAGACAACGCATTGATGAACTTCACGCGGATCTCGAGCGCGCGGAAGCAAATGCGACGCTGATGCGTGAACAAGTCGAAGCGAGCGAATCGCAACGCGAGCAACTCGAACGCGCCGTCGGCGACGTCGACGCGCTCAGAGCTGAGCTGGACGGCGTCAGAGGCGAAAAAGATCGAGATTTCGGTGAAATCGAGTCTCTTCGCGCCGAAATCGAAGGCATGCGCGGCGAAAAGGATCGGGCGTTGGGTGAGGCTGATTCTGTGCGCGGCGAAAAGGACCAAGCTTCGGGTGAAGTCGAAACGCTTCGCGGCGAATTGGACGGTGCGCGCGCTGAGAAGGATCGCGCATGGAGCGAGGTCGAGTCTATTCGTACGGATAAGGATCAAGCCTGGGCTGAAGTCGAAACGCTTCGCGCCGAACTCGACGGCGTGCGCGGCGAAAAGGATCGCGCATGGAGCGAAGTGCAGTCCCTTCGCGACACCAAGTCGAACAGCGAGCTCGAACTCGAAGAAAAGTTGCGGTCTACGCTTGAATGCAAAGACGAGGCGATTCGAGAGAAGAATGAATTGCAGCAACTGTTGGCGAATCTTCGCGCAGAGCTCGAGGCGAACGTCGAGCTTCGCGAGAGTCTCCAACGAGACAAAGTTGCCGAAGATCAGCTCGTTGAAGAGCTCCGGTCGGAAATTGAACGTTTGCGCGCGGAGTCGGATTCGGCAATCGAGAACGCCACGCACGCTTTAGGAAAATACGCCGAGCTCGATTCCGTGCTTCCGGAAATCATCACCGCTATCGATCGTCTCCGATCGCTCGCGCACATGGCCACCGACGAAAGCCCGATGATCAAACACACGTTCGAGCTGGCGGATGTTCCACCGACGGAACCGTTTGAATTCGTCGTCGTCGTCGGTTCTTGGAACGATTGGGACTTGCAAACCGGAGAGGTGATGACGTTTGACGTCGACGCTCAAACGTGGAAGGCGAGCATCGAGTTACAATCCGACGTCGTGTACGAATACAAGTGCTGCATCTGCGCCGGTAGCGTGGAAGAACGATTCCCGGTGCACTGGCAAATCGGCGCCAACTCCGCGTTCGCGGTGGCGTCGTCGCTCGTCAACGCGCGACGGTTGCGACCCGAGGCGACGCAGACGACGCATTGGGTGACCAATCCCGCCAACGCGCCCATCATCATGCAAGACGAGGAGGGAGAGGCCGTTCGATTGAGTTCGACGGAACTCATGACCGATCTTCCCACGAATTTAATTACCGCCACCGTTGAGGACCTCTCGCGCATCATCACAGAGGCGACGACTGGCATCGACGATCAAATCATCAAGGTGCAAGCCGCCGCCACGACGCGCTGACGTCGCAACTATGTATCACTTCTATGTATCGCACAAAAATCCCTCGTGATGTAAATAATTTTCTCGTGTATGATTTATCGCTACGTGACCTTACAAACCTATCCAATACGAACGACCGTTCGCGTTGTGCACGTGTCCCTGCGTCGGCTTGGACACGGACCACTCGTACCACATTTTATGCGCGTCGACGCGACGCCACACGTGCAGCGTTATCGCCGCGTCCGCGTCGTCGCGCCCGTCCAAAAGAATGGGCGAGCGAATCGGGAAATACATCGGAAACCACGAAAACATCAACCCCGTCGGTCCGATGGTATGATTTCCGGGATGAATACTGCATCGAACGCAACCCGCGGGACCGTCGTAGAGCAACGCGTCGAAGTATGCCGAAAATCCGTGAAGCGTCACCGACGTCGATCCGATCTCTTCGCGAGACCACGCGCACCGGGCGTACCGCTCGTTGTCGATCACGTCGTCGTGATTCGGGTGCACAAACTCCCACACGCTTTTCGGTTCGGCGATGTGATGCACTTTACTGAAGTTGACGACGTACGGCATCTCGAGTGACTTGACGTCGCCGTTCGCCGCTGCCGCGTCGTACAGTTTCGCGGCGGTCACGGGCGCGACGAACGATTCGTACGATTGCGGCACGCTCACGCCGCCCGGACGAATAAACCTCTGCGCACCGTCTAAACACTCCGGACTCAGTTCGTTATCGCCGAAACTTCCGAGCAATTCGCTCACGAGGACGTCCACCTCGATGTCGAGCGCGCACGTTCGCATGTCTCCGGGATATACTTGCACCACGTCTTGCAGATTTTCTCGCGCGACAAAGTGTTGAAGCGTGATGACGGCGTTCGGATTTTTCTCCACGGCGTACACGGCGATCTTTCTGTTCGCGCGCGTCGCCGCTCGCAACGACGCGCGAATCAGAGGCCCGCGCCCGGCGCCGACGACCATCACCGTTCCCTCTTCGCCCTCGCGTACGAGATCCGTCAGCGCGCATCGCACCGCCTCTTCGTACTGTATGTACTTGCTCGCGTCCTTCTCGAACGTCTCGTACGTCACGCTCTCGAGATTATCCATCAACGGTTGAAGCGGCGCCTGTAACGCGTCTCTGTACGGAATCTCCGCGAGCGCCTGTTCGCTCAGCGGCTCGACGCCTCGGAAGAGATAGACGAGATATTCCCAATACAGACGCATCGGGTGCGCCGACTCGGCGTCGACCCGTCCCTCATCGCCCGGTACGTCTCCTGGTCTGATCATGGTCGACGACGACGAGACATCGACGCCGTCGTCGTCGTCGCGTCGATCCGTCAACACCACTTGCGTCCCTCTCGAAAACGTTTCGCGCGCGAACGCCTGCAACTCTCTCGGCAACACCGGAAACCCTCTCGAATTCTTCACGAACGCGTCCACGCTCAGAAACACGACGCCGACGCGTTCACCCATCCACCGCATCAACTCCGCGCGCGATTTCGGCGCGCCCGTGACGTGCAACGCGACGTACACGTTCGCGCGATGTTCGCACGCCGCGCTCGTCTCCGCCCACGCTCGATACGCGTCGTCGTCAATCTTCGAATCCCCGGTCACGTTCGTCCGAAGCCACACCTTGGTGTGCGTCAACGCATCCACGTTCGCCATCACCAATTGCGCCAAACGCGAGACGTCACCGTCGTCATCCGGGGTCAAACGCGCGCACACCGCGTGCGCGCCGACGTGTCCAGCCCACCGCAACTCTCTCTCCAACTTCTTTCTCGCCTCTGCGCCGCGAATCGATTCGCGCTCGACCCCTCGCGACGTTCGCAAGACGACGCGCGTTGACCACTCGGTCGACGTCAACTCCTCGTCCGAGTGCGCCCACGGCGTCGTCGAGTCATCGTCGACGTCGTCGACGACGGCGGCTGGGTGAATGATGAAATCAAATCCACCTCGCGTCGCGCGTTCGAGGACGTCGCGCGGCGACGCGCGCTCGCGGGCGTCGGCGTCGAGTTCACACCCGACGAACCGCGCGTCGCCGAGATCGTCGCGCGCGCCGAGCGGCATGACGCGAGTCGCGGAATGACGATGACGATTGCATCATTCATCGGTCGTTACGTCAGATTACGA
>Ga0208410_1001341_pt1 | contig 12895 bp, 8 predicted proteins | sample ETN02SmetaG_3_FD_185787 | JGI IMG/M metagenome (GOLD analysis project Ga0208410, IMG submission 185787) | Marine microbial and viral communities from oxygen minimum zone, Eastern Pacific Ocean - ETNP2014F10-02SV257 (SPAdes) (version 2) | ecosystem: Environmental > Aquatic > Marine > Oceanic ... | reverse complement strand
CTAATGCGCCCCAAGCAGGCTTAAGTTCCTTGTTCCGATGGGGAAGGCTGATTTTCTGCTGGTATGAACGCTTGATGGAAGACTCTGCACGGAGAGTGTGTATCACCATGATGACGTGTATTGGTAGAGACACACTTATGGGTCACTTTTGCACCACGCGCGACCGCCCGCGATGCTTCGGGACGACGTGGCGCCGTCCCACATCGCGCGTCGCCCGGTCGGTCGCCCGGTCGGTCGTCCCTCGTCGTCCGTCCGTCCGCGACTCGGACCGACGCGCGCGCGATGGATTCGCGCGCGGTGGGGCGCGTCGTCGTCGTCGTCGTCGTCGATCGAGAGAGACGACGACGACGACGACGAGAGAGACGACGACGACGCGGACGAGAGCGACGACGATGCGTGTCGTCGTCGTCGGCGCGCGAGAACGGAGGCGTCGACGACGACGGCTCGGACGGCGTCGCGCGCGAGCGCGGGTGCGCGTGGAGGAGGACGGCGGAGACGTTTTATCGCGTCGAGTCGGCGCAGGCGAGGGACGCGGCGGTGGCGTGCGTTCGGGCGTGGACGCGCGCGCGGGACGGGACGGCGGGAGTGACGGCGCTGGACGCGACGGCGGCGAGCGGGGCGCGCGCGGTGAGGTACGCCGCCGGCGTCCCGGGATTGCGGTCGGTCGCGTGTAACGACGTCGACGAACGCGTGCGCGAGGTGTTGGAGGAGAATTTGGACGCGCACGTGCGATCGAGAGGGGTGGAGGCGACGACGACGTTCGCGGACGCGCGGCGGCTCTTCGCGGAAAAGTGGTTGGAGGGAGAACTGTACGACGTCGTGGACGTGGACGGGTTCGGGAGCGCGAACTTTACCGACGACGCGCTTCGCGTCGTTCGGTACGGTGGGTTGTTTTACGCCACGGCCACGGATGGTCGAGCGCTGTGCGGACAAAACGCCGAACGGTGCGCGACGGCGTTCGGCAACGCCGTCGTCGCGCCGTCGAGGCCGTCCGTGAACGAAACGGCGCTTCGCGTCTTCATAGGCGACGTCGTTCGTCGAGGCGCGGCGTTAAAGTTGGACGTCTCGCCCGTGTTTTCGCTGTTTCATCCGCACGGACCGGTGTTTCGAGTCATGTTTCGCGTGGACAAGGGAGGCGGCGCGCGATCGCGGTACGACGCGCACGACGTCGACGCCGGCGCGTCGACGCGCGTGGGATTCGTCGGGTACTGCGACGCGTGCGGGAACACGGAAATCATCAAACGACCGCTCATCGACCTGTTCGGGCATAACAAAACGGTCGAGGACGCGAACGGGGAGCGTTCGAGTTTGATGTGTTCGACGTGCGCGCGACGCGGCGAGAGCGGCGAGCGGAGCGCGCGGCTCGCCGTCTCGGGACCGCTTTGGATCGGGTCTCTGCACGATCGAGCGACGGTGGAAGCCATGCGGGACGAGGCAGACGCCCTCGGGTGGTTGCGCGACGACGACGAGGACGCATCGCCGCGCGTCAAGGGACAACTGAGTCTCAGAGATTTGCTCGACGCGTTTCGAGCCGAAGCGGATCCCGCGCTCTCGCGGTCGCCGCACTATTTCAGGACAGACGAGCTCGGACGGAAAGGACGCGCGAAACGCGTGCCGCCGAGGAACGTGCTCATCACCGCCCTTCGAAACGAAGGGTTCGCGGCCGCTCGAAGTCATCTGGATCCGCGCGGATTGAAGACGAATGCGTCGGCGAGTCAAGTCGTCGCGTGCGCTAATCGCGCGTGCGACGCGCTGGACGAACTCGAAGGTCGCGCGTAGCGCCGAGGGAGGGCGGTGCGAATAGAATTAGGAAATCAAGAATAGAATAGAAATGAATAGGAATGAACGCGTAGACGTGCATCCATGTGGCTAGAAGAGATTATGAGACAGTCATCGATCCCATCTTGTTGGCCGCGCCGACGGAGGCTTCGTGCGCGCGCAACACTTCCAAGGCGCGTCCGAGATCGCTAATCTTGACGTCGATCTGCTTCTCTTCGTCCTTGTCGGTGTAATCGGCGCGCAAATCCTTGATGCGCACCATGTCGTTCTCCCACTCTTGCGGCGCGACGAAGACGATGTAGCGCGCGCCGACGCGGTTGGCGTAATCAAACGTGTTCGCCACCTTTTTCTTCGGTTCGAGAAGCATGTCCACTTCCGCGCCGCCGGCGCGAATCAAGGATGCTGTCTTCATGGCTTTCCCTTGCATGCTCTCGTTAAACGCCGCGACGACGAACTCGACCGATTTCGGAATGTTCGGAAGCAAACCTTTATCCTTGAGCAATTCGACGATGACGCAGTCGCCAAAGCCGAAACCGCACGCCGGCACTTCCGTCACGGCGCCGTACAAGGAGAGTAACTTGTCGTATCTACCGCCACCGCAAATGGCGCGCAATTCACCGGCGCGATCGAAACCTTCGAAGACGATGCCGGTGTAGTACGCCAAACCGCGCACGACGGACGCGTCGAAGATGAGCCAGTCGCCGTAGCCGTAATCCTCGGCGAGTTCGAAAAGGCGCTTAAGTTCGTCGATGCCGCTTTGGTCGACGCCATCGCCGCAGAGCGCTTGTAACTCATCGACGCTCTTGCACGCCAAACAGTCGACAATCTTATTCGCGGTTTCAGCGGGCAAGCCTTGAGTGAGCTCGAGCTCCTCCTTGACGGCGTCGGCTCCGATCTTATCCAATTTATCCATCACCACGCACACCGGCGCAAACTTCTCGTCGGTGATGCCGTACGAATCGAGAACACTCGCCATCACCTTGCGCGAGTTCACCTTGATCCCGACGTCCGCGCTGGTGATTCCGATGGATTTGAAAAACGCGCAAACCGCGAACAAGAGCTCCACCTCGGCGTTCACCGACTTGCACCCGATGATGTCCATGTTCCACTGGTAGTGCTCGCGCTTGCGTCCGCGCTGCGTCGTCTCGAATCGCCAGCACTGCGGAATGGAGAACCACTTCAGAGGTAACATCATGGACGCCGCCCGTCCGAGCACCATGCGCGCGAGCGTCGGCGTCATCTCCGGACGAAGCGTCACGTCCACGCCGTCTTGATCCACAAAGGCGTACATCTGCTGCGTGATCTCCTCACCCGCCTTGCGCTTGTACAATTCTTGCCTCTCGAGCACCGGCGCGTCGTATTCCTCGAACCCGGTCGACTTGGCCGTCTCTCGAAACTTTTCGTACAGCCATCGCTGCAGTCTAAACTCCTCGGGATACCAATCTCTCGTCCCCGAGCACGCGTCCAACTCCACCGGAGGCGTCGTCGAGCACTGCACCGTGACCACCCCACCCGCGTTTCGAGATCTCTCCGCCGCCGCCTTCGCCTTCGCCTCCTTCGCCGCCTCCTTCGCCGCCTTCTTCGCCGCCTTCTCCGCCTCCCGCTTCACGAGCTTGTCCGACTTGGTCGTCGTCCCCGCCCCACCGCCGTCCTCCTCTCCACCGTCGCGCGCGCGCGCGCTCGCGTCGTCCGCCATCGCACGCCTCACCTCGTCTCCGCACTCGCGCGCGTCCGACCTCTGACGCCATCGCGCGGGACCGATCGCGTCGACGGCGCCCCGCACCCATCCGATCCCTGCGAACCCTGAAACCTGTACTATGCGGATACTAGACGAATAGGGTATCACTATATATGTACACTGATCGTATACAAAGACACAATAATCGTATCTATCACCATCACACACGCGTCCCCGCACGTGTCCATCGACCAAGGACAAAAAGATGCCCCGCGTCATCCTCGACCAATCAAAACGCGGGAATGTGCCCACGACACGCGCGGCGGCGCGGCGGCGCGGCGGCGGCGGGGATTCCATGTCCATGGGGAGACGAGACGCGCGGACGGCACACGTCGACGCGACGATCGAGGGAAGACTCGACGACGGACGGGACCGAATCGTGTGCATCGCCTCGCGTCGTTCGAGCGAGTTGGAGCGAGAAGGCCGATCCGATGGCTCGGACGACGACGGGCGGGCGAAGACGCGCGCGCGATGATGGATGCCGACGCGCGATGGCGGTGGGGGCGTTGGTCGCCCTCGGGGCCGTCGCGGGGGGTCGGTCGGTGAGCGCGGAGAAGATCAGCACTTTGGTCGGGAACTACGTCACGTCGACCGCCACTGAAACGGAGACTTTGGGCGCGGGCACGAACGCGGCGACCTCGGCGGCTTTGGTAACGAGCGCGCTCGCCCACGGCGACGAGGTGGCGCACATCATCGCCGAGCTTCGCACGTTCACGGAAACGGGCGATAATTGGAACGACATTCTCCAAGATTACGACGACGATATCAAGAAGTGGACGGAAACGAATCCTCTTCTCAGTCTCTCAACTCCGTACAAGTCCAACGAGTGGGAACGCATCACCGAGAAATCGCTTCGAGGAATTGCGAGCATCCGCGACGCGAGTGTCACGAGCCCAGTCTCGGATCCTCTCCGCGCATACATCGCCGACGCCGTGACCATCGCGGGAACCACGGGAACCTCTGACGCCAAGTTGGAAGCGATGCGCGAAATCATCGAAAAGACGGTGTGGGACGCGGTGAGCTACCAGGGAAGTTTGATGTACCTTTCCTACGCGCAAGACGAAGGTGATGGCGTGTGCCAGACGGGTAGCTCGCAATCCAACAAAACCAAGGCAGCGTGGGACGTCGGCGCCGCCATGATCATCGGTGATGGCTACCACTCCGTCCTCGGCCGCGCGCAAAAGCGAGGCGTCGAGTTCGGCACCGTGGGCCCCGCCGGCATCTCCAAGGCGTACGAGAAGATCATGAAGTTGCTCAGAGACGGCCAAGAAGAGAAGACGTGTAACGATCCTAATAGTGACGACGACTTGCACGAAATCTACGAGAAAATCGAAGCACAAATGCGCATCGTGTACTGTCAGTCCATCTTAAAGTATGCGTACAAGATCGACAAGGAGCTCATCTCGAACGGCTCGCCTAAGTTGGACACCGTCGCCGAAGGTCAGGCGATGTACCGCGTCATCGCGGGCGACATCAAGGCCAAGGCACCCACCGCCGCCGCGCACTTTGACTCCTTCTTCGACATCAACAGCTTGCCGACGAGAAGCTCTTGGGACTTTGGCAACTACTGCGCTGCGCTCACGCAGGTCAAGGCGTTCGTCGACACCATCTCTTCGCACGGCGTCGGGCACTCTGATCTCGGCACGTACAAGGGCGCGGCGCACGTGAACTGCGACTTGAAGACGAACGATGACCCCGATCACGAAATCAAGAGCCTCGCCGGTTCCTACTATCCATCCTACCTCGCGTACAGCAGCGTGAGCGGCGCCGTGGCTAAGTATGAGGAGGCGCTCGCGTTGGGCCGCAACGTCGCGCACGTCGTCACGGAGATGGATTCGTGGATTCAACACCAAAAGACCGACTCGTCGTGGGACGACATTACCCAAGATTTCATCGATGATTACAAAAGTTGGACGGAAACTTCCACGGCGCAGTCGAACGAATGGACGAGCATGACGACGTACCAATTCACCAACGTCGCCGTCGGTTCCCAGGCGGGATCCAAGTCGGCGTCTACGACGCCGCTTTCGGATTACCTCAACGCGGCGGTGACGCTCGCAAAGACCGATGCCACGTACCACGAATCCGCGAAAGAGATGATCGAAAAGACCATGTTGGACGCCGTGGGTTTCCACGGCGCGCTCAACTTGCTCAACCGCGCTCAAGACGACGCCAACTCCCACTGCGTGAACGGCCAGCGCTCGGCGCAACAAAGTGCCGATTGGGACACGGCTGCCGCGCTCATCATCGGCGACGGCTACCACTCCGTCCTCGGGCGCGCGCAAAAGCGTGGTGTCGAGTTCGACACCATGGGTACGGCGCACACGGCGAAGACGTACGAGAAAATCGTCAAATACTTGCGATTCGGCCAAGAGGAGAAGAATTGCGACAAGTTGCACGACATTTACGAAGGCATCGAGAAGCAGTTGCGAATCGTGTACTCGCAGTGCGTCGTCAAGTACGCGTACAAGATTGACGCCGCGATCAAGGCGGGTACCGCATCTACGTACGGCGACGACCAATCCGAGGGTCAAGCGATGTACCGCGTCATCGCCGGCGACGTCAAGCGAAAGGGCGCGAACACGGCGTACGCCGACGCGTACCAATTCTTCGACACTCTCTTCGACGTGCGCGCGACGCCGAGCCGGGGTAGCTGGGACTTTGCCAACTATTGCAAGGCTATCGAGAACTTGAAGGGTATCTTCAGTATCTCGGATAGCGATTTCGGTCACTACCACAAGGCGTATCACGTCCATTGCGAGAGCAAGAAGGTGTACGATTCCTCGAGCTACGCCGCGTTGGTGCACGAAGTGTACAGCACGCACGCCGGCATGTCGAAGACTGAAACTCGCACCGCCGAGGCGCTCGCGGCGATAAGCTTCGTCATCGCCGTCGCGGGCGTCGTCGTGGGCTCCATCGCCTTGCACAAAGTTCGCAAGACGGGCACCACGGCTTTCAAGAACTCGTACGTCGTTCAGAACGTCTAGAGACGGAGATTTGAGGATCATACATATTTTTTAAAAAGAAACCACAATAAAGTAATACATCGCACGAGACTACATCTAAATATTTCGCATCGCGTCGTTCGCGCCCCAATGGATGAAATCCGGGAAGCGCTTCTCAAACTTGGCGGCGGACATGTTGCACGCCACGACGGCGGAGACGCCGGCGTCGGGATGGTTTTCGTTCAAAAACGCGACGCGACTCAGTACGCGTTCGCTCGACGTGAGCATGCGCGCGAGTGACGCCGGTTTGAGCGCGTACTGCTGTATCGCGCCCGGAGACGAGCGCGCGAGTTGGGCGCACCTGTCAGAAAACGTCGTAGGATTCGTTGTCAAAATGCGAGGACTGTACATGACCATCGCCTCGACGGTTGATTCGCTGACCCCTTCCGCGGCGAGTGTCGCTCGCATCGCTCGCAGATTTGAACTCACGCTCGATGAAATGTTCATCGACAGCAGTTTTGGGTGCGAATCGATGAGAGCGAAGACATCCGTGTACGGCAGGAGTTTACTCAGCTCGCGCAACTTTGCCGGCACCGTGTGCGTCAAATCCATGCTCAAAATCTGTGGATTACGCTCGATGAGCCGTTTCAGATCCACCGTCGGCAACAGTTCGCGCAAAAACTCCACCTTATCCGCCGTCCAATCTAAATCGCAAAAAATGACTCGCGGGAACCGTCCCACGATGGCGCCCAAATCGCACCCGCTGATGGACGCCCCCGTCCACAGCGCGTCCTCGAGCTGCGCCAACCGCTCCAACAATCGCACGGGATCTCGATACAGACCCGCCTTGGTGCCCATCTCGATCAAACGTTCCCTGTGCACTCGCTTCTTCACCCCGACCCCGATCCAAAACGCGTCTAAAATCTTCACCTGTTCCCTCGTGAGCGTCACGCGTCCCACCGCGCGCACCTGCGATTCGTCCACGCGCATCATGCGTTCGATCAAATCTTCCCGCAGGAGCATCTCTCCGTGTCCGTGATGATACAGACGCTTGCCCTGACGTTCTTGCACCCGTCGAGGATCCGGGACGACGTACGACGACGACGAGGAGGAGGGTGGACGTCCCGCGCCTCGGTCGACGCGCCCACCGCTCTCCCCGCGCGAGGACGCCGCGCGCGCGCGCGTCGCGCGAGAACGCGCCGCGAACGACACCACCGCGCGCGTCGAGACGCTCGGCGTCGTCGTCATCGCGCGCGTCACCATCGTCCCTCGACGTCTTCTGTCGTCGTCGAGCGAATGAATGCACGACTGAATGAATGAATCGACGCGCGTCTCCTCACTCGCATGCGCGCGGTGCGATCGTCTTCGCTCGCGCGTCGGACGTGGCGAGACGCGCGCGCGCGCGCATCGATCGACCGTCGCGCGACGACGGCGTCGGCGTCGTCGTCGGCGTTCGCACCGCGCGTCATGAGCGCGAACGAGGAGACGGTGGACCCGTCCTCGATGGATGCGACGCATTCGTGTCAGGGGGCGTGTTCGCGCGATACCCCGCGTCTGACCGCGACGGCGATCGCGGAGGCGTTGAAAACGCGTCCGCTCTGGCGTCTCACGCCCGAGGGCACGGCCATCTCGCGTCGATTCACGTCAAAGAATTGGGCCGCGGCGATGGCGTTTCTCAACCAAGTCTCCGACGTCGCCGAACGCGAGGGCCACCACCCGGACGTGAGCGTGAAGAATTATCGAGACGTCGAGATCATCGTCGGCACGCACGCCATCGGTGGATTATCGAGATTCGATTTCATACTCGCCGCGAAGATTGACGCGGAGTGTTCGCCGACGTATTCCCCGAAGTGGGCGCGCGAAAACGGCGTCGACGCGTGACCCGCGAGACGACGACGGGCGACGAAAAGGACGAGACGAACGCGCGTTCGCGCGACGCAGCGTAGAAACATGTGATAATCCATCGCACGAAACTAGTTTGACGCGATCGCGCGACGCGTCTCTCGGTGCGGTCATCGTTTTCGTCGGCTGCGCCTGCGGCTGCGGCGACCGCAGACGCCGAGTCGTCCCCGCGCCACCCCACTCACCACCTCGCGCGAGGACGTCATCGCGCGCTCGCGCGACGCGAACGCGCCCGCGAGACATTTGTACGAGTTTTGGCGCGCGCGCGCGCGCCGTCGCGTCGCTCTTCGCGTCGCGAGACGTCGTCGAACATCGTCGGACGACTGAAAACGGTCATTCCGGGACGGTGGGACGGCGCTCGGCGACGATCGAGACGACGCCCGGAAGAGGAGCCATTTCGACGGCGACGCGACGGTCCGACGTGTTCGCGCTCGACGTCTGTCGACGAGACGTGAGCGCATCGCAATCGCTCGCGCGCGTCGGTCCCCATGGTGGGCTTCAGTAAGACGCTGGCCAGGTACAGGGTGAGCGAGTGGCACACAATGTACATCGATTACGAGACGCTGAAGACGTACGTGAACGAGACGAAGAGGAAACGGGAGGAGATAATGACGCCGGGAACGACGTCGGCGGACGATCAGTCCGTCTATGGACGAGACAGCGTGGATGATTCGCAGTGGTCGAGGTACGCGACGGCGCCGACGTTGGCGACGGAGCTCGAGGAGAGAGAAAAGCCTCCGGGCGAACACGATGCGTTGGAACAGTTGTGGGAGGCGTTGGCGATGGAGTACGAACCGACGTTATCGATCAAAAGTGCGATAGAAGACGGAGGTTCGGGAGTGCCTAATACTTTGCGAGAGTTTTACGCCGCCCTCGACGTGCAGGCAAACAAGTGCAACGCGTTTTACGAAATGCTCGTGGAGATGCAGGCCAAGGCGCTCGCACAAGCGCTGAAGAGAATAAACGTCGTCGACGCGACATTAAACGCGAACACGCCGTCGCACACGCCCATCACGAGCCCGAGAGAGTCCGAAGTGGAAGAGCACTCCGCGGCGAGCGAGACGCCGCAACAGCCTTCGCTCGAGTCGAATAAACATTCCGGCGGACGCCACTCGAGGGCGGGATCGCTGTCGACGCCGGCGGGCACGGATCTGCACGAACTGTTCGCGCGATCTCGTAACGCGGCGCGATCAAACGAAGAGCCCGCGACGTCGATCGCGTACGCGATTCTCAACACGAAATCGGAGACGTCGGCGGCCAAGTCTCGCGAGACGACGGTTCGCGCGCTCTTGCACGACATAAAAGAAATTTATTACTCGGTGTGCATGATTCAGAATTTTAGCACGCTGAACGCTGTGGCGATTCGTAAGATTACAAAGAAAATGGACAAAGAGTCGGGCGCGCGCATGAGCGGTATATATTGCACGACGTGCGATGAGCTCGCGTTTTGGCCGGATTTGAAAGAGTCGACGTTTCAGTGCAAAACCATGATTAAACTGTGCGAAGACGCATTTCTGATGTGTCACGGACTCCTCAGGCGCATCGATGAAATGAGATCATCCCCCGGGCAACTGACGCAGGACGACCGATCGATGCCGTTTCGTCGCAAAGAGCGACAGCGACGCAGAGTGCTGCTCGAAAAACTCCGAGACACCGGCAAGCGCATCAAGGATGACGGAACCAAGGTGAATTTGGAGCGCGATAGTAAGGGCGATCCCGTATTATTTTTCGCCGGTGGATTTTTCTGGGGCATTGCGCTTCCGGCGCTTTTGATTCCACTATGGTATCTGATCGTCTCGTGCGGACTAAACTCGACGGACGAGCGGTGTAAAAGAGAACTGGCGGCGTTCGTGACCCTTCGAGGCGTGCTCTTGATGTTCGGTCAATCTTTGCTTTGGGGCCCCACGGTGTACGTGTGGCAGCGCATCATGGTGCACTGGGAGCTCATCTTTTTCCGAAGCGTCGGTCGTACGGGTCTGAGAGCGGAGCACGCCATCCTCGCCACGGTGTTGCCGTGGCTCGTCTTCGTCGTCGTCCTCATGACGTCCACGGTGCTGTGGTCGTCCGGACAGGCGAACACGACGTGGGTCAAACCGTTGACGATGTGCCTTTTCGTCGTGTTCGTCACGCCCGTGCCGCGCACGTGGGAGTGGGCGGATAATCCGCGACTGTGGTTCATCCAGCCGCCGATGAAGACGAGACGATTTTTGTTTCAGCACTTTGTGCGAATCGTATGTTCGCCGTGGACGCAAGTCGTCTTCCCCGATTTCTTCATCGCCGATCAGATCACATCGCAATCGACCGCGATCGCGGATCTCATGGTCACGTTCTACGTCGCGAAGGACACGACGGAGACGCGCGTCATCGCTGCGACGCTCCCGCACTGGTGGCGCTTCGTGCAGAGTCTACGACGCGCGCGTGACGCTGTGGTTCTCAAACGCGGCGGAGCGCCGCGCTCACACTTGCTCAACGCCGGTAAATACGCGTCGTCGATCATCGCCGTGTGGTTGCGCTACAACGCCGTGACGCGCTCCAATAGTCACAACTCTCCAGTTTGGATTTTGGCGTACACGGCGACCGCCGTTAATATTTTTTACGCGCTTTACTGGGACTTTTTCATGGATTGGACCGTCATAGAGTACAATCCTTCGGTGAAGTGGCGTTTCGAGATATTGCCGAGGCGTACGCTCGTCAAATCTCGCACAGTGTGGGCGTTCGCCGTCGCGTTTAACGTCCTCGCGCGTTCCGCCGGCGTCTTCGCCGCCGTGCCCGGCTTACCGCTCCAACATCTCTCGACGCAGGTGCTCGTCACCGGTCTCGCTGGCCTGGAGGTGCTCAGAAGGGCGGTGTGGAACGTGTTTCGCGTCGAAAACGAACACTCTTCAAACTGTGGTGCGTTCCGAGCGAGCGGTGATTCGCAGTTTGAAGCATTGGAGGACCCGTTTGTGCACCACGTCGACGAACTGTCAAAGGAGCTGCAATACGTTCCGTCCAAGGATGCTCGCGCGTAGACACTGTCGTTTCGTCTCGTTCGCGTAGGTAAATTGATAGATTCATCGTATAGTCGAGCGGTGAGATTAATTTAATGAGCTACTGTTGTTTGTGTTGTTGTTTTGGTTTCCGCGCGGCGTTTCCGTTCGTCTACGCCGACGCCGAGATTTGATTCCACGTCCCGTCGACGCTCTCCTTCCAAATCGTCACCGTGTTATTCCCGTCGCTGACGGCGAGGATATTACCCATCGTGCTCCACGACACGCGCCACACCGGTGCGCCGAAGTCGTGCAGTTGGCGCGACTGCCACGGTCCGCGAGGTTCGCTCTGCGTCCAGATGAACACTTTCCCGTCTTGTCCGCACGACGCGATCGTATTCATCGGTAGACCCAAGTTTTCGCTCCACGCCACGTCTCGCACCCAATCGGCGTGCGCGCTGAGCGTCGCTTCGCACCCCCACGCGTTTTGCGTCTCGTCGCGACGCCAAATCTTGACGAGATTATCGCACCCGCACGTCACCAATCTCTTCGCGTCGACGACGGCGCCGGCGCCGCCGGCGCCCACGAGCGACCCCGGCGTCGCCGCCGGCGCCCACGACACGCCCGTGCACCCCACGGCGTGCGCACGCTCAATCTTTTCCACGCCCCACGTCCCCGCGCTCGCGTCGTACGAGATCACGGACACCGTCCCGTCGCTCGACGCGCACGCGAGTTTCGCCCCGTACTCGTGCGGCGCCCACGAGATGGCGTTCACGCTCCCATCGTGCGTCCCCACCGGCGTCTTATACGCGCACGTGAACACGTTCGGTTCCGTCTCTTTATGAATCATGACGTGATGATCGAAAGACGCGCTCGCCAACAAGGTCCCAAACTTTGGATGCGCCCACGCGCACGCCCACACCGGTCCGTCGTGTCCCGCGATCGTCGCCACGTGCGTCCCTCGCGCCCCTCCCTCCGCGCCCGCGTCCACATTTTCGCGTCCATTCCCGCGTCCGTTCGCTCCACCGACGCTCTCCTCCTCCCCGTCCCCCTCGCGCACGTCCACGTCAAAGATTCGAATCGTTCGATCGCTCGACGCCGTCGCCACGCGTCTTCCGTAATAATCGTACGCGCAATCGTGCACACCGTCCGCGTGCGACGTCTCGAACGTTCCTCGCGCTCGCGTCGACATCTCCTCTCGCGTCCACGTCGCGTCGTCTCGGTCACCGCCCGTCGTCGAGTGTCGACGCCCATCATCAGATCCACTCGATGTGATTCGATGTGATTCTCTCTGGTTTGTTTGTTTGGTTTGAAACAGATTATCATTAGTGGATGGATGACGATGACGATGAGTGACGTGATGACGCGATGATGATGTCACGCGCACTTCGCGTCGCGTCGGACGCGTCCGCGCGAGGAAAGGGGCACCGACTCGCCGCCGTCGTTCATTCATAGGAGACATTCATTCATAGGAGACATTCATTCATTCGAGACATTCATTCATCCATGACGACGAGCCGCGGGACGAGCGGATGGGGTGGAGGAAGGACTCGACGATGGCG
>Ga0208410_1001339_pt1 | contig 12908 bp, 9 predicted proteins | sample ETN02SmetaG_3_FD_185787 | JGI IMG/M metagenome (GOLD analysis project Ga0208410, IMG submission 185787) | Marine microbial and viral communities from oxygen minimum zone, Eastern Pacific Ocean - ETNP2014F10-02SV257 (SPAdes) (version 2) | ecosystem: Environmental > Aquatic > Marine > Oceanic ... | reverse complement strand
GTCTCGAGACGACCGCGCCCGCGCCCGGGGCGCCCGGGGCGCCCGCGTGGTCGTTCGCGTCCTTCTCGTCGGCGGTGCGCGAGACGCGAGACGCGCTGACGCTCACGGACGCGTGCGCGAGACGGCTTCGAGCGCTCGCGGAGGACGACGCGTCGAACGCGGGGGGTGAGGGTGAGGGGACGCGATTGCGTCTCGCCGTGGAGGGCGGCGGGTGCTCGGGGTTCAAGTACGAGTTTACGCTCGAACGGGAAGGGGATGCCGAGGGTGGTGATCGCGTGTTTCGAGCCGAGAACGGTGCTGAGGTGGTCGTGGATGATGTGTCGTACGAATTCGTGCGAGGGGCGACGATAGATTACGTGGATGAGATGATTAAGAGCTCGTTTGAGGTGGTGAAGAATCCGCAGGCGGACGCGAGTTGCGGGTGCGGCGCGTCGTTCGGGGCGAAGGAGAGCGCGTTCGGGGCGTTGGGGGGGCAAACGTAGGGAGTGATCGAGTGAAAATGCGATTGGACCCGCGCGCGCGATGTGAGTGTAATAGAATAGATGCACAAAACGAAGAAATTGATCATCGCGATTCGAGATTCACGCCGACGCGCGAGCGGCTTCGATGTCGACGAGAACCTTCGCGGCGTCGCCCGCGGCGACGACGCGAGGCGTGCCCGCGGGCGGATCCCGTCCCATCTCCGGACCGATGGTGGAATCGTCCACCATGGTGAAACACGGCACGTCTTTGAATTTTCCGTCGGCGTGCTCGTGAATCTTCTTGACGCCGTCTAAAAACGGAAGACTCACCATCGCCGCGAATTCGTGCACGCGCGCACCGAGCTGATCGACGAGGTTAAATCCAGCCAACGCGGTACCACCCGTGGCGATCAAATCATCCACTAAAACGACGCGATCGCCCGCCTTGACGCTTCCGAGTCGCATCACCGTCTCATCCGTCGAATACTCGGTGACGTATTTCCCGCTCGACACCAGCACTCCCGGAAGCTTCCCAGCCTTACGAATCATCACGAACGGAATGTCCAACGCCATCGCGATCGGCGGTCCGAACAGAAACCCTCTCGCATCGAATCCCGCGATGTGCGTCGGTCCGTTCGCGCCCTGCGCGCGATACCGCTCGACGAAGAGATTCACCACCGCCTTGAACACCTCGGGCGATTCCGTGATCCCGCTCACGTCGTAAAACGACGGCACGTCGTGCGGGGAGTATTTCGGTCCGTACCACGGGAGCGCCGCGGCGATGCGCTTCACCTGCGCGTCGTCTTGGTCGAGACAAAAGTGATTCGGTCTGCGCGATGAGTGACGACGAGAGATGACGGTCGAGTCGCGTCGTCAGTCCATCGTCGAGTCGAGTCGAGCGAACGCGCGAACGCGCGCGAGGTCGTCGTCGTCGTCGTCGTCTCACGCGTCGAGTCGTGGACGCACCCGAGCGTCTTCACCGCGGGAGACATGGTGGAAAGATGACGACGCGAGCGTCAGAGTGACGCGACCGATGCGCGTCGCCGCCGCGGTCTCGCGCGCGTCGGCGTCGACGTCGACGTCGGCCTCGTCTTCGTCCTCGTCCTCGGTCTCCGCGTCGGTCGTCGCGTCGCGACAGCGGTGGCGACGCGCGTCGTCTCCGAGACGCGCGACCGCGCGCGAGGACGACGGCGATGGATTCATCGCGCTCGAGCGCGCGCTGGACGTCGCGCGCGGTGCGGGAGCGTTCGCCGTGCGCGACGACGCGTCTCCGAACGCGACGGTGGTGTACGTCGGGGGAGGAAGAGACGCGCGATTGGAGTTGGAGCGGTACGCGTCGGCGACGACGAGAGACGCGTCGACGCTCTCGGTGCGAGTGGTCGCCGCGCCGAAACGCGCGCGAGCGACGGTGGTCAGACAAAGAATTAAGGATATTATCGAGGAGCTGGGGTACGTGCCCGAGGATAACGTCGAGGCGGCGATGGAGAGGAAGAGGAACGCGTCGGCGACGTTTACGCGAGCGCATTTGGAGGCGTTACAGCGAGACGGATACGTCGTCATCGACGACGCGTTCGTCGGCGATGCGGCGACGAACGCGGCGGCGGCGGCGCGTGCGTTGTACGAGCGCGGTATCATGCAAAATCTGAGACAAGAGGGACGAGACGACGATGTCGCCGTGCTCGCCGTCGGACAACTGCCCGCGAGCGGTGAATTCGCCGGATTGAAACCGTGCGTGGATCTTTTGCTCGGCGTCCCGGACGCGCTTCGTCGAGCGCTCGCCGACGCCGACGCGGCGCCGAAATCGACGACTGACGTCGCGCTCGACGCCGATCTCCGCTCGAAGATCGCTCGATGCGAGAGCCCGGACCGACTGATGGTCGCGCGGTACGGCCCGGAGGCGTGTCGATACGTCCCGCACCTCGACAACGACCCGTCCGATCCATCCAACGACGCCGGCACCCCAGGCCTCCGTCCCAGCGATCGCGTCTTCACGTGCATCGCGTATTTAAACCCCGATTGGGTCCCAGACCACGCCGGTCGATTTCGAGCGTTTCGTCTCGGCCACGCCGCCGACTCGGGTTCGTTTCGCGACGTCGATCCCATACTCGGCCGACTCGTCGTCTTCGACAGCGCCAGGCTGCTCCACGAGGTTCGTCCGAGCGCGATTAAGGATCGATACGCGTGCACGGTGTGGACGAAGGACGCGTCGCGCGTCGCGTGAGCGGTCGGATGGTGTCACCAATACTATACCCGGTCGTAGCCTAACCGCGCCTTCCCGCCAAAACGACGCGTCGACCGCTCGACACACCCACCCGTCGACGACGATCGCGTCACTCGACGACGAGCGCCGCCGCCGACGCGCGATCGTGACCCGCGAACGCGCGACGACAACTTCGCTCGCGCTCGTCGTCCGCGCGCGTCGCGACGCGACCGTCATGTCGCCGCGCGAGGGCGGCGATCGGGGGGATGTCGGAGATTATGACGCGATGGCGATCGACGACGGTGCCGACGATGCTGACGAACGACGCGCGAGCGAGGGACGCGCGAGGGCGAGTTCACGAAGTGACGATCGAATTGAATCGATGGAGAGGGCGACGAACGACGACACGAGCGCGGAGACGACGTCGATGGCGTTGAATTCCCGAAATTCTCGAAGATTGCGATCGGGACAGGGACAGTTGCGCGCGCAGCAGTCAAACTCGGGGAATAAGTTCATGCCGTGGCTTCCGACAGCGCCCACGCTGGAAGGGACGCTCGAGAAGAAGTCGGTGGACACGGGATGGTTCGCGCAAATGTTCGGGAGCGGGAACGCGACGTGGAACTTGAGACACTTTCACTTGTACGATACGCATTTGTTTTGGGGGAAAGGTTTCAGCACCATGCACGGATACGGAACGATATTGAGCGTCAGGGACGCGCCGGAGGAAGGTCCGACGGCGTTCGTGTTGGAGATGATGGCGATTCCCAAGCGTTCGCTGCGGAGAAGCTTGCAGGAAAACATGCACTTCATGGAACTCATCTCTGGGCTCTGTTGTAAACCGGCTGGTTTCAAGACGATGACGCTCCGCGCGGGCAGTCGTCAGGATAAAGAACAGTGGATAGATGCTTTGTCGAACGGGGCGACGAGCACGCCGCTCGCGACGCGTATGCCGTTGGACTTTTCTGAAGAGATTCCCCCAAGTCCTCGCATTTCTACGGATAGCGAAAGGTCCGCCACTCTGGGCAGCGCCAAGCCAAAGAGATACGAAGAGCCTCCGCCCCCTTTATCTCCGAAACCGTTCTCGCTGACCAAAGGGCCAAATAATTCATCTTCAGATGATTTGGAAGACGACCTTCCGTTCCGATTAGCCCCGGATGACGCCGAACCGGACCATCAGGCAAAGCTCACGTCGAAGATGCTTAGCAAAGTTCCATCGGCGTTAAAAACCGATCCGAGATTTTCGATAGACGGGACGAGAGATGTGGAGATAGAATATTGTTCAAAGTCGGTCACGTTTAGCGAGAGCGTGGACACGCAGATCATCGCCAAGTCGCCGAGTAAAAGTGGGTTAGCCGCGGCGGAGGAAACGGATAGAGAAGCGAGAGTGCGCACTCGTCTTCAGCAGGCGGCAGGTTCATTCAGAATAAACGAGTCCGAGTTGAAAATAGGCACAAAACTCGGAATCGGCTCGTTCGGAGTCGTGCATCGCGCGAAATGGAACGACACTGACGTCGCCTTCAAGACAATGCACGCCGACGAAATGAATGACGAGACGGTGAACGCGTTTGCGGAGGAGATTCGAATGATGAGAGCTCTGAGACATCCCAACATAGTGTTATTTATTGGTGCGGTGATCCAACCGAATCGTATGGGTATCGTTTCTGAGCTCATGAAACGAGGAAATTTGGAACAACTGTTGCACGGGACTGGAGTGCAGAGCGACACGCTGTGCCAAAATGGTTTGCTCCGGCGTCAAATGGCTGCGGATTGCGCGCGAGGGATGTTATATCTGCACTCTCTTTCGCCGTCCGTGGTGCATCACGACTTGAAACCGGCTAACTTACTGGTCGACGCGAACTGGACGCTCAAGGTGAGCGATTTTGGTATGTCTGAGTTGAAAAATTACACGTACGGCTCCAACTGCAAAGCTCCCGGGGGTACGCCGGAATGGATGGCCCCAGAAGCGCTGCGTGGAGATGAAGTGAGCGAAAAGTCGGACGTGTACTCGTTCGGAGTCATTCTTTGGGAACTCATCACGCTGCAATATCCGTGGACCGAACTGTCGTCGCCGGTACAAATCGTGGCTCAAGTCGCATTCTTACACCGCCGTTTGAAGATTCCGAGCTGGATCGAAGGTCCGATGAGTGAGCTCTTGCACGATTGTTGGTTTCGTGAAATGGATGAACGTCCGACCTTTTCGAACGTCGTCGACCGACTCGTGGGCGATTACCCGTCGACGTGGTCTCTCGGAAACACGCAACAGAGCGCCGACGAGCGTGCAGCCAGCATCCTCGCGTCTCTCGGTGAAGACGAGATTGGATCACCTCCGGCGGAAGAGGAAGAATTCGTGGACGCGAGCGATGACGCCAGCATCACGGCGATCGATTCTTTCGCACCGAGAGGATTGAAACCCATTCGCACGCCGACTCCGGTGAACACCGCGCTCGCGACGCCCAGAAACCGAGTCCCGGGCTCAGAGGACGATTCCGCTGAAGAAAGCAACTCGTTCGATTCCTCGGGAGATAACTCCGCGATGAGCCCACCGCCGAGTAAATTGGATCCCAACCTCATGTCCACCGTCGGCGGATTTCGACCGAAACTCTTATCGCCGCTGAAAACGCCAAAGCGCGCGGCGAGTTAAATTATATACATCTCGACCGCGACCGCGTCAGCGCACGCATGTAAAACACGGCCACGCATTGATTCATCGACGACGTCACCGTTCGCACCTCTCGATCGACATCCCGACGAGTTCGTTCGCTCTCGCCCGCGCGTCTCCTCTCCTCGCGTTCGACCGAGGCGAACACCCGCGCCCGCTTCCACGACTTCAAATCGCGCCCGTCGCAACCCGACGTACCGAATTCGCGCGCGCCAGGGACGCGAACCGCGACGACGATGGATCCCTCGATGTTCACCCCCGAGATGATGGTGCGGTCGCGACGCACGAACCGCGCGCGTCCCCAAGATGCTGACTGCGATCGGGACGCATCATCATCCACCGTCGAACGTCCACTCGAACGCGCGCGCGTATGCGTTCGAATCGACGACCGACCGACCGACCGACCGACCGACTGACGCGAATCCCTTCTCTCCGCGCGTGCGCAGGCGCAAGCGCAGCAAATGATGGCCAACATGACGCCCGAACAGATGGAACAGATGCGTCGAATGGCTGGATCCATGGGCATGAACATGCCGGCGGGCGCGACGGAGGCGATGCGAAACATGACGGCGGATGACATGCGACGCGCGGCGGAAGAGATGGGAAATATGACGCCGGATCAGTTGAAGTCGCAGTACGAACAGGCGCAGGGGCACGCCAAGGCGACGGCGGCGTATAAGTACGCGGGGAGCGAGACGTTGAAGAAGGAGGGCAACGCGTTGGTCGGCGCGGGGAAACACGCCGAGGCGGTGGAGAAGTACGCCAAGGTAAAGGAGAATTTGGCGGATGATTCGAGCGCGGAGGCGAACACGTTGAAGTTGTCGTGCATGTTGAACACGGCGTTGTGCTTGAATAAGATTGGGAAGCACAACGAAGCCGTCGACGAGTGCACCGAGGCGTTGACGCTGGATTCGAGAAGTTTAAAGGCGTACTATCGAAGAGGACAGGCGTACGTCGCGAAGGGTGAGCTCGAACGCGGTGTGAACGATTTGATGCGTGCGAGCAAGTTGAGTCCGAGCGATGAGACCGTGGCGGCGGAGCTCGACGCGTGCGTCAAGGAGATGGAATCCAAGGGATTGGCTACGCCGGCGGCGTGTCCGGAATTCGACCATCCCGAGACGGCGAGACCGGCGAGCTCGAGCGCCGGCGCGGTGCCTTCCATGCCCGGCATGTCACCGGACGTCATGGCGCAGATGGAACAGATGATGAGCGATCCGAACACGATGGAACAGATGACGTCCATGATGGGTAACCTCACGGACGAACAGCTCGAACAGATGACGGCGGCCAATCCGATGATGGCGGGCATGAAGCCCGAACAATTGAAGCAAGCCGCCGGAATGATGAAAAACATGAAGCCGGAGACGATGCAAACCATGATGAAGATGGCCAAGTCCATGGGCGTGGAAGGCGGGGACTTACAGAGCGGCGACGTGATGGCGAAGATGCAAGAGGGGTTGAACAATCCGGAGATGCGCGAAGCCATGGTGGACATGATTCAAGGCATGGACACGGATTCGCTCAAGGAGATGTCGAAGAGCATGGGCATGGACATGGACGACGCGCAAGCGGAACAGGCGGTGAGTGCGCTGAAGAATATTTCGCCGAAGACGATGGAGCGCATGTTGTCCATGGCGTCCATGGCGGGAGGAGTGTACTCGCGATTTAAGCGACCGATCGATTGGGCGCTTCGAAACAAGCGCACGGCGCTGAGCATCTTCGTCGTCTTCACCGCTGTGGGCACGACGTACGCGCTTAGATGGTGGAGACGCAGAGGCGGAGACGACGTCGACGTCACGAACACCACGTTAGGAGGAGAGACCACGTTTTGATTAAAAAATACAGCTCCAAATCATTCATCACATTATTGACTCGTGTGCACGATGACTTCTCGCGCGGCGTCGTGCGAAAAGTGCGAATTACGAAACGCCGAGCTCGCGTAAAAGGGCACGAGATCCGTGATTCCGTACTCGCGCGCCTTGCTCTCAAGATCGCGGCATCTGACTGTCGTCATTTGTCCGGCGTTGGACGCTTGACTGTTCGGCGGTCTTCCGATGCTTTCCCAGCGAAGCGCCTCACGGAGCAAACCTCTTAGGATTTCCAAGAGGAGCGCGTCGTAGTCGCGATGGACGTGCATGTAACGCGCAAACTTTTTGTGCAACGACTTTTGCACGGATTGCTTCTGCGTGCCGATGAACGAACGGAGCATGCACCCGATGGCGGCGTCGATGTCGTCCGACGAGACGTGTTGGCTGAGTCGCATCGCCGCGCGCGCCTCACTCATGCGGATGATGGACTCGATGTGACGCACGGCGACGGGCATGCCTTCACGGGTTACGGATTCCTTACGAAGCTCAGCGTAAACTCTTTGAATTTTCGGCAAATCGTTCGTGTTGAGCTTGGGTCGGATCTCTCTCTTCGCGTACGCGATGTACTTTCGCAAGAGTTTCTGGTCGATGGGTTCGATGCCATCGTCCAACTCTTCCTGCAACACGTCGAGCAAAGAGGACGTGTCGCCGTCAAACTTTGGGTGACTCTTCACGTGAGATTGAACGACGAATCGCGCCAACTTTTCATCCATGACTTGATCTATCACGTCGCGCACGACGCACAGGATATCGAAACGAGAAAGAATCGGATCCGTCAATTCGACGTTGTCACTAAACGTCTTGGACGAATCGTATCTACCGCCGATGGGGTTCGCAGCCGCGATGACCGAACATCTCGCTTGCAGAGAAGTCACGATTCCGGCTTTGGAAATGGAAATGGATTGTTGTTCCATCGCTTCGTGAATGGAAACGCGATCTTGCTCGTTCATCTTATCGAACTCGTCGATGAGACACACACCTCGATCGGCGAGCACGAGCGCACCACCTTCCAAAACAAACTCTCTCGTCACCGGATCCTTGTGCACGGCGGCCGTCAAACCGACCGCGGACGCACCCTTCCCCGTGGCATACACCGCTCGGTTGGCCGTGGCTTGCGTGTACTTTAAGAATTGCGACTTGGCAACTCCAGGATCGCCGAGAAGCAACATGTTGATGTCCCCACGCAAACGCGTCTTCCCCTTGACAAACTTTTCTTGACCACCGAAGAGCGCGAACGCGATGCCAGTCTTGATGTCTTCGTGACCGTGAATCGATGGCGCGATGGACTTGATGATTCTTCGCACGATTTTCGGATCTCGACTGAGCTTTCTGATCTCTTCGCGGTCCTCGTCGGTGAGCTTGTCCGACGAATACATGTCGCCTGTTCGTTCGACGTGATTCGCCTCGATGAACGTGGAGAAAACCGGGAACCCTTGCTGACGCGTGTTGAGCGACGCCTCGAAGTTGTTCGTGTACACGCCCGTGACGTCAATTTCGTCACCAGGCTTGGCGAGATCGACCAAATCGTTCAAGACGATGACCTCTTTGCTGCGAGGAATGCGTCCAGCCGGGACATTTCCGGGAGACTCTTGCAAAGTCAACTTTTGATAGTTGCGGTACACCGTCTTCGCGGAGTTGACCTCCCATCGTCCTTTCTGTTGACACTCCGGACATTGGTTTGGACGCTCCTCCTTGCTGCTATTGTTTTGGAAAATCGGACCGATGTTGTACGAGCACACCATGCACGTGTACGTCACCTTCTTCAACTGAGGGAACACGCCGGTGCGCTTCGTCACGACGCCTCGGACGCGAATCAACGCGTCCAAGTGCGCTTGGCGGATATCACGAATCGCATCCTCGACCGGTAAGCCGGTGATGCGCACGAAGACGTCGGGGTGGATGTCTCCGTAGGACGGATACAGGCGCAACACCTCGGTGAGCGCGACCTCGTCGAAGAGCTCGAGCATGTCCTTCGGAGCGTCCGCGACCCACGTCGCCATCAAGTGATCGCCCTCCGCCAATTCCACGTAATTGACTTCTAAACTCTGTCGGTTATTGTTGCACATCTCCCGAATCTTTTTGTGATACACCGATCGTCCCGCCGCGTCCATCTTTCCCTTTCTCAGGAACCGACTCAACCGCCTTCGAATCTCCGCCTTGGTGCGATCCTTCGTGATCCACTCGCGCAACGGACAATCGTAACTCTCGATGTTCACTTCAAATTCTTCGTCGTCGTCCATCTCCCCATCCGCCGCCCGATCCGCGGCGCGGCGTCTTCGAGCCTGACGCAACCACTCGTCCTCGCCCTCCTCCAACGCTCTCGGTCGCGTGCGACCGCGTCGACTCTGTCCACGCTCCTCGTATAAATCACGCTCTTGCATCTCACTCTCAGCCCGCAAACGCGCGTCCAGCTCCGCCTCCTGATCGTAATCCTCCTCGTCCTCCGCCAAACCCGCGGCTTCGTATCGATCCAAGTGCGGCATCACTTGGTAATCCCTATCGAATCGCATCGACGCCGGAGCGACCGCGCGGTCGTCCGTCACCACATTCATCGTCAGTCTCCCATCGTCGACGTCCTTCCCCCTTTTCCTTCGCCCACGCGCGCGCATTCATCGAGAATCCCTCGCCCTCGCGTCTTCCGTCGCGTTCAAACGTCGGGACAGCTCGACACTTTTGAAAATCCACCGATCTCATCTCTCCCCCTTCTCCTCGCGCGCCTCGCCTCGCCTCGCCTCGCCGCACCGTTCCATATCGTTCATGAGATCCTCCCCGTCGCTCTCGTCGTCGCTTCGCGGCCCATCGTCGTCGTCGACGTCGTCGCCGTCGGATCCATGGTACACCTCGGCGTCGCGCTGATCGGCGTGCGGCACGAACGCGGCGGCGACGTCGCCCGCGGGCGCGTCCTCGTCGAACGCGTCGCGGGCGTCGTCGAACTCGCGATCGTCGTCGCCGACGTTCGACATGGTGCGCGCGCGCGTCGCGGGGTGGCGCGCGGGGCGTCGGTGAATGTCGCGCGCGCGACGCATCATCCGTCGGTCGTCTCCGCAATCGGCGACGCGCGGTGGACGACGCGCGCGAGCGAGACCCGACGCGCGCGAGACTCGCGGTGGAATCGCGAGCGACGCGCGCGGTCGACTCGAGCGACGCGAGCGAGGCGCGCGCGGTGGACGGACGACGCGCGATCGATCGATCGATTCGTGTTCGTTTGATTCGTTGATCGCGAGGAGGGACGCGACGGCGCGCGCGCGAACGCCCGACGCGCGAGCATGGAGGCGAAACGCGTCGTGTTCGTGTCGCTCAAACCGTCGTCGAGCGATGCGGACGCCGGGACGTCGCGAGGGAATCGCAGGAAGCGCGCGCTCGGGATAGAGGAGAACGCGACGTGGGAAGAGTTTACGGCGGCGGTGTGCGCGCGGTTACAAATCGCCGGTTTGCGGGCGGTGTATCACGCGAGCACGGGTGAGCGCGTGCAGGGGGTGGGTGATGTGCAAGATATCGAGGATTTGGTCGTCGAGGAGGACGAGAGCGTGCGAATCATACCGGACGGATCGACGCCGGGGGCGAGTCCGATGCGAACGCCGAGCGGGCGATACGGCGCGAGCCCGAGCGCGAGGACGCCGCTCGACGAGGACGAGGACGCGGGGGGGAAGAATAAACCGCGTAGAATTTCGGTGATGCTGTCCAACGTCATCCCGGGCTTAGGGAACGCGGTGAGCGATAAGACGCTGCGCGAATTGGATAGCGCCCTGGACGCGGTGGAGCGAGGCGGCGTCGACGATAAATCGAGACGAGGTCGACCGAACGCGCGCAAGACGGCCAGGAAGAAGAAGCGTCTGGGAAAGAGAGCCATCGCGCTCGCGTTCATCGTCTTCGCGTGCGCGCTCGTGTACGCGTTCGGGAGGCGTTTCGAACAGGATAATTTCTAGAACCACGTTGTAACGAGCGGCGCCGCTCGACGACGACCGCCAGTGCGCCGCGCTCGTCCGCGATCGCCGCGCCCGCGAGCGAGCGCGCGAACCGCGCCGATGACGACCGCGCCGACCGCGCGACTCGCGGCGCCGACCGCGCGTCGAGGCGCCACCGCGCCGTCCACATCGGCCTCGCCGTCATCGCGCCGCCTCGCGTTCCATCGCGCGCGTCGCGCCGCGTCTCGCGTCGCCGCGTCGGTGACCGACGATCCGCACGCGTGGGAACGATTCTATCTCACGCACAGTAAAGACGGCGCCAAGGGACACGACGTCGGCGCGTTCAAGGATCGACACTATCTCCGAAAAGTGTTTGGCGAATTGTGCGACGCCGACGCGCGCGCGTCTCCCGAGACGTTTCGATCGCCATTGACGCCCGAAACGCTTCGAAACGTGGATGAGGCGAACGCTGTAGACGTGTTGGAGCTCGGGTGTGGCGTGGGGAACTCGGTGTACCCGTTGCTTCGAGCGAATTTAGACATGCGAGTGGTGGCGGTGGACTGTTCGCCGACGGCGGTGGCGGCGTTGCGCGCGAATCCAGAGTTTGATTCGAGACGCGTGCGCGCGCACGTCGTCGATGCGAGCGCGTCTGGATCGATGCGCGAGTGTGTCGAGGACGAGTCGATGGATGCCGTGACAGCGGTGTTCTTTTTGAGCGCGCTGACCGCGAACGGATTGAGACACGCGACGGAAGAAATCGCGCGAGTGCTTCGGCCGAACGGCGTGTTCCTCTTTAGAGATTACGCGCGGGGGGACGTGAAGAGCGATGGGTCGTCGCAATTCGTTCCCGGTGAGCCCGTTGACGGAGATGGGAAAGTGTACAGACGTCCAGACGGGACGTTGGCGGTGTTTTTCGACGCGGACGATTTGAACGCCGCGTTTCGCTCCGTCGGACTCGAGGGTGCGTGCGAAATAGTCACGCACTCGGTGACGAATCGCAAATTAGGAGTGACGATCGATCGTGAATTCGTCCAGGGGCGATTCGTCAAGGGGCGATTCGTCAAACCGGGCGAGGCGACGTGACGAAGGTATCGAGTAGTTGTCTTAGTTCACGGTACAATTATGCATTAAAATTCAAAGCTAGTTTACGCCGCGACGGTCACCTTGGCGTCACCGTTGTTTTCCGTCTCCGGCGTCGGCGGCGCGAGAATCTTTCTACTCTCAAGGAAGTATTGATGAGGCGAGTGCACGCCGGCTTCGATGTCCGTGCCCTTGTGAAGCGCGGCGAACGTCATGCCGCACGCAATTTGGTAGTGCATGTTTCGAGCCTTTGAAACGATTTCATTCGTCTTGCCGGCATTGATGTTCAAATTGCGCAAGAGCTCGTCCAATTTCGACCCATCCTTGTTACCTCCGGTGGTGAGAGTCTTGAACGGGCAACCGTGCGCGTCTTTGACGCCCGGTTCCGCGGCGATGCACTGGCCGCACACGTGCGGCGAATAGTTGACGCGCTTACCCTCTCTACCGTATGCGTGCCTGATGCCGTACGCGTAGTCCTTCTCAAACTTTTCCGCAGAGATGCTATCGTTCTTTGTAAATTCCGTCTTCCAGAGCAACAACGCCTGGTCGAGAGGCATGCCGATGCCCTTCAAATACAATTGTAACTGTCGACGACCGCCGTGCGTCAAGTGATGATCCTTCTTGAGCGCCTTGTAGAGTTGACGCATGCACAACGGGAACGATTCTTGCGTCGCCTCGACACCCGCGATGGACATCGTGCCCTCCTCGCCTTGGTACGCGTACCCACCGCCGGAT
>Ga0208410_1001338_pt1 | contig 12913 bp, 3 predicted proteins | sample ETN02SmetaG_3_FD_185787 | JGI IMG/M metagenome (GOLD analysis project Ga0208410, IMG submission 185787) | Marine microbial and viral communities from oxygen minimum zone, Eastern Pacific Ocean - ETNP2014F10-02SV257 (SPAdes) (version 2) | ecosystem: Environmental > Aquatic > Marine > Oceanic ... | reverse complement strand
CGTGTGTTATGAGCAGCCGAAACCGTGGAGCGAATGTCGTCGCATTAAACGGGGTCCTTATGATCTGTACAGTATGAAAGCAGAGCCTGCCCTTGGTCACGCAGAGCCTGCCCTTGGTCACACACACGAACGAGAAATTTCCATGCTTTGTGTTGCCCTCACGATCGGAACGTGCGCTATGGCTTTTATCGCCGAGCGCGTTCACCGCAGAGCGAAACGATGGACCAACATCGAAGAGTCTCGGACTCTCGATCCTCGCGATAAAATAAGCTATGGTGCAATAGTGTGAATGACACCGAATGAATAAATGACTGCTCCGATAGGCTACTACATTGAGCCCAGTCGCAAAAATGCATCCGAGGTTCATGACTCACATCATAGACTAAGGTTTGTAATGTTCACTTAGGCTGAAAGGCAGATTGCTAAAACTCCATAATTTGCACCGGCGTACGCGCTTTTTCGCGCGCGCGTTCGCCGAAAGTCTTCCGTTTTTATTTTAGCAAACTGCCCTTGACTATTTCAAACAAGCTTAAAAGGGGGCCGTGAAATTTTAGAATTTTTCGAATCTGCCCTTTAGCCTTATTCGAGATTTCGGCGTTTTCGGCGTTTTCGGCGTTTTCGGATCTCCGAGACGACGCGCGCGTCACTCCTCGGCGGACGCGAACTCGTCGAGGGGTCACGGCGCGCGCGCGTCACAAAAAAACGAACGCGCGTCGGTGCGCCGAGCGCGCCGCGTGCGCCGCGCGCGTCGCGCTCGGCGCTCAAGATCGTCTCGTCGCGGACCCGTTCGCGGATCGCGCGCACACACGCAATCGCGCGCGATCGGGGACGACGACGAGGCGACGTTCCCTCGGGAACGACCACGATACACGAAGAAAAAAAACACACAAAAAAACAGGGCCGTCACTACGCTCGCGCGTATCTTCGCGCTTCTCCCACGGGTGGAGCGCGATGCTGATTGCGCGTGAGACTCCTCCACCTCCCTGTCGCGCCCAGGCATAAACGCTTCTCTTACTCCCGAGGGGGTCGGATGGGAATACGCGACAGGAAAAATATTGGGGGTTTTGTGAACTGTGCGATCGACGACGAGGTCTCGCGCCGGGGGAGGTCTCTCGAGGTCTCTCCCCTCGCGAGCGTTCGGTCGATGCATCCGAGGTTCATGACTAACCATCATAGACTAAGGTTTGTAACGTTCACTTATTCGAGATATTTTGACAAACACGAACGAACTGAGTGTCGCGCGAGGGTGTCGGCGTCGTCACAGTCGCGCTCGTGCGATGCGGGACCGCGGTCGTCGCGCGATGTTATTTATAACGATGAGCGTGATGTGCGCGATAATGCGCGCGGGTGGCTCTCTGGCGCGCGACGTCGCTTCGAACGACGCGCGTCCGTTTGAAGGGGGGGGGATGTTCTATTCGACTCGAGCGGAAAGGGAGCTCGACAGACGTTTCCACAACCACGTGGGGATGGATGAAGTGCACCACGACGCGAGCGGTAACCCTTCGATGCTAGGACACGCCGATCATGCGGTTGATTTGGCACATCTCGGAGACGCAAACCCGCTGAGTGGATACTTTGAACATCCTAGTCGCAGGCAATTTGTTGGCGAAACCGCGTCCACAGCATGGCCATCGCGTTTGAAAGGACCAAAGGATACATTGGGAGCGGAATGCGCGAAGCGGTGCGATGATATCGGATACGGCTGCGCTGGTTTTGAAATGACAGATGAATCGCACACAAATTCAAATCGAACATGTACGTTTGTCGGTCGAGGCTATGGCTTGATTCAAAGCGTCGAGTCAACTTTTTATCGTAAAAAGACGAATACTGAGGACGTGCACTTTACGAAATACGATGGAAGGTCCGTTCCACAGCCCGATTTGTACGCGTGGAAGGGCTTTAATGGAACTTTGACCGCTGTCAAGCGTTTTTGTGCTGCTGACTCGCGATGCGCGGGTTTTTACACATGCGCGAGCTCAGCGCACGCCCTCAATGAAAGCCAAGCTTCAAAGCTTGGGTGTGAGGCAGACATGGCATCTGTGCACACTGAGATAGCTGGTCTGGATATATTTTCGACCGGCAGTATGTTCGTCAGACGGAACGACTTCGTACTGCTTAACGTCATGCCAATGCCAGATAGCTTGATCCCAAACGCGCGCATAGTCGTATACAGTCGAGGTCAAAAAACATGCCAAGGCGCTGCCCGAGGTGCACCGTGTAAGTTCCCATTCACCTCTCGAGGTGAAGTACGGGCTACCACGATTGAGTTTTACGAACCAACCACGCACTCGCCTGGTGGTTTGAAAACGGCACGCCCTTGGTGCGAGACGACGCATTCGGTGATTGCTTTTACTGATTGTAACGGCGTCGATAGCATCGGCGCTCGCTGGATTACCGGCGAATGGGGTTTGTGTTCTGCTAAATGCGGCGGTGGTGTTAAAGCGAGAAGTTTGGCATGCATCAATGCGGTGGACAATAAGAGTTTACCGCTTGGATCGTGTGGAATCACGCCAGAAATCACGCGTCCGTGCAACACGCATTCGTGTAATCCCGGCTGTGAGTTGCCCCCGAACAAGGAGGATTATAAATACGTGCTGAAACCTCTCTGCGGAGCGTATTACGAAGATTTACGATCCGGTTTTCGATCGAAATCTACGCAACGCGCGGCGTGTGAAGAATATGGTTGCTGCTGGTCGCCGGTTGGCGCAGTGGGAAATCAATGCTACAAATCTTCCTTAACGTATGGCGCTATACGAAAGCCCAAGATTCTGAAATTGATTCGTGCTCTCACGGAGGACTCACTCGAAAAGAACAGACTAAAAGAGGAGCTCGCAGAAATCAGGGCAGCTCCAGAAGCAACAACTCGGGATTACTCGCAGCCAGTCGAACCGCCGGGTTGTAAATTCGGCTTTGATAAGCTGGTCCTTGGGGACGACGTAAAACCCACCGCGAATATCACACGGTGCGATGACCGTTGCTGTCGTGGCGACGACGTGCATGGGAAATGCGCATATGCTCTCGGCTATGCGAACCCTGCGGAGTCAAATCCATGCGCCAAGTTTGAGACGGGTGATTTCCAGCGTCAAAAGTGGATACGTTATGGTCCGCATAAGTTCACTTCGTGCGCAACTCACATTGAAACCAGCGCGGCATTGACGTCGTTAGATTGCAAAGCCAAGTGTCGATTGAATGGCAAATGCAACGCCATCAATTTTAACGCCAAGGCTTCCATATGCGAACTCATGTTTTGCAACCATGGAGAGGCGTTGCGCAATCTTCAAAAAGTGAGTGGCTTCGATGTTTACCGCTGGGATGCAGCGGCCGCCTATCGTTGGGTCGTCGGAGAATGGAGTGATTGTTCTAGCGATGCCAAGCAATCAAGCGACCATGAAACGTGCTCGATGTGGCGAACAAGGTCGGTTAAGTGCGTCGATGAAAATGGCGAAACGACCGAATCAAACAACTGTGTGACTTTATTGAAAGGTCACCCTGTTTCAAAGCAGCGATGTTTCGGTGCGTGTGGCGTACAAAACAAAAGTTGCGAAGAACTCAATTGGGAAAGAACAGGAATGTGTCACGGACCGTGCCGCGGAGCCGGAGCCGATTACAAAACATGCGGCGCTGGCAATATCGGTGGCAAGGAAAGCAACGGCTGTTGGACCACAAACGATTATCGCGCGATTGAAGACTTAGTTACCATTCAGGAAGCTGCTGATCACTGTATGCAAGCTGGGGCGCGTCTCTGTACTCGCGAAGAAGTGGCGAAGGGTGTGATTAATGCGGCGAAGAACTGGCAGAAGGAACTTCAGCCCGTTAGATGTCAAGGAAGTTGGTTCTGGACATCAACACCATGTGACGATGGAAAAGGATTTTATGTTGCCCGTAAAGGTCTCCACGAACATGTCCACTTCAATCAATGTGTGAAGAATGGCACAAAATTTTTGCCAGCTTGCTGCGCAAACTATAAGAACCTACCCATCTTCGAAGAGAAGTACACGAAAGAGTGGCGCAACAAGAGCGGGCTTAAACTTGGTGACTACAATTACTGCAACAACGAACGAGGGTACTGCCAAGTTGGCGAAGGCCATACGACAGTGCGCCATCATGGTTGCGTGCACCAATCTATACCAGCAGAGCTCGCGGGCCCGAAGTACGGCTTCTCCGAGCTCACGGGCGTGTGTATTCCTGCGTATCACCGTAACCAGATCACTTTCACACCGCATAAAATGTTCAAACACGTACCAACGGATGTCTTCTTTCAAGAAACTGGCAATTCAATACTCCCTGAACGTGCCATCGCGCGTTTAATAGCCGGCGTCAAACCTGGATGCGTCGGCGTCGACGACGGTACGAGCCAAATTCTTGCAGAACGACGCATGTCGCGACAAGGCGCGCACGTTTCGGTCGATATCAGTGGAAGAGCGCTTTCTAACGAACGCGAACAAACGTTTGATTCACAACCATTCATGAAATGGCCCGGATTGACCTTGGTCGGATATATCGGCCGTGAAGAGGATCCATTCGAGAACGTATACCATCACATGTGTTTCTGTGACCTATCCGTCGACTGTACTGTGAACAGGAATTGGCAAGACCTTGGAAGGCTCGTACTCGATGCGAAATTATTCGATTACGACGAAAACCCGAGTTACTACGCGTACAAACGTGACAACAACGCGAATTACCTCGCAGTAGGTGGCGAGATGCACGAAACGGTCACCCTCAACGACTTAATGGCCACTTTCCCTGAATTCACTCAGAGAACTTGGGGTAGCCAACCGCACTTTCAATTCGGGGAACTCACGCCGACGCTAATGTCGCTTCTCACTGAGTGGTGCGCCACAAAGTGCGACAACAACCCTCAATGCATTGGCTTCGAGTACGTTTTCAACTGGGACCAAACGACGACGTATTGTAAACTGCGCAGCCACGAGACGAAGATGCTCAAAACTGGAGCGTACCGGCACGATAATCGTCATTGGTTCTGGACAAAGACTAGTCAGCGGCGTACTGACTATTACTGGTTCCCTTCTTTCAACCACACGACTGAGGCAGATAGAATGTGGACGAATCCATCCTCAAAACATGGAGGATCTGGGGGGCATGCACAATACTCCCTGTATGGTCTGTCGAGTAAGCATGCACCAAGGAATGTGAAAGTGCCTCGAATGCCGTACGCGGGACTCGAGTATGTTCGCAAACTCATGAAGCGCAAAAACTTGGCTCCCTCACATAACGGCGACGGCGCCTTGCACACTGGCGATGGCAGAATCCTAAGTGATCTCGGCGGCTGGCGTAGCGGGAATGATCCACCCGACCACCTCAGCGCTCGGCCCTTGGATACGTCTGAGGATGAGGATGGGACGAGTGGATTCTTCAAAGGTGGTGTTTATATGCCACACGAGCGACGCACATGTGGTGGCACCGCAAAAGGCGCGCCCTGCCATCGACAATGGACACAGGACACTCGGGATCAAGATTTGATCAACCCGCCGTGTCATCGCGTTCAGGGCCATGATCGCCCAGTATGTTACACGGATAGTAGGATGAATTATTGGGGCTATTGCGACTGTGAAGAAAATGGTGACGTTAAATGGACTCGTCCTTTCGGTTGGTACTCGAGCTTTCACAACGCCGCGTTTCGGCAAGGCGACGCGACGGTGTTGACAGATGATCTCGACGGCGTTGTTACCCACGTGCACTGCGATACTCCGCGTGGCTCGAGTAAGCCGCGCTGTGAATTCGGGTTGGATACTAGGTTATGTTTGAGTTATCAGTTTTACGCGCCTTTTATCATTTCAAAGCACAGAACTGGCGCATTCAAAGCTAGTTGCCCATCCGGGACCGTACTCACCGGCTTGGCGCTTCTGGGCAATCGGCATGACCACGGTCGTCGGCGCGATGGGACTCAAATTTCAGAGGATCCCGCCGGTGCGATGCCGCGATGTGGTGCTCTTTCGGGTTACCGGCTGAAGCAGTCCATAAATGGAACAAGCCATGATGGTACAACACGTGTACTGGTAGCTAATACTAAATTTGAAGCTTGTCCGAGCGGGACCGTCGCAACTGGCTTTGAATATGGCATCAATCGTCATGGAAACGGAGACCCAGGCGCTCTTCATTGCAGGGAATACGAAGCGGTAAACGAGGTCGATTCGGATTTCTCGAGATCCTGCGGTCAACTGCAATGCGTCGGCGACTCTTCCGTTCTCGAAGAAGCCACATCCGTCGAAGAGTGCGTTGTGTCTTGCAAGAAGCTTCGAATAGCGAATTGTACGGCCGTTGAATTCACGAAGGATAACAAGTGTGTATTGCACAAAGGCACTTGCACTTCCGCGATCCACAAGCAGCCTGCGGATATCGGTGAACCGTTTACGACGCCGTTGAATGGTGCAGTCTTCACACCCGTTGAGTATGAACATCCCGTAGATAAGGACGAATTGACTCATTTTGTCAGTCATAATGTCTCGTCGCAATACTTCCGAAGAGACGGCTCTTTCGAATACTTTGCAACTGCTTGGAACACGTGCGACAAAGAATGTGGAATTGGCACGCAGAAGCGCACTGTGTACTGTGCGGCTTCCCGTGCGTCATCCATCGATCAAGCCGTTGACAATGATAATTGCAAAAACGCTGAAGAATTACCTAGCGTTCAATACTGCAACACTTTCTCCTGCGATGAGCAATGTCGTGCCGAGACTGGGCGTCGTGAGTGTGCTCGGTTCAAACTCGATCCGAGGAGAAAATCACACTCCTTGATGGTACGAAGAGAAGCGTGCGAGGAATACGCGTGCTGCTTCAATACCGATCCAAACAGGCTTTCCGTCGAATTCGAGTGCTTTGAACGAGAAGAGGACGAAGCGCCAGCATGGACTTATGGTCCCTGGGAGGAATGCTCGGTAAAGTGTAAAGATTCATGGCGCACCCCGGACCCCAAGAAGAGACGTCAGAGGTTTTGTTCTTTTCACAATGGTACAGCAGCGGATCGATCACTTTGCGGTACAGACTCATCAAATGCGCAATTGAATGATCCCGACAAGTTTGCATCCTGCAACATGCACGCCCTATGTTCTAAAGATATAACAGATGCGCTCGAACAGCGCGGAGATGGCATGTGCGGGCACGGCGAGCTCGAAAAGCCACTTCTCGATTTGAAAAATTGGCGTAACGAGCTCAAATGTATGTGCAGGGACGGGTGGTCAAGGTCAACATCGAATCGCTTGTCGCCATGCGATGTGAAGAATGACTGTCGTGGGGGGCAGGGCGTTGGAGAATGGCAAACGGAGGATTGGGGCGAATGCACGCCGTCGTCAAACACATCGAACGTCCAGGCTGGCGAACAAGTCAGGTCGGTGAAGTGCTCATGTTACGACACGTGCGATGTTTCAGACAAACCCGACACCTGGCGTGGTTGTGCGAATCCCTCTTCGATAACCATGGCGGACTCCTTACCCGCGAACTTCAGCGAGACATCTCTCCCTCATTTCAAGGCTGACTTTGTTTTATACGAATTCCGCCACTTACCTGGACTTGGCTACGATGGGATGCAGAGCTCGCTCGACGCGTGCGTTACGCGGTGCAATAATGGCAATGGAGGGAATCGATGCTGGGGAGTTCAATTCACGGGTGATCCTCTAAGTGGCTCATGTGAATCGCTTCCTCTTCTCGCATTGCAACACGGTACGATCACACGAAGTCGCGAGACGCATCTATTTATACGCCGAGGAATTCTAAATTCGCATCGGCAGCCACAACTGGTGAAGCTCGTGAAGGACATACGAAATCAAAGATATGCTCCATGGACTTCAGCGCTCTCGAAAGCCGTCGTTGACGCGAACGAGATTGCCTCAAAAAGAGCTTCGATCGTACCGATGAGTGATCCTATATGGCGATGGATCGCTTCCGTTCCTCGAGGCTCCCCCGGGGCTACCGTTCAAGGCGTACCGTTGCGAAAATCGCTCTATTCGCTCAGCTTCCCATTGAATCCAAACATCGTCAAGCATTTGAGGTACATGCGGAACTTCCTGGAGACCGAGGTTGACACTTCTGATTTGGCTGACGCCGTGTTGGCTCTGTCATACAAATATCGAGACCTCGATCGGATCGTGGATTCCACCGATGATGGCGTTCAGAGGTTAAACGCAAAAAAGACACTAATCAATCGGTGCACCATATCGAAATTGCTTCGCGAGGATCGTGGCAAAAAGTACATGCGCATGCCAAGCGAACGCGAAGAGAACCCGAGTCCTCTACACGCGTTGCACTTTCTGTTGAAGAAACACCGTGCGTTCGGTAAAGAGGCTCAATTGAAAGACGCACCTTGGCCGATCCTCGCGGCTTTGAATGTGGCTCAATTTCCAAAAGGTGAATGTGACTGGATGTGGCAGCGACTCAAGGGTGAACCGTCACAGTCGAACATGTCTTGGACGAAAACATCGGGCTTAGAGACAAAGTGGGCTCATTATGGTATCAAGTACATACAAAATCGTGTGCAGTGTAAGGCATCAAACTGGCACCCGGAATCATTACCGCGCATTGCGGAGGACGGCGGATTGTGCGGGCGTCTGGCTTACCAATGGATCGGTCAAAAGTCTTGCACGGGCACGCCGTCTTTGATGGTAGGTCAACCCATGCACGCCGCCGCGATCAGTTTTGAGAGCGATACCGAGGGTAAGAAGTGGAAGATGCAGAAGTTTTCCTGGATATTTGGTTCTTACTTTACGACGGCTCACAATGTTTTGCCCACGGATGATCTCGCGGGATCGAGCAAGGTGCAACAAGGCTCAGTCGATCACATGGCTGCGATCCCCGAAGGAGTGAACGTCGGTCTCGATTCCTTCGTAGATGTTCGTCTCGCCATGATATTGTTCAGAAATGTCTACGGTAGTGAGCCCCAAGAGGACGTCTTAGACACTGTCGCGGGTTTGTTATTGTCGGCGCTGGAGAAGAACCCACACAACATTGAGGGCTGGGAGTTACTTTTCACACACTTCGCGATGAGGACGATCAAAGACGTAAGAATCATGAATCGTGCGTATAGAATATTCAAACCACACGCCAAGGGGTACCCAAAGACGTACGAGTACTTGCTCCGAGCGATTGCGACAGTGTACGACTGTAAAACATCAAACGCAGCGTACGAATGGTTGGAGGCTGAAATCGAAGCGCTCTCCCCAGGATGCGGAAACTTGGCTCAGAAGTTTGCGATGAAGAGCGCTATCAAAGTATGTTACGCACAAAGACACGGGTACGGCGTCGACTTAGTTAAAAATGCCTTTGAAGAGGAACTTCTCATGGTGGCGTGGGGCGATTGCGACAGGGATCAAATCAAAAATCGAACCAATCTCAACGTAAAAGCTGGACCAGTCGATGAAGTCGCGATTGCCTTCGCATTTGAACTTTTGTTTGGGGAGTGTCAAGGTTGTGGCGCCACGGCAACCGGCCTGGCTGGTGACGATTACAGTGCCGTGCTGGACTACCTCGTGGAGTTGGAAGGAAAGTTTCCGTTAGCGTCTCTATCGTCTCCGATTCCAAGCGATTGCTCATATGGGGAAGGCAACGGCGCCACACTGCTGGCCGGCGAGTCTCTCGCGATTTGGAAGTTGAGCGGTAAGATGATCCATCACAAAAATCACGTACGAATTGAGAAAGCTTTGAATCGATACGCGGCGTTGGCTGGTCAATGGAATACGGTTGGAAACGAAGTGATCGTCGCAAACAAGAAAAGGTTGAGCGAGCCTGGACCACTTCGGAGAGCAATGAGACTCACAGGGGGCGATAAAGATTTTGAACAATTCAAAACATGTACGGGGTACGTCGATGTTGACGGCGCGCCAACCAAAGCTGAAGAGCCTGCACCATATTGTACTCGCGAATGCAGAAAGGTGCATCAGGAGTGCTGCAGTGACACAGAAAACGAGCACAGAATGTCTTCGAATCAGCACATGTCCTGCGCGCAAGCGTGCATGGCGCGACAACACGGCGCAACCGTCGAGGAATGTAAGGCTGCAGTGAGCGTGCGCACGTGCAGCCGAACGATTGCCGGTCTCAGCCAACATTATTGCGGAGGTTGCAAGAAATGTTCTGGCGACCTTGGTTTCGACGCTGGTTACGCTGGATGCGCCATTTCGGTTCGGCCGAATGCGATATTGGAGGATGCGGCGTCCTCTCATCTTGGCGTCGATCTTTCATTGGCACCTCAGATTGCAATTCTTGCGCGAGCTCTTCGTGCGCAACAGAAAGCTACTCTCGGTGCGGTGGAGAACGATGCACGGGCCAACGCAACGTCATTAATCAGCGGCGCTCTGTCTCCTTACTCCTTGGACCAAAACAGCACGAAGATCGACTGGTCTATGGCTGTGGACAATTCAAACGGCGCTGGATTCCCAATCTCAGAGCGAAACACCGTGGCGCACGTGAATGACGAGCAGACGAGGGCGAATTCGAAAGCAAATTCTAATATGAATTTGACTTTCGTGACAAGCCTTTGCGACGAGATTCGCGCTAAGGCAGGTGCCGACACCAAGGCGAGTGATGAAGCGGCAACGTTTTGTTCGCAGAGCGCAGGAGAGCCTAAACGATTACGAAATGGTAAAGAAGCAGTTTATACATCGAATCGGTCCGGACCGATGGATACGGGAGCAGATGCAATCAATACAGTTATGGCGAATCCCAGCGACGTAAACGTCTCACTGGTTGACAATGCGTTGAAAAACTCGAACATCGAACCGAGAGTTCGTGAGTTGTCAGGCTGTGAGCGGACTTGCGAAGCGAGGGATGACGAAGGAAGCGGACGCGACGTCGCTGAGTGTAACGCAATTCAAGGTTGCTGGTTTGAAGAAAATCCGTCGAGCGAAGAAGCAGGACTGTGCCTCAGTGCCGTCGGTACGAATGATTGCGACTGTTTCGAACGTCGAACATGCATCAACCTTTCGAAAAACACAGGGAGTAACACGTCCGAAGTTGCAGCACACACAGTCGACCTTGAGGTGGAAAGCCGAGATTCGCCAAACGAGCCGAGCACGCCGAGCTCGAGTCAAGAGGCGACATTGCCAAGTCAAGAGGCAACCCCAAGCCCGAAGCCGAGCACGCCAAGCCCGAGGCCGAGCACGCCAAGCCCGAGATCATCGCCTGACTCTGTTTCTCCGCAGCCGAGAGTGTCGGCGAGAGAGGTTAGGATACTGGCCCGAACCATCGATGGACTCAATTCGAGCATCGCGAGCAAAGAGGCTTGGATTGAAAGCGCGCCACGAGTCTACCACGAAAAGGGCAAAGAAGAAAAGAAACAAAGGAATGTCTACAGCGTCGCATTGTCAACAATGAGAAGACTCGTGCGTAAGGTTCGCTGGCAAGAGCGGAAGAACGCGCGCCTCGCGGCGCGAGGAAGGCCCGTTGTCGACCTTACACAAATGAAGGAGGACCTTCAAACAGCGGAGTCGAACGTTTCCAAGTGCAGAAGCGCGTGGAGGCTCGCGAAGAAAGAAAGGAAAGCGAGAACAACGTCGAAGATCAGACAAGCACAACGGAACCTGCGCGATTTAAAGAGCCAACTCCGAAAGCTCGAAGGTGAGTACGCCGCCGCCACATCGTTGACTCCGAGCGCGGGTGCTCATTTGGGGTCCGTACGCGACAGATACGCATACGACAGATACATATCCCTTCTCTATGCGGCCACATTCATCATCGGCGTCGTCGCGCTCGCCGGTGTTGGTCGTAGGATGTCTTCCGACGCTGAGCGCGTCGCCATCGCTCGCCGCGCGGTTCCGACGTACGGCGCTGTAGACGTGTAGTCGAGCGTGCGCACAATTTTGAATATAAAAGAAAACCACCTTAATAATCTTATTCTCACAACATCGACGAGATTTGGCTGCATTCTGGCATGTAGCGTGTATAAGAGATACCTCGCGCATCAAAGAAACAAGCTCTAAACCCTAACTCGCAAATCTCGCCGAACGAGCGCAAGTACTCGCGGCCGCCAGCGCTCGCTCGCGAGTTATTGGACAGTCGCCGCTCCGTATGCGACGCGTGAGTCAGTTTGCTTCGTGCCTCGGGTTCGGCGTACAAAATATGCGACAGCACTGAGCGTGAATGCCACGAGAGCTCCAAGCGCAAAGCTGGTCGCATGCACACCATCGACGGGGGCGATACCGAGCGCCGGCTGTAAGAACGGATGTTCCTGTCCTCTGTCCTCTGTTCTGGAGCGAATGCGGTCTGGTTGCGAATGCGGTCTGGTTCGGTTGTTCTCTGCCGTCTGTCTTCTGTCCTCTATCTTCTGTTCCTGTTTTCTGACGCGGTCGAGACACCGCCTGCGCGTTTTCGCGCAGTGATGGCGTTCATCGAGTGGTTTCTGAGTAGTACCTGATGAATTCTGGTGGTCAAGGCCGCCGGCTGGCATATGATGAGTGTCCGCGACACAATCATCATATTGATCCCGGCATTCTTGTAGACTCTTCGATCGATCGACGACGTGATCGACGACGCGCTCGAGCTTCGTAGGATAAGTGCTTGACTTCTCCTTGGTTGCTTCATTTGGTTCACTCTGTTCCTCTGGGTGTTCCATTTGGTTCATCGTCGCGGAAGCGGCGTGGAGTGGAGTGGTCGATGGGTGTTAGAATCGCCGTACCAGGTAGATGATCTACATATGGGGTTTAGGGGATCTACATATGGGTAAACAGTATGAATGAATTTGTCCACGTCTACTCTCGTGCAATTTTGATCTACCCGTGGTTCTCTCAGAGATGCCCAGCCCATTTCCGGGCGACCGCGGGCATGCGAAGATCGCCCGTCTACGCTCGCCATTGATGCACGCGCGCGCTACTCGGCCGCCGCCTCTGCGCACGCCGACATGTAAGGAGCCCGCGGGTGGCCCTGCGATGCCCTCGAACTCCGAGATACGGCCGGGAACTGTAACGAC
>Ga0208410_1001333_pt1 | contig 12931 bp, 9 predicted proteins | sample ETN02SmetaG_3_FD_185787 | JGI IMG/M metagenome (GOLD analysis project Ga0208410, IMG submission 185787) | Marine microbial and viral communities from oxygen minimum zone, Eastern Pacific Ocean - ETNP2014F10-02SV257 (SPAdes) (version 2) | ecosystem: Environmental > Aquatic > Marine > Oceanic ... | reverse complement strand
CAAGTCACACTTGATTTGGTAAAGTATATTGAGACTGGTCAAATTAAACCATGCCTCGCTGCAACCTTTAAATTGCATGAACTAAGGGAAGCTCAAGAAACATTTATAGCTAAAAAGCATACTGGAAATATTGTGGTTACAACATGAGTTTAGAGTTAATTTTAGAGAGCGCTCGAAAGGTTCATAAAGAAAATTCTGAATTAAGGGAATTTGTAGCGTGGCCAGATGATTTAGTAAAAGTTGATCAGCCTTGTGAAAAGATACCTGCTACCGAACTAGTTTCAAAATTTGAATTAAGAGGAACTGAAAAAACCCAAAATTTAATTGAAATTATAAAGGAAAATACTTCATTAGTTAATTGGCAACGGACCTACAAAGAAGAGGAAGTAGGTTCTGACTTCTTAAATCGTTATGGGTATTATGAGTTGATTGGTCCCGAAGGACATTATCATTCTAATAAAATTAGGGGCTTTATAGCATACTGGGGAGAGGAATTAACGTACGATTGGCACAGCCATGAAGCAGAGGAAATTTATTTTATTTTAGCAGGAAGTGGCTTGTTCAGAACAAAAGAAGGTGAAAAAATATTGAAAGCAAATGAAACCTGCTTTCACAAGAGTTGGCAGAGCCACTCAATGATAACATCTTCAGAGCCAATTCTTACTTTTGTTCTTTGGCGTGGTAAAGGAATGGATACTTTATCTATGATGGATAAGAAATAAAATAATTATTTACTTTTGTAAGGTGGAAACCTATAGTGCTTGGCTGCAACGGTCCAATCCATGTGATTTCTGACATACTTTTGGCTAGCATCGCTTGGTGGATTGTAATCCCAATGTTCACCCGCACCTGCCTCCATTGCCGAATGTAAAGCTCTTCTGGATTTTTGCGTATTTATTATATCTAAACGAAGTTTTTCGCTATTCCATCTTTCAGAAACTTCTTTGGAAAAATTCTCAACGAGACTGCTATAACTTAAGTCAAAAGCGAGATTGTTTTTTTCTAATGGATCCTCATCTAGGTTATAAAGTTGTGGCGGATCTGGATCACAATGAATGTACTTAAAGTTATCTCTTCTTATCATAAAGACAGGATATGGAGTCATTTCAGCACAATATTCTCCTATGGCTTCATTTTTTTGACCTTTTTCGCCTCTGGCTAAAGGTAATAAACTCCTTCCGTCTATTGGTTCTCCCAACATGCCCTTTCCTCCACCTGCAACTTCCAAAAGAGTTGGCAATATATCAACTAGAGAACAAGAATCTTTATTGTTACCTTTAACCACGTTAGGTCCTGAAAATATCAGGGGAACTCTGGCAGAGTGTTCAAAAAAATTCATTTTATACCATAGCCCTCTTTCACCTAGCATGTCCCCATGATCAGCCGTTACAATAATCAATGTATTTTCGATTTCGTTTATATCTTTTAATGTCTTTACTATTTCTCCAACTTTACTATCGAAGTAACTGACATTTGCAAGATAGGCTCGACGAGCTCTTATAATTTCCTCATTGCTAAGGGGAACATAACTCGCCTCAATACCATCCATTAACCTTCGAGAAAAAGGATCCATTTTTTCAGTTGGTATTTTGCATTCGGGCAGGTCAATTTGATTGTCTGAATAAAGATTCCACCATTCAGGCTTTGCGACATACGGGTCATGAGGATGTATAAAACTTGCCACCATTGCAAAAGGTTCTTTGTTCCCATTTGCCCTGTCTCGACCTCTATCAATTAACCATCGTTTAGCAGCAAAACCCACCTCGTCATCATAATCTGTTTGAAAAGTGGCTACTGCAACACCACTTTCTTTTACTGTCTGCATATTGTGATACCATTTATCTATTCTCTCATCCGGAGCTTCCCAATCTGGCGTCCAGGCAAAGTCAGATGGATAAATATCTGTCGTAATTCGATCTTGGAATCCGTGTTTTTGATCAGGTCCTACGAAATGCATTTTGCCGCTAAGGCATGTTCGGTATCCTAATGTCTTCAGATAATGTGCAAATGTTGGAGTAGCAGCCTTGAATTCAGATGCGTTGTCATAGGCAGCAATTCGACTCACAAGCTGGCCAGACATGAATGAAAATCGAGAAGGAGCACAAAGTGGCGAGTTACAGTAGGCTGCATCGAACCTCATTCCACCTTTTGCCAAGGAATCAATGTTTGGTGTCTTTGCAACTTTGTGGCCGTATGTACCACAAAAATGGGGTGCCAATTGATCCGCCATTATGATAACTATATTTGGCTTCATTTGAGCAACCTTTCATAATTGCAGTAAATAAAGTGAAAATTAACGTGACTGAAAAAGATTTTGGGGTCAAACTATTTTTCAATATACGTGAATTTTCCAGTGGTAGTTTATAGAAATGAAGAAAGTCATAGATTTTATTCATGAATTGAAATTCTCTGATATTCCTCGGAAATCTCAGGAAATGGCAGAGATTTGTGTTTTGGACTTGATAGGTGTCGGAATTTCTGGAACTACGACGAAGCTATCTAAGCTAATTTGTGAACATGCTTTTGAGACGTTTGGCTCAAATAAATATAAAACAAAACTTCTTTTTGATGGAAGAATCGTTAGTCCAGCAGGAGCGGCTTTAGCAGGAGGAATGACTATAGACTCAATTGATGCTCATGATGGCTTTAACGGAGCGAAAGGTCATGTGGGATGTGGAGTGTTTCCGGCAGCTGTTGCTTTTGCTGACGTAACTAAATCTCTAGGAGGTCAATCTTTTCTTACTGATATAACTTTGGGTTATGAGTTAGGAAGCAGGTTGGCTTTAGCATTACATGCAACGGTTCCAGACTATCATACATCTGGAGCTTGGGTTTCCTTAGCTGTTGCAGCATTAGGGGCCAGAAGGTTGGGGCTTGGATATGAAGAAACACGTCACGCTCTTGGAATTGCAGAATATCATGGACCACGCAGCCAAATGATGAGGTGTATTGATTCTCCTAGTATGCTTAAAGACGGCTCTGGTTTTGGTGCAATGTCTGGAGTTTCAGCGGCCTTTTTGGCAAAGGAAGGATTTACCGGTGCCCCGGCATTAACCGTCGAAAGTAATGACGCAAAAATGTTCTGGGAAGATTTAGGAGAGAATTGGCTTATTGATCGACAGTACTTTAAGCCTTACCCTGTATGCAGATGGGCACAAGGTCCGATTGAAGCAGTTTTATCTATAAAGGAAAAATACAATATTTCATCAGAGCAAGTCGAGGAAATAGAAGTTTCTACATTTCATGAAGCTGTACGGCTTGCAGTTAGTGAACCAAAAAACACGGAAGAAGCCCAATACTCTACCTCCTACCCCTGCGCAGTTGCTCTTGTTACAGGTAGTGTAGGAGTTCATGAAGTGTCTGACAGTTTTCTTAATAATTCTGAGGTCCTTAGAATTTCAAGGTCTTTAAAAATGGTTGAAAATGACTTTTGTAATTCCCAATTTCCTGATCAGAGATATGCTTCTGCAAAGTTGCATTTGAAAAATGGTACTATCCTTAAAAGTGATTTTGTTAACCCTAGGTGGACAGCAGACGAGCCGCCGGAAAAAGCTGAATTAACATCAAAATTTTTTAGGCTTTCAGAAAATATAATAGGCTTAGATAAGGCAGAGAAAATAGAAAATGCAACTAGAGAACTCATTAAAGACGGTAATCTTTCCAACCTATTAGATCTTTTATATGTTCCCATTGAAAAAGAAAAAGTCAATTAGTGCTTCTGAGAAAGTATTGTCCTTAATTTTTTTATAGCTGCATTAATATCCTCTTGGTTGTGAATTGTTGAAAACACGTATCTGTCAGGCCTAACCAATACGGCCTCACACGACATTTTTGAAGACCAGTCACTAAAAATTTTTCCCACTTCTTTTGTAATTACAATGTCTTTTGGAGTGGTTTCTTTTCTTTCGGCATCCTTCATTATTATAATTCTAATTCCTCCAAGTTTTCTCCAAAATGTTTCGTACGGATCCATCCAGATCTGCTGATTCAATCCAGTACTTATGTATAAAAAGGACATAGGTATGACATCATCCATAAGTTTTTCTTGACCTCTAGGAAACCTTAATCTTGGCTGAACAAATAGAGTTCCTCCATTGCGGCATTCCTTTGTCTTAAGGCTCTTCTGTATTAACAGATTACCCTTTATGTCTGGGATGAATTTTTGCCGGGTGGTTTCCATTTTACCACTAATCAACTGCGGCCTTAAAATAGCATCTCTTTTTTTTGCCCTTTCTAGATTAAGCTCCCCAATGATTTTTCCAAATTCCTTGGCATGCTTGATAACCACCTTGGCATGAGGTTTTCTTTCTTTTTCATATGTGTTTAAGATTTTATCATTTAATCCAAACTTTTCTGTATGGAGTATTTTCCATGATAGATTTGCCACATCTCTAATTCCAGTACACAGTCCTTGGCCAAGAAAAGGAGGAGTTCTGTGCGCAGAATCACCAGCGATAAAAATATTGTTTATCTTCCATTTTTTGCTACTTGTTACTCTGTGTTTATAGGTGGCCGTTCGCCAAATTTTTAAGGCAGTTACGTCGACATAATTTGACAGAACTTCCATAACTTTTTCTTTTCTTTCAAAATCTTTTAGATCTTCTCCTGGAAGAATTTTTATTTCCCACCTTCTTACATTTCTGGGGCCCAAAACGAAAGTAGCGGGTCGTGAGGGCCAACAGTATTGTATAAATTTTGGAGGTAGTTTTGTTTCTTTAATTAAATAAGCATCTACGACCAACCAATCTTCGTCTACTCCTAAGTCTTCAACACCAACATTCATAGCTGTTCGAACAACACTATTTCCTCCATCACAGCCAATTAGATATTTAGCTGAAAAGGTTTTCGATTCCTTGGAAGAGGAATCCCTTACCTTTATCTCAACTGACTTATTAGCATCCGACACATCAACCAATTCATTTCCCAGAAGTAGGTGAATATTTTTTTGGGTATTAATTCTTTTTCTTAGTAACCGTTCAAGAATAGGCTGTATAAAAGTTAAGGTCGCTGGCCATCCTAATTGAAAAGGCGGAGGCTGCGGATCAAAAACTTTTATAAGCTGTCCATCAAGGCCAATATAATCAGTTCCAGGGTGAGGTTTAATTGAATCTCCTAATTGATGAGCAACCCCACAAAACTGTAGAATTCTCATGGCTTCAGAATCTAAAACAATTGCCCGCGGTTTATTGAAAACCTTCAATTCTTTTTCAATGACGAGGACTTTCAATCCACCCTTAGCTAGCAACAAACTCAGCATAGCTCCTACAGGGCCACATCCACTAATTGCGACGTCGTATTTCTTCATTTTTAAATGCTGTCTCTTAATAGAGGTCTGGTCAAACATGTTGGTCCTCCTTCGCACCCAATACAAAGAGGATCACCTTTAAAGACACGTACTTTTATTCCGGAGGCTGTTAAAACCTTTCTTGTTTTAGGAACACTCTCAAGCATTATGCATTCTCCAGGTGAAGTGGCTAAGACATTAGTGCTAAGTGTGTGGCTACTTTCAAATTCATCAAACGGAGCTTCGATGAGGGAAAAGTTTTTCTCTAAAAGTAAATCCAAAAGTCCTACAGGTAAAAGTGGCAAACAAACGAGAGCAGACGATGTATCGACAAGGCTAATAAGAGACATAAGGTGCAGACATGCAGATTTTCCCGAATAAACAGGAAGATCAAACACATATGTATTGATTCCTTGCGGCTTTAATAGTTCCTTTATTTGTTCGATACCCTTTGGGTTTGTTCTGAAACCCCTGCCTATAATGAGTGTTTGGCTGTCTAACCATAATGTATCTCCAGCTTCCGCCATTCCATCTGAATCCACATTTCCTATTATTGGAATATTTTCATTCTCATAAAAGCTTTTGTGAATATTTTGTTCACCCTTTCTGAGGAGTTTGCCAGGTGACATTAAAATAGCACCCTCCGGGGTCATAAGAGAAGCATCATATGTGAAAACAGAATCGGCAATTTCAAAACCGTTCTCGGACATCCAATATACTTCAGCCCCTGAATCTTTTAAAATTTCAACAAAATTGCTATGAACTTCTGCAACTTTTTTTGGATCAAAAAGAGGCCCGTAATGCCACTTAACAGGGTCTGCATTAATTAGGGAAGCGCCTGGTTTCATTACTGCTACCTTCTTCAAAGGAGCTGTCATAGATGAAACCCCGAACACTATTCGTTTCCTTGCACTCTACATAGAGAACTTGAATCTTTTTCACATAAGCCTAAAGCATCCGCAGTTGTAATGGCAGTACAAAACTCACCATGTAGATTCGCAATAGCCATATTGTGTACTACATCAGGATCATAATCAGTGCCATCATGACCAATACAATTCATGGCGGCACAGGCGTCATGTACTAGGTAAGTATCGAAGCCCATATTTCCTGACATACGAACTGTGGTTTCAATGCAGACATTCGTAAAAAACCCAACAACCACCAACCTTTGAATTCCAGCCCTTCTCAGATCTAACTCAAGTGAAGTACCTATAAAGCCACTGTTTACGTCTTTTTTTACAACAATATCTCCATCTTGTGGCATCATTCCCTCGAGCTGCTGCCCGCTTTCGAGCTTAAGCTTTAAAGGAGAGTTTTCCTCCCTGGAATCGTGTTTAGTGAAAGCCACCTGGCGATCAGAGGTCCGCCACAACTTTAAAATGGCTATGATATTTTCTTCTGCTTTTAAGTTATTCCTTCTACCGTTCTTACCACCATAATAAAAAGTATCGTTAACACCCTTTTGAGTATCAACTAATAGTAATGCAGTCGATTTATTAAATTTCCGTATCATATTTTTATCCAGAAGACTCCTTCTTTATATATTATATGCAGTATTTTTCTAACCTATAATTTTGAATTATGGAAATAAAGAAACTTATTTATTTTGACATTCAAGGATCATTACAAAAATTGTTATTGGGAATAAAATTGATAACATTTTGAATGCAATACGGAGATATTGTTTAAAGTTAATCAGAGCATTTCTAAAACTCTAAACCTTTTTCATATGCTGTTTTAATATGTTTTTTACAGTACTCTCTGCCTTGATCAGTCCCTCCGAGAAAGGTTAGTTCACTGTCGTTAATTTCATTGTAATTAAATATCCCTACATCAAGGGATGTTCGTATAGCATCTAGATAATTTCTTTTCTTTAAATCTTCTTCAGTATGTGCAGGCAAAATAAGCATTGCACCTTTTTTTATATTGTGCTGGCTAGGTCCGTAAGTAAGTCCGTAATTCCAGACCCTGTCAATCCAACCCTTCAACATTGCCGGCATAGACCACCACCATAGTGGGAAAACCATTACTACTGCCTCATTATTATTTAATCGGATAAAGCTCTCCTGAACTTCCTTTGAGTAATTCTCTAAATTTCCATTATTAGGCTCATCTGGCACTTTTAGAACAGGGTTGAATTTCTCTCCATATAAATCAAGAAAGTCGATTTTGTGCCCAGCTTCTAAAGCACCTTTTGCAAATGCGTCTGCAACATTTCCACTTAGGGAATCTCTTCTGGGGTGGCAAAGAACAAGAAGTATTTTCATATAAAAAAGAGTATTACTTTAAATTTTTTTTTAAACAATAATTTCATTACTTGGGGATTAATTTTTCCCCCACCAAGAACTTTCTGTATCTTTTGCAGATGAATCAATGTCTTTTGTAGGGGGAGTTGGGATGTAGTGCTCGGGTTTTTTTCCACCGGATGCGGTTCGTAGTAGAGCCTCTGCAGGTGTTTCAACAAGTTCCTTAGCTTTAAGGGCTTTGTTGCGATCAACTAATATTGGGACTTTTGTGTTTGGGGGAGGCATGTCGTTGGCATGATAGTAAGCCATCTTTTGTTTTTCTGGATCAATCTTATGACTAAGGTTCAGGTCTCTTTCGTTGACTCCCTTAGTTGGGTGAACGGCATTTCCATCAACAATTTCTAAATCTAGCCACCATTTTTTTAATGGATTTCGAATTCCATGACCCAACCAATCATCAAGCCAAACAGCTATAGGGATAATAAAGGGTTTTAAAAAACGGGCATTTATACCTAACCAAGAAGCCACTCTTGTCATCAAAGGTCCTTCCCATGTAACCACTTTATTAAGGGGGCATGTTTTCATGCAACGTCCGCAAGCCAAGCCTTTTTGATTTGTAAGTCTATAGCGGGTACATCTTTCAACATCTGGCTTCCACATTTCGTATCCGTTGAACATTATTTTATCGCCCCAGGAAATGGCGTTGCATGGACATTCTCTGGCACACTTGAAACAGCTCGAGCAGAATTTTTGGAGTCCAAAATCTATCGGCTTATCGACTTCAAGAGGCATATTTGTTGTCATAACAACAGTTTTAAGACGTGGGCCTATAAAAGGATTTAGAACTAACTCACCTATTCTTGATAGCTCTCCAAGCCCAGCCCAAAGTACAAGGGGTATATGAACAACATCGGAGTCTGCATTCGTCTGTGCTCGAGATGAAAAGCCGTTTGATCGTAGATGCTCGGCCATTACGCCCGCTATTTCTGCTCCTCGCATATAGGCACGCATAGATTGCGCGCCAGAAATAAAATCATCTCCAGATGCCCCCTCCATCGTTTCGTAGCCTTGATCAACTAGCATAACAACGGCGTATTTATGCTTATAGGGAATTTTCGAACCATCTTTACGGTTTGAATACCAGGCGTATCTGGGAATTTCACAAATTCCAGTCATTTCAGATCCTAATAGGTACGAAATAGATTTAAGGGCCTTTGCGTTTGCCCCCGGGTCATTGTAGCCAATACTTTTTTCTTTATAGACCTGACCGTCTTGCTCTGGAACCATACGCTTAATTAAACTTACCATTGACATGGCAAAGGGGTGCTTAAACGCAAACCGTCCACGCTCAACCCTTGATTTCTCTCCTAAATCCCCTGCTTCGGCTCGAGCAAAAAATTCTGCCCGTTTTGGAACTTGTGGCACTTCGTCATCTAAAATAATAGTTGTGGGTCTTTCCACTTTTTTTACTGTTTCTAGCGGATAAGCACTTAAATGGGTTGCTCTTTTTTCACGTCGCCCCCATTCAATGCCTGGCACAGCACTACCCATACCTAACCAGTAGCCTATACCTCTACCGTTTTTAGAGGAGGCAGAAAGAGGTTTGTCTACATTTAGTTCATAGTTTGTTGTGACTGCGGCTAGCGCAAAAGATTTTCCAAGGAAAGGATTTAAAAGAGCTTCTCCATCTCTAACATTAAGCCCTGCCATGACTGACAGGCGGTCTATATCAACATCTCCATTATTATGATTATGGGCGTTCCCATCAAAACCCATCCATTGAACATGCTCAGATAAGGCTACGGCAATTTCAAAAGCTCTTAGTTCAGCGGCTGCGATCTCATGGCCATTTACCCAATCATAAGCTAAATTATTAGTTTCAGGTGTTCTACCTGGGCGGACAGCTATAACAATTGCGTATGTGTGATTACAAGGTTTAACTCCTTTATACCAGGCGTTATCAACCATATTACAAATACCAATCTGGGCAGCATCTAAAAAATATCCTGCACCCTTAATGTCTTTCGTTCTTAGAGCGAGATCATCAGGTACAGGAGCTCTTTTTGGTCTGGGTTCAACCTTCCCTAAATCTGAAAACATTTCTAAATACTTCGCTATGGCTTTGGAAAATGTATTTGGATTGATTGGTTCTTTGGGAATTGGGCGCGATATTTTCGGTCTTTCAGACTCAATATTTAAAAACTTCTCATTATGCCTTAACCGCTCAAGTGGATACGGACCAAGTTCAAAGGGTCTATTTTTTCTTGAAAAGAAAAGCATTGTTTAACTTTCCGACTAGTATAGATATCAAACCATTTTAAAAACCTAGTTTGACTATAAAGTTACTTTAAGTCTATGGCAAAATTTTGAGAGACAACCGAATGTAAGGGTTATTAAATTTTTCGTGATAGAAATTGAACTTTATCCAAAACACAGATAAATTTTTTTAACCTTACATAAGATGTAGAGAAAAAGTGAATAAACTGAAAACTAATCAATCAACTTTGTCCTCTGTTCCCTCAGTGCACAAAATTTTGGATTTTCCCAGTGTAAAAAATCTAGTCTCTGAATTTGGACACAGTATGGTCTCTGACAGTGTCAGGGCGGTCCAAGAGGAATTTCGAAATTCTATGATTAATTCTGGAAATAAGAAAAGTGTTAAATTCAAAGAAGAAGTCTTTGTTGATCGGGTCAGAAGAAAAGTTTTAATATTTACAGAGAAATCTCTTCAGCCAGTTTTGAATCTATCTGGAACTATTTTACATACTAACCTTGGGCGGGCATTGCTTCCAGATGAGGCAATTAGTGCAATGACGGAGGCTGCCAGTCAGGCCGTGAATCTGGAATATAATATTTTGGAAGGTGATAGAGGTAGTCGCGACAAGCATGTCGAGGAAGAGTTATGTCGCCTGACGGGCGCAGAGGCTGTTACTATAGTAAATAATAATGCAGCAGCGGTTATGTTGGTGCTAAACACACTAGCGAGGAGAAAGGAAGTTCTTGTCAGTCGTGGCGAGTTGGTTGAAATAGGAGGGTCCTTTCGATTACCTGATATTATGACAAGTTCCGGCTGCAAGTTGCGAGAGGTCGGAACCACCAATCGCACACATATTGAGGACTTTGAAAATGCCTTAAGTTCGAAGACAGCGCTAATCTTAAAAGCTTATACAAGCAACTATACAATAACTGGGTTCACAAAAGAGGTAAAAGAGGGCGATATTATAAAGCTCAGTAGGGATTGGAATATACCGTTTGTAGTTGATTTAGGTAGTGGTTCATTGATTGATCTTAAGAATTCTAATGTAACGCTAGAACCAACTCCCCTAAAAAAACTTCAGTCTGGTGTTGATTTGGTTACATTTAGTGGAGATAAACTTCTTGGAGGGCCTCAGTGTGGAATAATTGCAGGTCGGAAAAATCTTATTGCGAGAATAAACAAGAATGCTATGAAGCGCGCGATGAGATGTGATAAACTAACAGTTGCCGCTCTATCAGCTGTACTGAAGATCTATGGAAATCCCGAGAAGGCAGTACAGAAAATTCCTACCCTTCGCCTGCTCTTGCGGTCCAAGGAGGAAATAAAAAATGTTGTCGATAGAATACTTCCAGAGCTACGATTTCATATGGAGCGAATGGCTACTTTGGAGGCGGTTGATTGCCAAAGTCAAGTTGGCAGTGGAGCCCTACCCAACCAATTGCTTCCAAGTGCAGGAATTGCAATTCGATTAAAGAATAAAAAGTCTCGCAATGGATTTTTTCTATCTAGGGTTTCTGAGGTTTTTCGAAAATTGCCCATTCCTATAATTGGCAGGGTACATGACAACGCCTTTATTCTTGATATGAGGAATTTGGAGAATGAGAGTGCTTTTCTTAAACAATTAGAATTCTTGCCGAAAAACTGGGATTTCTAAATTTATGATTATAGCGACTGCTGGCCATATCGATCATGGAAAGACACTTTTAGTAAAAGAGCTGACTGGTATTGATACAGATCGACTTCCGGAGGAGAAACGCCGTGGAATGTCAGTTGATCTAGGTTTTGCCTACTATGGTAATGATGACGAGACCACTTTGGGATTTGTAGATGTGCCCGGACATGAAAGATTCGTCCGGAATATGATTTCCGGTGTAACGAATATTGATTTTGCATTATTAGTGATTGCTGCTGATGATGGACCAATGCCTCAGACAAGGGAACATTTGGAAATTCTTAGTCTTTTAGGAGTTAGGTGCGGTGCTGCCGTTATTACTAAGATAGACAAGGTTTCCCAAAACAGAGTGAGAGAAGTCAGCGAGATCATTCAAAAACTTTTGGAAGATAATGATTTAGAAGGAGCTTCGATTTTTCCAGTTTCAAATTTAACCAAAGAGGGAATTGATGATCTGTTGACTCATTTGAAGACATGGGCCCAAAGTCTTACAAAAAGAACTACAAGTGGAAATTTTAGGTTCTCTATTGATAGAAGTTTCGGAATAAAAGGAGCTGGTGTCGTTGTTACAGGATCTGTTCATTCTGGCATTGTAAATATTGGGGATAACCTAATACATGCTCCATCGGGGAACTCGGTCAGAGTAAGGGCCATTCAAAGCCAAAATAAGCACAGTGAGAGAGGAAAGGCTGGGCAGCGGTGTGCATTAAATATCACTGGGCAAGAGGTAGACTTAAAAAATATAAGACGTGGAGACTGGATTTTAGCTGATAAGATTCATGTGCTGAATAGTCGTTTAGACGCTAAACTCATTGTTTCAAAAAGTGAATTGAAGCCATTAAAACACTGGACCCCTGCGCATCTTTATATTGGAGCAGGGAATGTGACGTGTAGAGTTGCCATTTTGGAAAGTCGATCTGTAATTCCTGGTAGTGAGGTTTTTGTCCAAATAGTGCCAGATGAGCCGATACATGCCGTTTTCGGGGATAATTTTATTCTTAGAGATATTTCTGCAAGCCGGACTATCGGAGGCGGAAAAATTATTGATCCCTTTTCTAGGGAACGAGGAAGAGCAAGACCAAAGCGGATTGAATTACTTCAGGCCATGTCTCAAAATCCCGTTAAGAAAGCTCTATCTTCTTTGCTTTCGAAAAGTACCTCGGGTCTAGATTTGGTTAAATTTTCGGTAGCGAGAAACCTGACCACGGAAGAGTCGAAAGAGTTAATGGGATCATTAAAAATAAAGAAATTTGGAGATGGTTCTAATGAGTGGGGTTTTTCGTTTGAAAATTGGAATACCTTATTAGGGAAGGCAGTAAGGGAGGTTGATACTTTTCATAAAAGAAAACCTGAGAGTATCGGTATTAAAGAGAGTGAAATTGCAAAAAACTTAAATGATAATCTACCTAACTTTGTAATAAAGACTATTTTGAGCGAGTGCATTGGGTTAGGAAAACTAAAACGCTCGG
>Ga0208410_1001331_pt1 | contig 12935 bp, 8 predicted proteins | sample ETN02SmetaG_3_FD_185787 | JGI IMG/M metagenome (GOLD analysis project Ga0208410, IMG submission 185787) | Marine microbial and viral communities from oxygen minimum zone, Eastern Pacific Ocean - ETNP2014F10-02SV257 (SPAdes) (version 2) | ecosystem: Environmental > Aquatic > Marine > Oceanic ... | reverse complement strand
AATGATATGGTTTCTGCTACACAAACAGGCTTAGTCTCTCCCTCAACTTCAAATATAATTTTTAATGTATATTTTGCTCCTCCTGAAACATCCTCAATATTTGTAAGGGATACCTTACCTCTAAATTTTGAATTAGCTGGAGTTGCATTTGGGAAGCGAACCTTTTCAAGACCATAGTTTACTGCTAAAGCAATATTGTTTAATCTTAGAGTTTGAAACACAACCTGAGATGCATAGGATAATACATGAAAACCATGGGCTATAGTTTTTTTATAAGGAGAATATTTTGCAGCTTTTTCTTGATCTATATGAATCCACTGTTTGTCTTGAGTTAATTCTGCAAATAAATTTACTTTCTCTTGTGACATTTCAAACCACTCAGAGATTCCAATTTCCTTTCCAAGGTAATTTTTTAAATCTTCTAGATTATCTATTTCTGTTGAATAAGGTTCTTCCATAATAAATATTAATTGATCATGTATCCTCCGTCTACATTAAATGTTTCTCCAGTAGTATAACTTGAAGCTTCTGATGCCAGATATACAGCAAGTCCTGAAATTTCTTCTGGTTCAGCTGCTTTCCTAATTGGTAAATCTTTTAACCATAATTCTAGCATCTCTTCATTTTGCCATAAAGCAGAACTTAATTTTGTTTTTATCAAACCTGGACATATTGCATTAGATCTTATTCCATACTTTCCCCACTCTTTTGCTTGAGATTTAGTTAACATGCTAATTGCTGCTTTACTAATTGAATATATACCTAGGCCTTTGTCTGGCTTATGTCCTTCTACAGAGGAAATATTTATAATAGACCCGGATTTATTTTTTTTCATATGCTCCATAGCCATATTAGATAGTTTAAATGCAGCTTTTACATTAATATCCATTATTTTATTAAAAAGCTTTTCATCTGCATTTTCAAGTCTGTCGAAAACAGGATTTATTCCTGCATTATTAACTAGTATGTCTATTTTACCATATTCTTTTAATGTTGTGTCAATTAGATTTTTCAAATGATCATCTTGTCCAACATGACATTCACATGCCACTACATTATATCCATTCTTTATTATTTTATTGGCGATGTCATCAACAGCTTCTTTAGATCTACTACTAATAACTACATTTGCTCCGAACTCTGCTAAAGCTTCTGCTATAGAAGCGCCAATACCCCTACTAGATCCAGTGATTATGGCAGTCTTGCCACTTAAGTCAAAAAGTTTTTTATATCTGCTTTTCATTACATTTAAACCTGATTTGTATGTTTGTAATGTTAGGGAAAAAGATTTATAAAAACAAGGATTATAAACTTATTATTCCTAACTATAATATTGATAACTGCTCACCTAGTAAGTTGTTTATATTTAAGTAAAGGTTGTCTACATATATTTTTTTATGATTAAATAGACTACTATGTTTATTTTTAATAACTTATATCAATAAAACAGATACTTTATAATAAAAAACAACGAAAATTATGAATGGAAATCAAGAACTTTTCGAATTTAAATTTTATGAGTGGGAAGAAAAATTAAGAGATCAAACTTATTTAAGACAACCATTTGGTGATAAATGGGAAGAATATACATGGGGTGAGGTTGGAGAAATGGCTCGTAGGTTAGCAACAGGACTTAAATCACTTAATCTTAGAGAAGGTGCTCACATTGGAATCTACTCAAAAAATTGTAGGGAGTGGATTATATCAGATCTAGCTATTGTGATGGCAGGATATGTGTCAGTTCCTTTCTTCCCTTCATTAAACGGGAAAGAACTTTCATATATTATGGATTATGGAGATGTTGATGCGCTTTTTGTAGGTAAAATTGAAACATGGGATCAAATTAAAGATGACTTGCCTGAAGGTATGCCCTTGATTAAATTTCCTCATTATGATGGTTGCTCCAATGTTACAAAAGGACAGGAATGGTTTGAGTTTATAAACAGTCATGAACCTATGCAGAACCCTAATAAACCTAAGATATCTGATTTATGGACTATAATCTTTACATCGGGAACTACAGGAAATGCAAAAGGGGTTATGCTTAATTATCAAGCAATTGATGGGATTAAGGTTGTCCTAGATGATCCTAATAATCCTTTAGGGATACATCATGATGGGAATAATGACTTTATATCTTATTTACCTCTGAATCATATTTTTGAAAGAGTGGTAATTGAGTGGTGTTCGTTTAGATATGGAGGAACAATATCATTTGTAGAATCACTTGATACTTTTGGAAAAAATTTAAAAGCTGTTCAACCTCATGTTTTTGCAGCTGCTCCTCGTGTCTGGACAAAACTCCAGTTAGGGCTTCTAGCTAAATTTCCACAAAAAACATTAGACACAGTACTTAAGATTCCATTATTGTCAAGCATATTAAAAAAGCTTATAAAGAAAGGGCTTGGTTTTAGTAATGCTAGAATAGTTGTTTCTGGTTCTGCTCCTATGCCAGTTGAGCTAATTGAATGGTTTAGAAAAGTTGGTGTGTATATAACAAATGGATATGGAATGACTGAAAATTGTGCAATTTGTAGTTCTGTTGATGGTAGAGATTTTGAAAAATTACATACAGTTGGCCAGCCTCAAAAAGGTGTGGAACTTAAAATTGATGAACAAACTGGTGAAATATTAATGAAGGGGCCTTTTATTATGAAAGGTTATTATAAAAATGAAGAGCTAACGAATACAACTTTAAGAGGAGGATGGCTTCACACTGGAGATAAAGGATTCTTAGATGAAGATAATTATTTACATATAACCGGAAGGGTTGCTGATAGTTTTAAAACATCAAAAGGTGAATACATTGAGCCACTTACATTGGAAAAATATTTTGTCAATATTAATGAGATAGAAGAGGTATGTGTTGTCGGTCTTGGTATTTCTCAACCATTATGTTTAATACAATTAGCTGAAATTGGCAAAAATACTTCAAGAGAGGTTATCTCAAAAATGTTAAAAGAAAGGCTAGATAATGTCAATAGTAGTCTGGTTAACTATAAAAAGATCTCCACTCTAATTATTGTTAAAGATGAGTGGACACAACAAAATGGTATTGTTGGCCCTACACAAAAACTAAAAAGAGGTGCTATTGAAGATAAGTATTCACAAAACTATTTAAACTGGCATAACTCGTCAGAACAGGTAATTTTTGAATAACTAATTTTACTAATAACTTATACAAAATTTCATTTTTTGGTCACGCAAAAAATTATGTTAACTTTATAGCTAAATCAGAAAAAAAATGTACTTAAATGAGATAGTATATAATTTCCCTAACTCCTTTATTTACAGTATGTCCAAGGACATTTAAAACTAATTAAACAAAACAAATAAGCTTATAAACCTAATAATTATGAATATAAAATTTTTAAATAAGCATTTACTAGCCTTTATGGCTGTTATGCTGTTAGGAAACGTTTATTCTCAAAGCCAAGTTTCAGGATCTGTATCAGATAGTGATAATATGGCTGGAATTCCTGGAGTAAACGTAGTAATTGAGGGGACAAGTGTTGGTACTGTTACAGATTTCGACGGAAATTTTGTGCTAAATTCCAATCAGGAGCCTCCTTTTAATCTTGTTATTAGCTATGTTGGATACAGTGCACAAACAGTATCTGTAACATCTAGCGGTCAAGATATTAGCATATCACTTTCTGCAGGTCAAAACCTAGAAGAGGTAGTAATTTCAGCTGGAAGGAAACAACAAAAAGTTTTAGAAGCGCCTGCTTCTATTAGTGTTATTTCAGCAAGAACAATTGAAAACTCACCTAGTGTTACTGACCCTGTTAGATTGTTAGCTAATATACCTGGAGTTCAGATTCAACAGCAAACTGCAAATACATTAAACGTAGAAATGCGTGCAGGATCTGGTGTTTTTGGAACCTCTACATTCCTTGTTAAGGATAATAGGTATATGGTTACACCTTCAGCTGGAATTTTTCAAAGCTATCAATCGGGATTATCAAATCTTGATTTAGCTACTGTTGAGGTTGTAAGAGGACCTGCCGGAGTTCTTTACGGACCTGGGGTAACTTCTGGGGTTGTTCATTTTAGAACAAAAAGTCCAATTGATTATGAAGGAAATTCAATGTCTGTTTGGGCTGGAGAAATGGCAGCTTTAGGAACTGAAATTAGAATTGCTAGAGCTAATGATAGTAAAACATTTGGATGGAAAATTAATGCTAAGGTATCTACAGGTGATGACTTCGTTTATGACAATGAGGCTGAAATCACTGCGAGAACAGCTATGCCTTTTGCAACAGAAGTTCGTCAGCCAGCAGTTATGAATAAAATGGTAGATCCTGTAGGATCTCTATCTAGTAGAGTATTATTAAATACTTCTGACTTAGATAAAGATGGTGATGGAAACATGTTAATTAATGACTATTCTAACATGACTTTTGACGCTCACATGGAGTGGAGACCTGATGACAACTCAACATATAAATTAGCAGGTGGTTTAAACAATGGTCGTGGAGCTTTCTTTAATTCTCAAGGTGTAGGTTATACTCAAGGTACAACGCTTTGGGCTCAAGCGCAAGCTAGAGTTGGAGGGTTTTACGCTCAAGCATTTCTTGATAGTAATGATGGTGGACCAGATGATAAGCCAACATTCTTATATGCTACTGGTCTAAGACAGGTTGCAAAACGATCAGCACTTCAACTACAAGTTCAATATAGCTTTGATATGCCTTGGCTATTTGATTCAGAGTGGACAGCAGGTTGGGATTATAACAATACTATGTCTGACTCAGAATATACACTTTATGGAAGAAATGATGATAATGATGATTATATCGTAAATGGTTTCTATGGACAAGGTACTCTTCACATGTCTGATAAAATGGATCTTGTTGTAGCAGGTAGATATGATTCTGTTAACTTTATTAGCACAGGAGAATTTGCTCCAAGTGCTACTCTAGTTTACAAGGCTTCTCCTAAAAGTACTTGGAGACTTGGATATAAGAAAACTTTAACTACTAACGCTGCACTTAATCAATATATAGACTTTCCAGTAGCAGCTCTTGCTCCTGGTATTCTAGATGTTTGGTTAGTTGGACAAGAACAAAGCCATCGATTTGGAGACCCTGCAAGTCAAATGATTGAATTAGCAGGACTAGGAGTTAGTATTCCTTCGTCTTCAGCTGGTGGAGGATTGCCTCTTGCAATTCCATATGGAGCTGTTGGTGCAGCATCATTGGCAGGATTATATGCTGCAGCGCCTGCGCTTCAGCCACTGCTTACTCCTTTCTTTGCTAATTATGCAGGTCCATCAGGAGGTTCAGGAACTTTAAATCCTTATAACCTATTTAATGGACTACCTATGCCATCTAGTGATGATACGAGTGGTGCAAGATTTGGTAGTGTTTCCAATTTTGAATTTGGATGGACAGGTGTAATCGGAGACAGGTTAAAATTAAGTGCTGATGTCTATACTTATGAAAACCAAGGTTTCACATATTTCCAAGCAATTGGACAGACATTTGCATTAGTAGGATCTGATATTCCAAATGATCTTGCTGCTGCTGTTATGGCTGATGTTACTCCATATGCAACTAACGTATTAACAAGTGTTGTAACCCAAACATATCAAGGGTTAGCAGCTCAACTAGGCTATCCTTTCTCAGTTGTTGCTTCAGGAGCTTTAGCTGCTGCAGGAGTGCCTTCATTAAATGATGCAATTGCTGGACAAGTAGCTGCAACTGTTGCTGGTGTTGGTGGAGCTTTCCAACTTGGTGGTCAAGGATTTGTTCAACAATTAGGACCTCTATTTGCTGCACTTGGTGCTGTTGAATCCTCTGCAGTTCCTCAAGGTGATGGTGTTACTCACATTCCAGCAGGATATAGAACTTATGGTGATGCTGTTAGATCACACTGGGGAGCAGATGTATCTATGGATTACTTCGTTAATAGCGATGTAAGACTTTGGGCTAATGCTTCTTGGTTAAGTCAAAATGAGTGGACTCCGGGAGAAGATGATGATGATGATCTTCCTTATTATTCAAGTCTAAATGCTCCTAAATTTAAATGGAGATTAGGAATGGATTATACTCCACCAACTGGATTTAACATGGCAGTTTCATTCATGCATGATGATAAATTCTATACTGAACAAGGATTTTTCACAGGAATGGTTGAAACCAAAAATCTTATTGATTTAAATATAGGATACAGGTTTAGTCAAGCTATGAGATTTGATATCTCAGCGCAGAATCTAACTGATGATCCATATTCAGCATTCCCTAATATGCCTGAGATTAGAAGAAGGGTATTAGGTAAGCTTACTTTCAACTTCTAATGTTGAAATTCTAACAATAAAAAGAGCAACTTTTTGGTTGCTCTTTTTTTTTGTAAACATAATATTGTAAGTATATTTGATTTTCCTAAATCTATAAACCACTTTAGAATGAAAAATGTAGGAATTGATGCAATTAATTATTATGTCCCTAATCTCTTTGTAGATATGCAGGATCTCTCTTTAGCAAGAGATATTCCTTTTGAGAAATTATCACATGGTTTGGGGCTAAAGAAAATGTCAATTCCTGATAAGAATGAAGATACTGCTTCACTAGCTGCCAACGCACTTCTTAAGTTAATAACAACAAACAAAATAAATCCAAGTGAAATTGGAAGAATATATTTAGGGACAGAAACAGGTCTTGATTCATCAAAACCAATTTCTTCATATGTAATAGAAATTGTTGAAGACTTACTTAGCGATAAATTTGGTAAAAGATCTTTTAAAAATTGTGATATTGTTGATTTAACTTTTGCCTGTATTGGTGGAGTTGATGCGCTTGAAAACTGTATCGATTGGGTTAAAGGAGCTGAGAAAAGAAAAGCTATTGTTATTGCAACCGATATAGCAAAGTATCATATTGGTTCAACTGGAGAATACACACAAGGTGCAGGAGCATTATCACTTTTAATTGCTGAAAATCCAAAAATTATTTCTATTTCAAATACCTGGGGGGTTGCATCAAAGGGTATTGGAGATTTCTTTAAACCGAGAAGAGTTTTCAACAAAAAAGATGTATTTAAAGAAGCGGCATCATTAATGGGTTCAAACCCTTCAGATGCAGAAGTGCTGGAAATACTTGCAAATAACGGATCCAAATTTTGGAATTCATCAAATAAACAAATCGAAGTCTATAAAGAAGAGCCTGTCTATGAAGGGCAGTTTTCTAATGATTCATACCAAGAAAGAATATATGAGGCATTAGAGCATTTCAAAAATCAAAAACATATAAATTTTTTGACAGACTGGGATTTTTTAATTTTTCATCTTCCTTATGCCTACCATGGGAGAAAAATGATTTTAGAGAAGTGGATTCAATGGCTTGAAGAAAATGGAGAAATTGATAATTTATATAATGAAGTTGGACAGGACGAGAATAATAAAAAAGAGTGGTTAAAAAGTGTTAGTAAATCAAACTTATTTAATGAGTTTGTAAAAGAAAAAATAATGCCTGGCGAATTAGCTTCAGCCGAAATTGGGAATATGTATACCGGATCAATCTTTATGGCATTAATTAGTCTCCTTTCTTCATTATTAGATAAAGGGCATGACATAAAAGATGCTAAGATTGGATTTCTGAGTTATGGAAGTGGTTCAAAAGCTAAGATATTTGAAGGTACCCTAGAGGACCAATGGGAAGAAACAATAAAAGATTTAAATCTATTTAATAATCTTAATGAAAGAATAAAAATAGATATTGAGTCCTATGAAAAACTACATAATAATGAGAATGTATCTCCATTAGACTCTTCATCAAAATCGATTAAATTGGATAAAATAGAGTCTGGAGAATTATCAATAGGTCTTAGAAAATACAAATAATATTAGCTATATATGAATATACTTGTTTGCATAAGCAATGTTCCAGATACAACTTCAAAAATAAATTTTGTTGAAAATGATACGGTGTTTGATAAAAATGGTGTTCAATTTGTAATCAATCCTAATGATGAATTTGGACTTACAAAGGCAGTATGGATGAAAGAATCTCATAATGCAAATGTGACAGTTCTAACTGTTGGGGATCAAAGTACAGAGCCTACATTAAGAAAATGCTTAGCCATTGGTGCCGATAAAGCAATTAGAGTTGACTGTAATGCGAAAGATGGATTTTCAGTTGCAAAAGAAATTACCCAGTTCTGCAAAACAGAAAAATTTGATTTAATAATTTGTGGTAGAGAATCTATAGATTATAATGGTGGTGTCGTAGCAGGAATAATTGCCGGAATGCTGGATTATAACTTTATCACAAATTGTGTTAGCCTAGATGTTAAAGGGAATAATGCTGAAGCCTCAAGAGAGATTGATGGGGGTATTGAAACTATCGAATGTAATTTGCCTTTAGTTATTGGAGCACAAAAAGGTTTGGTTGAAGAAAGCGACTTAATAATTCCTAATATGAGAGGAATAATGACAGCGAGGCAGAAACCTTTAGAAACTATTCAAGCTCAAAATTTTGATGCTACAAGTGAGAATAAAACTTATCATAAACCAGATGCTAAAAATGAGGTTAAGCTTGTTAATGCTGATGAGATTGATAAGTTAATTGATCTTCTAGAAAATGAAGCTAAAGTAATTTAAGTTATATTAAAATGTCAATATTAGTATACACAGAATCTGAAAATAACAAATTTAAAAAATCTGCTATTGAAGCCCTCTCTTATGGAAAGGCATTAGCAAAAAAAATGAATGAAAACGTCACATGTGTTTCAATCAACTCTTCTGATTTTAGTGACTTAAAGCAACACGGTGCTGATAAAATAATTGACATACAAAATTCATCTTTAGAGAATTTTACATCTAAAAATTATGCTGAAGTAATTCATCAAATTGTAAAAACAGAAAATAGCAAAGTAATTATCTTAAGCTCATCTTCTGATTCAAAATATTTAGGAGCATATCTATCAGGAAAAACTGAGTCAGCTTTTGTATCTAATGTAGTCGAGTTGCCTAGTAGCTTAAACCCGTTTTTAGTTAAAAGAACTTGTTTCACTAATAAAGCTTTTTCAACAACAGAAATAAAAAGTGAAATAAAAATAATTAGTGTCTCATCCAACTCCTTTGGAATTATTGAAAATTCTTGTGATTCTGAAATTAAACAAATAGCTATCGAGATTGGAAGTAGTGATTTTAAAATCAAAAATATTGATAAACAAACTGGGGCTGTAACTATTGCTGATGCAGATATTGTAGTATCAGGAGGTAGGGGGTTGAAAGGACCAGAAAATTGGCATCTTATAGAGAAACTTGCAAATGTTCTTGGAGCTGCAACAGCCTGCTCAAAACCAGTTTCAGATCTTGGTTGGAGACCTCATAGTGAGCATGTTGGACAAACAGGTAAGCCTGTTGCATCTAACCTTTATATTGCAATTGGAATTTCAGGGGCAATTCAACATTTAGCGGGGATAAACTCTTCTAAAATAAAAGTTGTAATAAACAATGATCCTGAAGCACCATTCTTCAAGGCCGCAGACTATGGAATTGTTGGGGATGCATTTGAAGTAGTTCCAGAACTTATTGAAAAACTTGAAAAAAGAGCACAATAATAATTTACTCTTATAGCTTTATATTTCAATATCAATTTTATTGATATAATCTACTTATTTGCTCTTTTTTATTAATAATAAATTAAAATTAATACGTATTAATAAGATTTATTAATTTAAATATTAATAATGATAGTTTATTCTAATACTTAGTGTATAAAACCTCTAGCAACAACCTTTTTGAAAGATTTATAGAATCTTTTGGGTGTGAGCCATAAAGCACAACAGAATGAGGAGAAGTTATTACTGATTGGGGGATAAGCACTTTTGTATTTTGAGGATTACTAAATGCACGTCTTAGAGTAATATCCTCTATGTCAGAATTAACCACTAGTCCTAAATCAATGTTCAAAGAGTCTTTATTTATAATATTATTGACATGGTTCGTTATGTTAAACTTATACCTCTCAGGCACATTATTCGAATCATATTCTAATAACCCACCGAAAACATATTTATTAGCATTGACGCTTCCTAAATTATAATCAATTGTATAATCCATATTATAATCCTCTATAGTCATCCCATTATCATAAGAGTAGAGGTAAAGCCTATTTGGTAAAAAATCAAGAGACGAATCATGCGAAGATTGGTCAATATTAAAAATAAGATTAGCTTCATTAATAATTATATCTTGAGAGGAAAGATCTTGAATTACATTGTCAAGATCAAATTCGTTTTCTGCAAACAATTTTATTTTAGAAGATAGCCTTGAGCCTTGTAAAAAGATCTTGTCGGAGGGCGCTCCCTCTAATGAACTGGAAATAACCTGTCTAACCTCTTCATTATAATCTTGATAGTCAAAATGGTTAACAGATACCCCCCCTAAAGGTATAGAGCTACTCTTTTTTCGTCTTTCAATAACATCGTCATCAAGACTAACAGTCCCCTTACTGTTATAAAAATTGTAATTATACTCAAGAACAATCTGAGTGTTTGATATGTCAAGCAACATATATAAGTCATCTGAAAAATTCTCAGCCTTAACAATTAAGCCCCTAAGATGATGGTTAAAATTATCAGCGTTTTTAAGCTGATCTAATCCTTCAAAATTCATTACTCGTCTTTGAAAAAACTCCACATTAAGAGGAACCCTTATTCGAGGAGATTCATAATACGCTATCTGATCTGTTTCAATTACAGTAGTTTCAGGATCATCTTGATAATAAAGAATAGGGACCTCGTCAAAATTAAGACTAATATTATTATCATGTAAAACATGACCTGAAAATCCCTCATCATAAAAGTTTTGATCTGAAAAATACATAGCATATTGTTCAAAATTTTCTGCTATATCTAGACTATTTAAATAGTATGTCAACTCATATACCTTAAGGTCAAAAGAGGCGTTTCTATTTCCATATATAGAATCTATTTCATACACTTTTCTTTGACTATCATAGCCAGAATTGTCATCATCATCAGGATCAAGAATTCCATCTCCATCACTATCATTACTAAGAGGGTTTAATTCTGCACGCAATTCGTTAATATCTGAAATACCATCAGAATCAGAATCACTATTACTGTCATAAGGATCAACATCATAAAGATCTATTACCCCATCTGTGTCGCTATCATTTCTATTATTAAAGAATGGTATGTCTAAATAAACTGCAGACAAAACTTCTTCTTCGTTAATTACCCTAATATCAGTTTCACTCCCATTTCTTTCCTGCTCTTGAGAAAAGTCCCCAAAAATATTTATATAAGAAACATCTAATTGAGACACAAAACTTGACTCTATAGTTCCATAAAAATCATGATCATATTTCCCAAGTTGGGCATTTGGTAAATTATTAGTTTGCACCTTCGCCATAGATTCTTGATATGAGTATACAGGAAAGACAACACTGTTTATATCTTCAAACTGTGTGTTATAAAGTTCTGCTCCAACAGAAAAGTATTCTTTATTACATGAAGCTAGTAGAACAGAAAATAAGATAAAATATAAAATCTTTTGATACTTCTGAAAATTCATTATTTATTTAAATGTTTTGCAAAAAATTCCATAAACAACCCTTCATTTAATGAGTTTTTATAGCTTAATAAAGGTTTCGAAGAATTTTTAATAATTTTTTCCGTTGATTTATCAATTTTATCAGAAGATAAAACTATTGCATCAGAAAATTCTATCATAAGATTTATTAAAGAATCATAAGTCGGTGATGCAAGTTTGTCAAGCCCCTTATCTATTTCATCAAATTGAACCTTTTTTACCATTGATTTAGATAGAGGGCCTTCAAAAGATTTAGCATATACTGAAGATATTATTTTTGTGTTCAAAAACATTGGGTCGTCAGAATATAGCTCTCTTAAGTATAGAGGAAACAATGAGTTAAACGCTCCGTGTAAATATATTATATCTGGAGACCAGTTAAGCTTCTTAACTGTTTCTATAACACCTTTTACAAAAAATATCATTCTCAAATCATTGTCTTTATATAGTTTGTTTTTTTTATCATGAAAAAGTTCTTTCTTTTTAAAATAATCTTCATTATCAATAAAATAGACTTGCATTCTCTCTTTTGGAATAGAAGCAACTTTAATAATTAATGGCATATATAAATCATTAATAACCATATTCATTCCTGATAAGCGGATAACCTCGTGAAGCTGATGCCTTCTTTCATTTATTAATCCGTATTTAGGCATGAATATTCTAGTTAAACCACCATTATCATTTATTTTTTTAGAAGACTCAAAAGAGTTAACAGCTTTCTCGCTTTGAGGCATATAAGGAACCACTTCAGAAGAAACAACCAAGATTCTTTTATCTTTTAATACTTTCAAAATATTGTTTTTGATTATAGTCCAGCAAAATTACAAAAATTATGAGTAAGTATTTAAAAACATTATCTTTAAACGATCCACAAAAAAAAATTTACTTGAAGACATTTGACTCATATAAATCGCTTAATAATGAGCTTGAGAAAAGAAAAGGAAGTGTTAGTCTTGTTCCTACAATGGGATCAATACATGAAGGCCACATTTCATTAATTGAAAATGCATTAAACAAATCCCCAAATGTTATTGTTTCAATTTTTGTCAATCCTACTCAGTTTGAAAATAAGACCGACCTGAAAAACTATCCTAAGACTCTAGAAAACGACTTGTGCAAACTGAAGAATTTTAATAATATACTAGTATATATTCCCAATATAGAGGAATTATACCCACAAGGAGTGGTTGCGAATAAATATAATTTTGGGAAAATAGATAAAATAATGGAGGGAAAATATAGGACTAATCATTTTAATGGGGTTGCGACCATAGTAGAAAAGCTTTTTAAAATATTTAAGCCAAATTTTGCTTTCTTTGGTGAAAAAGATTTTCAGCAATTAGCCATAATTAAATCACTTGTTAAA